>SDBV01007373.1_pt1 | contig 15057 bp, 9 predicted proteins | sample 2277081 | NCBI WGS metagenome assembly SDBV01 (sample SAMN10402039, study PRJNA504765) | marine sediment metagenome | isolation source: marine sediment core GS10_PC15, 223 cmbsf | place: Arctic Ocean: Southern Knipovich Ridge | collected 2010
CCTCTTTACCTTTTGAAATGTTTAACAAATCCAGCGGTCTCTCAATTCCGTTAACCATTATTTAGTTTAATAGTCGGTGTTTATAAATCTTTTTATAAATTTATATCGCAGAAAGATATTTAAGGGAAATTGTGGTAAAGAAAACATGAAGAAGGGAAGAAAAAAATCTGGAGGAAAATATATCAAAAGAAGAAAAAAGAAATCTTATGAAATAGCTGGGCAAAAAAGAGTTGTTAAACTTGGTGAAGAAAAAAGAAAAACAGAAAGAAGAATGGGTGGAAATAAAAAAACATTTTTACTCAAAGCAAAATTTGTGAATGTTCCTGTAAAAAATAAACTGAAAAAAGTTGAAATAAGAAATGTTCTTGAAACTCCCTCAAGCAGGTTCCTGGCAAGGCAAAAGATATTGACAAAAGGAACAATTGTTGAAACAGAACTCGGGAAAGTTAGGATAACAAACCGCCCGAGCCAGGAAGGATCTGTTAATGGTGTATTGATTGAATAGAAAGAAATAAAAAGGAGTTCCAATAAATCTTTTACTACTAAAATAAACTATAAAAAAGAGAGGTTTTATAAATGGAAAAGCTTTATAAATCTTGCGTTAACTTTTTAAAATGTCTTTTATAAAAAAATGTCCTGAATGTGGTAGTATAAATCTTACTTATGATTCACATCTCGGCGAAATTATCTGTAAAGACTGCGGTCTTGTTGTAGAAGAAAAAATGGTTGATACTGGCATGGATTTACAGGGGAAATTTGATAAAAGTGAAAAAAAAGGCCGTGGCGGTGCTCCTATGAGCATGCAGAAATTTGACAAAGGACTGACGACAAACGTTGGTGAAATCTCAGATATCTACAAGCTTGAACCAGGACAGACACGAAAATTCCTGAGATTAAAAAAATGGCAGGAAAGGGTTTCCACAAGTATTGAAAGAAATCTAAGGCTTGCTATGGCAGAATTAAGAGTTATTGCCTCTTATCTTAGCCTACCAAATGTTGTACGGGATGAGGCTTCGAGAATCTACAATTATGTTCTTCAGAGAGGATTAGTTAGAGGACGAAGTATGGAATCTGTAATTGCTGCCTGCCTTTATGCAGCATGCCGTTCATATGATATTCCGAGAACTCTTGACGAAATGGCAACAGCTTCAGATGTTGAAAGAAAAGAAATAGGAAGAACATACAGATTTATTATAAGAAAACTTGGAATAAAAGTAAAACAAAGCTCTCCAAAAGATTATATCTCAAGATTCTCTTCTGTTCTCAAACTCTCACCAAAAACCCAAAACGATGCACTCAGGGTCTTAAAAAGAGCAGAAGATGTTGAGCTAACATCCGGACGTGGTCCAGCTGGTATTGCAGCAGCAGCATTATATGTAGCAGCTCTTATAAATGACGAGAAAAAAACACAGAGAGAGGTTGCAGATATTGCGGGAATAACAGAGGTTACAATAAGAAACAGGTATAAAGAACTCATAGAAAAACTTAACTTAGAAGAAAAAATAAAGCAAAAAGAAAGCGAGTCCAAGAAGAAGAAGTAATTTATATTCTCTTATTATCAATAATTTTCTTCGGAACTTCTATTAAAACTTCGTCCTTGCCAACTCTTTTATCAACCTTTAAATCTTTTGCATTAAGCTTTTTTCCGATTAATGCGTAAGAGCCTTTGTTAGTTTCAAAAATTGCTGGGCAGGCACCTATCCCACATTGAAGTGGTTCTGGAGTTAAATCCTCTACAACTTTTAATCTCTTTTTCATGTTTTAAACAGGTATTTACAATTTAAATATTTTTCGGATTCTAAACCTTTTTATATACAATAAATCTCCTATTTTTATGGCTCTTCTTTAAAGGACGGGTTGATAAGAAAACCTTGGTTATTTAAAGGGAAGTTGATTGTCAAGAAACCGTAGGTGTCTTACATGCGGGGGTGCCGGAGTGGTCAAACGGGCTTGGCTTAGGACCAAGTAGCTTAGTGCTTACGCAGGTTCGAATCCTGTCTCCCGCACTTTTTATTATTAGCACTACAAATAGAAAGATTTATAAATTTATTTCTAAGAACCAAAGATATGGTAAAAACATTAGGTAAAACTGCGTCAGGGATAATAAGTGGATTAGCACTTTCAATTCTATTATCTGGAGGTCCTGCAGAAGTAAAAGCGTCTGGAAATCCTCTGGAAAAAAAGGTTTCTGAAGAACTAATACTTTCAACCCCAACATATAATTATCCTGACACATATTGTGCAGCATATGCTGTTGGTGTTGCTAGGGATTGTTTTAAGAAAAACTATCCTTATTCAGATGCATGGGATTTAAGATATAATAGCGGAAAAATACAGGAATTATCAGGAAATGAAGAGTTTGAAAAATTAGCAGAAAAAGGATTAATAAAAAAAGGGACAATCATAGGCACTTATTTTTCAAGAAGTGAATATTTAAATGATAGAGACGAAAAGGGTGAAAAAGTTCAATACACTCATCTCATTGTTTATGCTGGAATGGAAGAAGAACCAATGTTTTATCATCACTTTGTAGGTATACAAGAAAAAATAAAATTATCTCAACTAGATGAAAATTTTCTTACAATCAAAGAAATTATTAATGAAAGAGAATTCTAAAGTTAAGCAACTTCACATTCTTGCATAAGCTCCCAACCAGTACAATATGTATTAAAAGCTTCTTTTGCTTTAATAACATACCAGTTTGTTGTTAAGACCATCCCCCCATACTTCACCCCTGAGGTTTTTATCACTGGTACAATTGCATATTCTGGATTTTGTTCCCCTGTTACTTGAGTATACCTCTTTTTTATTAATTGATATAATTTGGGTTTGGAAGTTGGGGGAGATTCAAATCTCTTTTCGTCTGAATATTCAATATATGCTTGTCCCTTTTCCATATTAACATCTATTCCAAATATTTCTTCTATAGCTTCCTGTGTCTTCTCTCCAAGATACCCATCTAATGTAAGATTTTCAATATGAAGATATTTCCCTTCTTCTTTCCCTTTTTCTAGTATCTCATTAATCTGTTTCTGGAGAGCTGCATTTCTGGATTTAAACAGACCTGCATTATAATCTGCAAATATAAATTGAAGATTTTCACTAGTAATCTCTTCATCAGGAGCGTAATTTTCTATAATTGGTTTTAAAAATTTAACACCATATTCAACCCCTCCTTTTTTTGTGAATAAGATATCATACATCTCTTCTTCACTAATGTCTTTGCCCTCTTTCTTTGCTATATTTAGGGCATTTACAATCGTAAGTTGCATTGGTCCTACAGAGCCTAATTTTTTACCATAACCAAGTGTCAACAAACCTCCTTTTTGAAATACACTATTAACATAATCTTTTTCTGTGTGAATATTTTCTGCTTCTCCCTTATACCTTCTACAAGCCCATCTTGCTCTCCGAGTACTATCTGGGTGATCATAATCATCTAAAATATTTTTACAAATTTGTGTCATATTTAGTGGAGGATTTTCATTAAAAGTAGACTCTCTTTCTAATATGGTTAAAACAATAGCATAATTTTCAGGGCTTTTGTTTAAGTCTGCCTTATCAAAAGCATAATCAATTGCCTCATCCCATGCTTTAACCTCTCTAAGAGACCTTCCAAGTCTGAATATAAGTTTTAATCCCCTTGCTAACTCGCTTTTTTCAAAATTAAAAGGAAGTTCATATGTAGTCAGGGGGTCTCCTATACTAATTTTATCTGTGCCTTCTTTAGATACGATTAGCCACATAATTGCATTTTGATATTGAATATCTCTTATAAATTCAGAAGAAATTGTTCCGAGAGTATCTCCTGTTTCAACTATATATTTAACAGGAAAAAGCCCGTGCTTTTCAATATAATTTTCTGGAGAGATATACAGATTTTCCTTATCTGGCCTCAAAATAGTTTCAATACTCCAGGATCCTTCTACAAAAGTATTCAAAAAATAATCTAAATCATGCGCATATGTATATTCTCCTATCTGATGAGCAACATGGTGTTTTCCATTTATTTTTCCTAAATATAATCCAGCATGTGTGTAATTTTCTCCAGCTGCTTTTGCTTCTTTCTCAGCCGGAGAAAGCCATTCTCTAAGTTCACGTCTCAGTATTGCTCCTGTATAATACTTTTTAAGGCCAAATACATCTCCTACAACTAAAGAATCAAAATCTGTAAATTCTTTCTTCTCTTCAAATCTATTATAAATTCTCACTCCCCCAAGCACCCTCATATTACTCGGAAAATCCCAAGCACCCCCTCTTACACCAATTAAATAACTTCTCCCTTTTCCAAATACATAATCAAATGTGTCTGTAACATATAATGCACAATAATATCCTCCCCCTTCAATTTTCGTAATGCTTGGATTACTTATAATATTTTCAATCCTCTCCTGCACATTTTCTTCTTGAATAGATTCTTCTGGTCCTCCTCCCAAAATTTGTCCTAAAACATCCTCTTCTAATTCAATTACCCCCTGATCAGTTTCTAAAGTAGCTATAACCCCACCAGTTGTAGAATCTATAAATATTATTTCTAAACTATCTATTGGCTCCCCGTCCTGATCTGTAATTACTAGAGTGTCTGCAACTTGACTAATCACTGCTGTCCCTGTTGAATCTGTTGTTGTATCTGTTACTGCTTGAACTATTATTTCTGTTACACCAACAGGAATTGAATCTTGCTCTATTTCTATCCTGACTATATCCGCCTCTTCAGTAGGGGGTTTCAATTCAAATTCACTAGAATCCAGAAATGTTTCTTCAAGAAGAGAACAAGCCTTTACTGGCTCTTCAACACATTGACTAACAATTACATCTGTTGAATCAGTAGAAACTGTTTCTAAAACTAAAGAAACTGTTCTAATTGTATCTGGCTGTTGTTGAATATCTTCTATTGTTATCTCTTCTCCTTTCAGTTGAAGTCGCTCTTCTTTTTCTGGTACTATTTGTAATTCTATTTTTTCTTCTTCTGCTTCAACAATCCTCCAATTAAAATGTCCTCTAGAAATTTTATTGGTAAAGAAAAATAATGTTTTTTTAAGCTCATAGATATCTAATGTAACAGCATTAACATTTTCCAAATCAGATATATCAAAAGCTTTTCCTTCTCCTTCTTCTACAACTCCCCGTCTGCTCACATCCCCTGAACTAATTGCTCTCCATTCAAACTCATAAGGATATTCTGTAACTATTTTGAACTCTGCGCTTTTCTCCACCTCTTCTTCTTTTGGGGTTACTTCAAATTCTTTGCTAATATCCCCAGTCGGGGTTGGTTCTTCTTCCTCTTCTTCTTCCTCTTCTTCCTCTTCCTCTTCTGCACTAGGAATCTCTATTTCTTCAAGATTAATCGCAAAAAGAATCTCAGCACCTTCATAAAGATTTTTATTTTCTAAAACTTCTATTAACTCAGGAAGACGTCCTTCTTCTTTATAGGTCCATGCCCATGATTCATATTCAGAATCCCATTCGATATTAAGCGTTGGTTCATTCCTCATTTTAATTGTAAATTCCCCTTTATGATTCATATTCACTTTATTGGTAGATATTCTTGGCTTACCTAACCCTATAAAACTAAGCGCACCCCCTTTTTCAGTCATAGTTCTATCAATCAATAATTTCAAACCGTCTTTATACGATTTGCCTGTTAACTCCCCTATAAAATCTATATCTTTTTCAAAAAGTCTTGTAGAAGGTTTTGGGCTTGGATAAACTATAAAGAAATTTTCATAAGATACAACATTGGAAACATATTGTGAAACCGAAGGAGGAATGCCGTCGCAATTTCTCCATCTATTACCACCACAGATATTATCCATGTTTGTTGGTCCCCAGTTATAAGCTGCGAGAGTTATCTTTTTTAAATCTTCTGCAGAATTATATTTTCCATAATGATCAAGTAGTTTCTTATAATATGCTATGCCCAAGTGAAGATTCAAATAAGGATCATAAGGAATCTCTTTTATATCTTCTACAAATCTTTCATACATTTCGTCATATTCTTCTCCACTATAATATTGCTTCACATCTCTGGCAGCAATCTCAGAAACCTGCATTAATCCGTAAGACCCTCTTTTATCTGTAACATTTATCTTTGCCCTAGATTCCTGGACAATTATCGCCTTGACTATATTCTTATCAACACCATATCTTGCTGATAGTTTTGAAATATTGGACTCATATGTTTCCAATCTCTCAAAGGTTCCTGCTCCTAGATCTATAGCTTCTGGTGGAAGTAATCCAACATCTGCTTTTGCAACACTTTCCCACCCTTCTTTTTCTGGATCAAACGACCAGTGCCATTCTTCATTAAAAAATCTATAATATAAATTATTATTATTTGTTCCATCCTGAAATTCAAAAACAGGAGAAATAAATTTTTCTTCATCTGCTGTAGGCGTAGGCGGCTTTTCCCCATCTTCAACATCCTTTACCCCTTCATAAGCTGCCATAGCTAATTTAGCATAAGCATTTCCCCTCAAGAAAAATAAATAAGCTTTCTGATGATTGAAGAAAACATTTTCAATAATCTCATTTATCAGATTTATCTTTTTCTTTGATTTTGCCTTATCGATTTCACCGAGTTTATTTCTGAAATTTTCTTGGTCAATATAATCATCTTTATTCATTAAAACATCCATATAATTTTGTGAAACTTCTCCTACAGCTGCTTCTTCAAGAGTTGTTATTTCCCCTTGTGTTAAATATTTCATTATATCTGGTGTGTCTATAACATCCTTAACACTCTCTGTATCAAGCCAGCACCTTATTTTTGTATTTCCGCAATAACCAACATCCACCCATCTCGAGCCTTCCCCGTCTGCATAAGCATCTCTTCCTTTTCCAGGATTATCTGTTGCACAAATTCTTATGATTCCTTTATTATAAAGTGCAGGGTCTGCTAACTCTTGTGCACCTGCTTGTAGGTTTGGATTTAATAAACTATAAAGACTTGCACTTCCAGAAATGCATTCTGCTTCTTTTGTGATTTCTGTTTCTTTGGCTTGCTCTGTCAGATACAGGTCTTCTAAATAATCAAGTGCAAGAGATGTCGAGACCTGTTTGAATCCACACTCTTCTTGTCCATTTACATTTATACACATCTGTTTATAGCCAGAAGGTGCTGTGAAGTCCGGGGTGTCAGTAGCATACTCTCCTCTTGGAGCATAACCAGCTGCAACCATTCTTATTGCTGAAGTGTCTTGATAGAAAGAACCACCAGGACCTGCTCTTAAATATACTCTATAATACGCTCCAGAATCAAGGCCTGCATAGATATGGTAGAATACTTTATAATGAGATATTGGCGGGCTTGTCACAGTTGTGAAAGGAATCTCATCAAACCTTCCGTGGAACTGTGGGGGTGAATCTGGCTCTGTCAATACATCTATGAAATTCGTTCCTTCAGGATATCTAGCAGAGATGAAAGCATTGCATACAGCGCCACCAACCTCTTCTGTGGACCTAATTTTAAATGCTCTGAAAGAATCCTCTGCATAATATTGTGTGAAATACTCTACTGAATTTTCTGCTTTGCTCCATGCATCTGCAACCCCTAAATATTCTCCACCACCACGGAGATTTTGTCCAAGAATAGCTCCAATCACTTTTGGAATCACTATTTTTGCCAATGGAACTCCTTGTCTCCATACAAATTCACATAAATATATACTATGGATCTCATCGCAGATTCCAATGGTCTGTCCTGTCTCTAAATTATTCTGCAAACAATCTCTATAAGATTTTTCAACAGATAAAAATCCATCAATTCCTGCCTTAATTCCTGTCAAACATACCGGCACATAAATTCCCTCTCTGAAATTTGGCAGACACAATAAAGTGCTTCCTATTATTCCGGACTGTATAACATCTCGAACATGATAAGCTCCTCCAAAATTACACCTGCTACTCGGACATATAACGGGATCACAGAAATTGAAAAGAATATTACAATCTTTTGGGGACATAAAGTCCTGGCACTGTATATCTGGTATATCTACTGCAGGAGGTCCTACATTTATAGCTCTTGGCACTCCTGTAATCATCACTTTTTTGATTCCTGTTGTGTATCTCCTTGAAGCATCCGCAATTGCTCTTACAGCTTTTTTTACTAATGCAAATGCTTCTGATTCATCAAGCCAAGGAAATTCATTATATGGCTGTCCTGTTCCTAGATTGACCATCTCACATATATCATCTCCGATTCCAGAATAAAATTCTTCTAACCCGTCTTTTCCGACATTGCACAGATAAAAACTATTGACCCTTCCAGAAGCATCAAAAGATCTTATGTTTCCAAAAACAGGAAGAGTTGTTTTTGTAGCAGCATACCATCCATTATTCAAGTCAAATGGAACTATCGCTGGAAGACCTACATGCGGAGATGTCTCGTAATATCTCACCAAGGGATTTTTATACTCATTCTCATAAGAAGACCTGTCATATTTTCGGAAATAAACTTTTTTCAATTCTTCGGGAATATTTTCCATCAGAACCCTGCTTACTCCAGATTCATCATAAATCATTAAACTCTCATCTTCATCTCTTGCTATTGATAATCTATCTATGCCTGCAGAATCATCTAAGAGAACCATGTACTTCCTTCCGTCTGAAGTATAAACAGGTTGAATTGGTTTTCCCTCTTTGGTAAGTCCTTCATAAGGAAGTTGTTTTGCATCTTTTCCTACTTCTAAAAATACTATCTGTGAAGCCAATGCCTCTAAATCTCTCGCCCAACTCGTACGTTCAGCATAATCTCTTGAAGTTTTCTTTATGTCTGAAAATAAAGAATTAAGTCTTTTTTTAGCCACGTCTCCCAGCTCAGGATCATTGAGAAGTTTTGCATAAAGTTCTATGTCCCTCAACTGGGTTATATCATAATTCTTATTATCCCAGCTCTCCTTGGATAATAGTTCTATGAGCTCGTCTTTGTCTTCAAACTCTTCTCCCAAGACATCTCTTAAAAAGTTCTGAACCTGTTTTGGATATTCCCCCATAAACTTTTCAGTATCAACAACATCATCTGATAAAAACTTTTTTTCAGTAAATCTTTTTTCTATTTTTGAAATATTTTCATTCACTTCTTGCAAAGCTTCATAAACTTTTTTAACACGTGCATCAATTAAATCTGAATTATTAAGATAGCACTGCTCTTGTGAAACATATTTTCCAGTATTGACTAAATCTGTGCAGAGCTCTTTCCATCCGTCTTCTCCTCTCATAATCATCTGCCTTGCAATACCTCTTCCACCAGCATTTGCAAAAAAGTTCTTAATTGTCAATCCAGCCCCAACACCCAAACAAGCTGTTTTAAGCCCCTTGACCACGCTTCCGAGATTATCTGAAATATCCTGCCACTTGTCAATTTGTGTGTTCAGATTCTCAACTCTTTCTTTGATTTTGTCAGGAGCAAGAGATATCGCTCTTTTTTCAACCCCGATTTTAAAACTAAAGTCAGCTTCTGTTTCTGTATAATCTATATTAGGAATAACAGAAACATGTGCTGCCCTCTTCAAATTTATCTCTGTCAGTGAAAAAGCATATTTGCTTCCAAAACTCTCTGCAATATCTTTCCGCAATGTTTTTGTTTCATAAACAAATTCTCTGGTAATGGTTTCAAATAAACTTTCTGGCGCCAGATTAACTTTTATTCTCGCAAAATCCTCGTCTAATTCAATTAACTGCATATATTCACCTCTTGAGATATTTAAATCAATTTTTTGGTTCTTTCTCATATCAAAACTCATTGCCTTTCCGTCAGGATATCTAACCATTATGGTTGCGCCATATTCATCAAATTCTGGTTCATAAATTCCCTCAAAAGAAATTGTCTTGACTATGTTATTTATCAAAACATCTTTGACAGCTGTTTCAGGGCTAGCGAGTTTATATTCTTCATAACAAATATTTAAATCTTTTTCAGAGTTTGGATATCTTTCTTCAAATTCCCGACACAATTCCATCATAGTTCTTTTCTGACCTATAGAATTTACCAAACCTATTTTTGCATGCAATGCTTCTTCACTGAGCGTCGTATCTGCATCTTCAGGATATCTCTCTTGAGAAAAACTCTCTATAATACCATCATAATCTTCTATTGCATTTTCATAATAATCCTTAAACAATTTTTCTGTTTCAGTTATTTCTACATCAACAGGCTCTGCAAACCCAATAATCTGAACCTGCTTTCCAAAAACATCTTGTGTTGCATTTTCATAAGAAATTGTGTTAAAAGATTTTCCTTGTGCTATCCATCTTAATAGAGTCTCTATCTTTCCAAATCCAAATTTAATTAAATCTGCTGCACTGCTGATAATCCCAATACCTAACTTAGATTGGGTAAAATAAGAATCATATCTCTTCATCAGAGAAAGCTCATCTTCATCTAGTTTGTCTTTGTGCTGAGGCATTGCCAAAAAACGAATATACAAATCTTCTTTCTTCTTAGAATCTTTTTTTGTGCTCACATAACCAAGATAGGCTGATTTTTTACCATCTTCGGTTTTATACAAAACATCTCCAACACTAAATTCTTTTTCTTCTCCATCAATATTTAATTTTATCTTTGGACTAATCTCTAATTCAAAGGGTCGCGGTCTTTCATCTTCTTCACACCTTATTCTTACTTTTTCAATAATTCCCTGCTTCTCAATTTCCCTAACCAGACACTTATTATCCAGAAACCACTCCCCTTCAGCAACTTCAACAATGTCTTCGTTTATCCTTAGCTTTGCCCTTGTATCAGGAGCTTCAAGACCATTTAATTTCAACTGGAAATTTCCCATACAGAAATTAAATCCAGGAAGAAATATTTTTTGAGAGAGTTGTCCTTCTTTCAAATTAACATTTGCAATTGGTCTTAATTCATATCTTTGCTCTCCAGGACTTATCGAAGCCACCCTTATTGATTCACCTGAATGGATAGAAATTACAGCACTATCTTGATCAATTGCTTCTGCCCTTAAAAATCCCCTGCCTTTCCAAAACCCGTACTGAATATATCTGTCTTCCCAGTCCTCATCACTAAACTCTGGAAGATAATAGCTTGCCTGACCAACACCAAATGCGTTTTTAACATCATATCTTATTTTTGCTGTTAAATTACCCTGAACCCAACATATCTCAGTGCCAAAATCCCCTGGCTCACAATTCGTAAGTGCTGATTCATTTTTCTGCTGTTTTAACATTATTACCACATAACCAATATTATCCATCACAGGTGTATTGATTCTCTCAGGAACACCAAGTGCAGCTCTTGCAGGATGAAAACCAATACCTGAAACCTCTTTGGGATATTGTCCTGAAAAATAAATCCTTTTAATTCCTTCAACATCTATCAAAGGATTAATTTTTGTCGCAGCTAACTGACAAAAAACAGGAACCGGCTCGTCTGCAAGAAGATCACTTCTAACAACAACAGGAGTACATCCCAAGGGAGCTATCTGAATTATAAAATCCTGTCCTTTTTCACACATCTCTCTACTAAATTCAACCCCCATTAAAGTTCCACCAGGTCCAAAACCTAAACCAGGAGAATAGTATTGTGAAATTGAACGAGTATAGATACCAGCTGAACTAAAAGATATCATTAGCAAAACTCCGATTAAGAAAAACATTCCTAATATTATTTTTTTATCTATTCTCATTTAAATCTTATATCCAATCCTCTATCTTCAAACAATATATGGTTGGTCTGTAATTGCTCGAGAGATTCTGGTAATGTCAAACTCTGTGCATTTATCTCAATAAAATTTGAACCCACTAATTCAGATTCTAATACATAATAACCAGCCTTTCCTCCTCCTGCAAGCACGTTTGAAATTATCTGAGCAGGAATTTCAACGTCAAAACATTTCTGTTTTGTCAATCCAAAAAATCCACCTAAACCAGTTTGAGGAACTTCTATGCATTGCTCTTTTGTCATAGATTCTAAATCCAAAGAAGAATCTTGATAAATATAAACTTGTATCTCATACTCACCTTCGCTTAGTTTAACTGTTTTTTGTCCAGGATAAACAAGTGTTTTAGAAGACTCATCTGAAACAAAATAAATTATTGCATCATCATTATACTCAATTCCATCTAACTTTAGTCTAACTTCTTTCTCGTAAAGCCTATCTAAAATAATTTCAACATTTCCTGGCTCAACACTTGAAAATAAATATCTCTTATCTTCAAATCCATCAGCTTTTGCTAAAACATATCCATTGATACACTGAGGGAATTCTTCTTCAAGCGGACTTTTTCCAATATTACATCTCTTACCAAAGCACTCATAAGAAATATCTGCTTCAACAGATTTAAGATCTGTGTCATAAGTATTCACCCCCATTAAAGTGTTTTTATTTTCACACAATTCTGGAGTTTCAACAATCGAAGCATTTACATCAAGAGATTCTCTCGGATTATTTCCCTGAAGAACAACTGCGATAGGAAATTGAAAAATTTCATCTTCTTCATAAACCTGGATTAAGACAGGATATCTAACACTATAGATAAAATGATATGGTACATAACAAAAACCCAGAATTCCTAATCCTGGTTGATTTCCAATTGGCTCTGCCATTAGAATATCTTCATTAGAAGGCTCAACTTCAAAACCACGAGGCCAGTTTCTAGAAGTGATAAATCTTGCATTTATATCTCCTGGAACATCCACTACAAAATAATCATCGCCCCCATCCTGTGTTCTTAATGCTAGAGTATTTGCTTCAATAGCTTGCTCTAAATTATTAAAAATCTCATCGGCATTCCATATTTTTGGAGAACATGTCAGTTCAACCCCATCCACGGGAGCATATAATCTCAAAACATCAACAGCATATTCTTCCAGAAACAAAGTTTTTTGCTCTTGCTCATAAATTTTTTTTGCATCGGCATATAATTTCCCCAGTTTTGTATTAACAGAAATTTTGTGATTATTAATTAAAGCTCTCTCATCTGCTTTTTCAATACTCATACTCATATCTAAGCTGACATCAACACTATTTTCTTTTATATTTACTCTTGCCTCTGGCTCCCCCTGAGTAATTTCAAAACCTTGCTCATAATACCCATCAAAAATACAATCTCGCGCATCCTCTTCTATAAATTCTGCAAGTTGATTTTCCATTTCTGCTTTAGAAGGCACTTGCTCTCTTTGTATATTATTGCCAGAAACATAATACCAGTAAGGAACAGCACTACCTGCAAATTCCAGCTGAGATGAAAACGGCATATATCTGGAGCCTGGTTCAAATTCAGGAAGAGAAATATACCCTGCCTGACTTCCTAAAACATCTATACCTATCAAAGCCTCTTCTTCTAAACATGTCAAAAAGGTAATATAAACAGGTTCTATGCTTGCAGGAATTTTTTTTGTAATCAAATCCTCTCTAAATGTAAAAAAAAGCACGACTGCTGCAATAATAATAATTGCAATTATAATAAAAATAGTTACCTGCCCACGCTTATTTCCCATTTTTCTTCTCCATTTTTAACTTCTTTTTTATTAATTCTATAATTTCTGTATTAATATCTTTTTGTATACTAAACTTAAACTTTTCCCAAAGCTTTTCATCTTCTATAAGAAGTAAGTATTTCTTCATATTCCCTCTTTCATAATAAAAAAATCTCATATATAAATGTTTCTTAATAAGTTAGTTACTAAGTAAGTAACTAAGAATTATCTACATAAAGTTTATTGGGGAAACCTACAAACATTATATTTATATATTTTAAAGGAATTAAAGGAAGGTTGGGTCCTGTAGTCCAGTGGTTAAGACACTTCCTCGACATGGAAGTAACCGCGGTTCGATTCCGCGCAGGACCATTTCAATCCATTATCTTTAAAAACTCGTTTTTTCTTTTCTCATTATGAAAATCCCAAAAACTACAAAGAGATTTTGCCCGTATTGCAAGAAAAAAACAGAACAAAAAATAAAAATAGTGGGAACAGGTTTCAAGAGAGGAACTTTGACAAGAGGGAGTATCTCCCGTGCAAAAAAGCGAGGGTTAGGAAGAGGTATAGGTAATAAAGGAAAATGGGGATCTAGACCACCCATCAGCAAATTCAAAAGAAAATCAAAAACAACTAAAAAAACAAATATAATGTATACATGTAACGAATGCGGAAAATCAAAATATCAGAAAAAGGGTAAAAGAGCAGGGAAGGTGCTGCAGGAATAAAAATGGCACGGGCAAAAAGAAAAAAAAGATTTTTTGATGTTGAAATTCCAATAATAAATCAGAAAACACAATTGCAGGCATATGAGTTAAAAGAACTTGATGGAAGAATTATCAAATATGATTTAACAAGAATTCTTCGGGGAAAGAGTATGTTGCTTCATCTAAAAGTAAAAATTGAAGGGGAAAAAGCAACAGCAATTCCGATAGAAGCAAAATTAATGCCTTATTTTTTAAGAAGAATGGTGAGAAAAGGAACAAATTATATTGAAGATTCATTTTCAGCAGAATGCAAAGATGCCAAGCTTAGAATAAAACCATTGCTCATTTCGAGACGAAGAATATCAAGAGCTGTCAGAAAAGCTTTAAGGGAAAAAGCGAGAGAAGAACTAACAAATTATGTAAAAGATAAAAACACAGAGATATTATTTGATGAATTATTAAAAAACCAGATACAAAAACCTTTAAGCTTGAAGCTCAAAAAAATATATCCTCTTTCTCTTTGTGAAATTAGGATTTTTAAGGTTGAGAAATTCAACGAAAAAAAATAAAATGACACTTCAACAAACACTTGTACTTATAAAACCAGATGGGGTTCAAAGAGGTTTAATAGGGGAAGCAATTAAAAGATTTGAGCAAAGAGGGTTAAAGATTGTTGGATTAAAATTAACACGGGCAGATGATGATCTCGCAAAAAAACACTATACAGAAGATATTGCAGAAAGAAGAGGAATGAAAGTCAGAAATAAACTTTTAAAATTCTTGGTTTCAGGTCCTGTAATCGCAATTGCAATAGAAGGTGTTGACGCTATTGAAAATGTAAGAAAAATTGTAGGAGATACAGAATCAAAATCTGCCTTGCCAGGAACCATAAGGGGGGATTTTTCCCATGTAAGC
>SDBV01007374.1_pt1 | contig 15056 bp, 13 predicted proteins | sample 2277081 | NCBI WGS metagenome assembly SDBV01 (sample SAMN10402039, study PRJNA504765) | marine sediment metagenome | isolation source: marine sediment core GS10_PC15, 223 cmbsf | place: Arctic Ocean: Southern Knipovich Ridge | collected 2010
ACAGTAGAACAGGTAGACGCTTTCGGTATCAGTAGCCGCGAGCAAGCCGAGTACAACAGGAAGAAATTCACCAAAGAACTCGAAACGTTGGTAAACCGGTTTTCACTTGAAAATAAGTCGAATACACCCGACTTTATTCTGGCAGAGTTTATGGTTCACTGCCTTGCCGCTTTTGAAGCAACCAGTCTTCGCAGGGAGTCATGGTTTGGCGTGTCGTTAGATATCGCGCGAGGGTGGGAAGAAAAAGTTATGCAGGCTATCGGCGAAGCGTCTATGTGCTGGTCTAACATTGAAGGCGCTGGTGTATTTGACAGCACAAAGGCCAAACAGGTTGGCGATGACTTGATGAAGTATTTACAGAACAGAAGCAACTAATCTTTTGAAAGGACAAAGAGCATGAGCATGAAAACAGTATTGATGGTAATTCTATTGTTTATGGTTGTGATGATCGGTGGGTGCGTCGAGGAACAGAAGGCCCATCCCGTTTGGGGCAAAGGCGAACTCCCCGATAACCATCAACAGTTCTTCGGCAACGACAACACAGCAAGGCTGGATTACGTGCAGAACCGGGTGCTCGACAAGCACGCTGCGATACTCAAGATAATCGCGATTCGGGTGCTTGCATTAGAGGCGGTTGACCCAAACGCTGTTACAGACAGGCTGGACGCCTTGGAGGGCGATGATGGCTGAAAAAGGCGTAAGCAAAAAGCTGTTCATGGGCACTATGATAGTGCAGGGTGTCTTTGCGATGGCAAAAGATGCTCCGCCTGAGCAGATGTTTTGGTATGCGATTGTCGCCGCCGCTGTGGGTATCGTTTTTCAAGGATTACAGTTTATAATTGATTGGAAGAAATAATGGCAACGACAAGCGAGAAAACAGAACCGACGTGTGAAACGTGTGTGTTTTCACGGCCGGCAGAATCGAATTACAAGGATGCGGCTTTAGCGTGCCACCGATTCCCGCCGAGTCAAGATGACATGCAACAGCGGCCCGGCCCGTTCCCGTGTCCGATTGTGAAACCGGGGCATTGGTGCGGCGAGCATAAAGCTAAACCACAATCTAACCAAAAATGATCGGAGAACAAATGGCGACAAAAAGAGACGTAAGATGTAGAACGTGTAATCGTGTATGGTTCAGTGGGGCTAAAGCCAAAAACCTCAAATGCAACAAGGAATGCAAGAGTGTTGATATTGAGGACAACCACATCGTGGATGGCAATGTTCCCGTTGTCTTCGGCGACAGGTTGGTAAGCATCCCCGCGGGCTTGTACAACCGGGCGGTCGCGATAGTCGGGTTGGACGATTCCCGAATAGTCGGGTTCCCGGACGCTGCGGCGCTCAAGAAGTTCTGCGACAAGACTCATCCGGCCTCGAATCCTGACGCGACGCCGAAAGTTGGAGAGAACTCGCCGCCAAAGGCTGTCCAGGATCCACCTGACAAGATCGAGTTCGATTCCAAACTGGAGGCCCAATTCATTACGACGAACCGGGCGAGTTTCGACAATAACACTTTGCAGGCTGAAATGCGCAAGGTCAACCGCAAGTACGGTACACAGAAGCCGGTCAGGATTACGACCGACCAGGCCCAGAAGCCAGTTGACGGCAGGGATGAACGGGGTATTTCTGTTAAGTACCTGGTAACGCATTACGTGATTTATTACAAATAAGGATTGTTCAAGAAAGGACAACTGATTATGGCAGACGAACACTGGACAGAAGGATTTGAGCACGAATCGGTAACCGATGATAACCGGGAGGCCTTCAATTCGCACATGGCGAAGTTCCCGACGCAGGCCGCCGCGGTAATGGACGGTTACGGGCTTGCGAAACAAAAAGGCGTAGCATTTAAGCTGCCGGAGTCTATTGAAAAGCTGCCAGACGATGCTTCGCGGGCTACTTTACTGGCCCAGACAAACAAGTTGTACGGCAGGGAAATAGCTGCCGACTTGGAGGGGCTGGCCGACCTCGATATGAAGTCAGGTTCGACAGCGGAAGGTGAGATGTATGACGAGACCCTTGCGAAAGCGTTCAAGGAATGGGTAGTCGCCGAGAAGATCGAAAAATCGGTCGCTCAGAAGGCGATTAAGTTTCACAATGAAGCGATGGCCCTTGCCCGTACTGCCTATGCGGGAAAGACAGAGGAATTGACTAAGAAGGACGCGGCGGACAGACTGGCCGAAGTAACAGCCTGCAACGATGCCCTTGTAGCAAAGTTCGGGACGAAAGAGAAGCTGGACGAGCAAACGGTATTGATGCACCGGGCATTATTGAACAACACAGGCTGTTCGACAGAGGAAGCTGCTGACGTTGCCGAGTTCCTCAAGGACCGTGAAGGGGCGACGAATGCGACCCTGCGTCGTATCCTGATAAGCAATCTTGCCCCGCTTGCGACCGAAAGTCTTGGGCCGGACGGCAAACCAGCCGTTCCAGGTACCAAGGTAGAGCAGCAAGATGGAGTGACTGAACAGATTTTATGGCCTAAGAAGAAATAACGCACCCTGAAAGGGACGATGCTCTGAAAAAAATCGAGATGATGTAACCAATGGTTATACCTTGTGACTGCCGGAAAGACGGCAAGCCTGAATGCAGGGCTAATTGCAAGGCGAAGCCTCGAAAGAGACGACTTCTCCGAAAATAATTGCTTGAAACTGAAATTATTTTAAGGAGAACGATAATGGCAACATTATCTCATTTGACCATAGGCAACATTTACGACTTGCAAAAGTTCAAGTTGCCTGATGGTTCACCACTAATGAACGTCGTAAATGCGTTGGCTGAACGCGATGATTTCTCGAAGTTCATCCCGGCGTTCCCGGCAAACCAAGGCCTGACCCATCACGGTCTGCGAACAATAACCCTGCCTACCGGCTATGTAGTCGATGTAGGAGGCAGTTGGCCCGCATCGAAGTCTGCACATGAGCCGAATGTCGAGCAGATTACGACTATCCGCTCGGCATACAAAGCAGCATCCGACACCTTCACGCAGGAAGACGAAGCGGTCGGCAGGCAACTCCTGAAGACCGCCAAGATAGATCACGTCATGGCGATAAACCAGGGCGTTGTCAATATGATGATGGTCGGGCCGTCCACGCCGGCACAGAGCGGACTTGTAGGACTGCAACAGCGTACCCCGTGGTCCACTTACGATAACAAGTTCACATGGAACGTCGGCGGTTCAGGCAACGACCTGAGAAGCTGCTGGATGATGAAGCCCGGGCTGGATACCGTGCACTTCCTGTATAATAAGAACCACCCGACGCTCGGTGTCGAAATGATCGAAAAAGGTGAGTTCCCGGAAGAAGGTCTCGGCACGAATGACGATGAGCACCGCTGGAATATCTGGATTGAGTTTATGATCCAGAAGGGTATCTATATCCGCGACCAGCGAGCGGTCAAACGCATCTGCAACGTCCCCTGTGGTATCGATGACTTGCCCGGTGCCGACCTCATTGCTGCGATCATCGAGGCTTCCATCGTCAACGCCCCGACGGGCGGCACAATAACGCTGACGGAAGCGAATGGGACAAAGACCGACCTTGCGTCCCCGTGGCTGCTGTTCTGTGACGAACGGCTCTATGCAAAACTTGTTATAAGCGCCAACGACAAGCTGAAGGTCTTTAGGTCCGACAAGAACATTTACCAGACCGACCTTCCCATGATAGGGACGAACATCATTATTCTCAGGATGGACGCCCTTAACAAGGTCCTCGGTTCCGGCGAATCTGAAGTTTCGGCCTCGTCGTAATTGCGAAGGTCGTAATTGTGAATTTAATCGTATTTTGATTAAGGAGTTTTGAAATGATTTTAGCAACTCTCGGAAAATTGTCGGTAGCCCAGTCTCTCACCAATGGGGCTACCGATAGTGAGAATGTCATCCAGCTTCCAGCAGCCGATTACGTCGCTTTTGCGGATGCGTGGCTGGTAATTACAACGATTGTGGCCGCAGGTGGTAGTGGCTCGCTGACTTTCGATTTAGTGATGGCGACAGCAGCGAATCTCACCACGAATGTTTCGGTTATACGAAGCGTTCTGGCGTCAGAGGCCGATATACGAGCGGCTACTAAGAATCGACACATTGTGGCCCTGAACCTCGGCAAGATGTTGGTGCAGATGCTCGATGAAAGCGGTTCAGATAAGCCGTTTGTCGGATTGATATGCACACTGTCAGGTTCTGCCACAATCACTATCGATGCTGCGATTTCACCGACCGAGCCGTGGACTGAGTATCACAAGATGGTCACGGTTTCACCCGTTGGCGTTCCCAGCATAGCTTCGGCAGGTTCCGGATCGTAATGGTTCTTTGGGTAGGCTGGCTCTTGTCCTTTCGGCTGGCCTGCTCTTTATTAACTTGTTTTTTAAGGAGTACAATACCATGAAAAAGATTTTGATTTTACTTATGGTGCTTGCGTGCTTTGCAGGCACGGCCCATGCAGTTATCACATATGGGCAGACCAATTACAAGAAGCACATTGGAGCTATTCATGCGGCCAGAGGCAACGACCCACTATGGAACTTTATCGGTGAAGCGGAGGGCATTTTTAATGGGACAACTACTGTGCCCAATGTTTTGTTCTCGCCAACTGCAACGGCTTCCGCACCTGCCACGACTGAGGGCTCAATGTATTACGATTCTACGTCCGATACGATAAAGTATCGAAATGCTTCGGCGTGGGTTTCGCTTACCGGGGTTGGTCCCGGCGAGTCGGGAACGTTGGACGATGCCTACAATAGCGGTTTCGCTATAGACGTCGATGGTACAGCAGTTACTTTGACGGTAAGTCTTGGCGACAATAACGCAGCTCTTATTGTCAATGCCAACGATGCCACCAACAATGCCAATGGCATAGAGGTCGTGGTCGCTGCGAGTAATACCGGCGCAGGATTGTATATCAATGGCACAACCGGAACGATTGACTTGCTTGGCGACAATTTCAGTATGGCCAATACCGGCATCCTCACGATGACGAGCGGCGACTCGATAGACAATAGTACGACAGATGATATTTTCCAGTTTACCAGTAATGACAAGGAAGATTTCAGTATCGACCTGTCAGGGACAAATATCATCGGGTTTTCAAGCGATACATCTGCGATCACGTTGGAGTTCAACGCCCTTGACAGATTGACTGGTATCGAAGACATCACTTTTGACGCTGAGGCCGGGACTATCACTCTCACGGCTGATTCGGACACAGAGGACTTGACCATCAGTCAGGCTGGGACAGTCGATTGCAGTCTTATATTTTCGTCTGCCGGTTCTATCACCGACGCTCTGAGTCTATTGACTACCGATGCTGTAGGCGTTATTAAGATTTCGTCGTCTGATATCCTGGATGTTGATGCTGTTGACCACATGAACTTTGACATCAGTGGTGCATCGTCTGATTTCAGAGTTGATAGTGCTGCTGGTTCTGTTTACCTTGAAGGTGCCGAAGCTGCCGCCGATGCGATTGTTATTGATGCGTCTAATGCCGCTGGTGGTATTGATATGGATTGTGGAAGTGCCGGGTTTGACTTGACTGTTACCGCTGGAGATTTAACACTTCAGAACACCACAGCCAAAGACATCGTAGTGGATGCTACTGCTGGCAGGGTGCTTATTACTGGAAGCGAAAGCGCAGCCGATGCGATTCTTCTTACGGCTGACGGCGCTAACGGTGAAATTGCTATTTCTGCGGCTGTTGGTGGCGTTGATATCGATGGTGTTCTTGGTGCAGTTACAATAAACACTACTAAGAATAGCGGCAACTCGATCCACATCGAAGAAAACGGTATTGGTGCGGCAGGTGGTATTAACCTGTATGCGAATTTAGGTGCCGGTGCCTCTGCTACCACGGAGCACGACGCCTCTATCCAGTTGCATTCCGATGATGGCGGTATCGGACTTTATAGCACTGCCAATCTGGGCGATACTATCCGGATAGAGACCAATGGTGGCGTGGATGAGAATATCTTTATCCAAGCTGTTAAGGGCACTGGTGCGGATTCGATAACACTGACATCTACCGTTGGCGGTATTGCGATAACAGCTAACGCTGCGACCAAAGACGTTGTTGTAAGCTCTGTGTTGGGTAGTATTAGTATGAAGGCAGAGGAAGATGCTGCCGACGCCATACTTCTTGAGGTTGACGGTGTAAACTCGACCACGCTCCGTCTGTTAGCCACGACAGGAACATCGGTTGCCGAAGATGGCGCTGCAATCCAGTTAAGCGCTCTTGTTGGTGGAATCAGTATCCAGTCTGACGCTAACTTAGACGATGCTGTTACTATCAGGGCTGACGGTGGCACTTCTGCCGAGATAACGATCCACAACGACCGAGGCACTACGGCAGATTCTATTGAGTTGCTCTCAGATGCTGGCGGTATCGTTTTAACAGCTTCTGCGCCCGTGGTAATTACCAACACCTCAACGTTCACTGGTGCTGCAACAGCTACGGCCGGACTACAATCTTCAGCGGTAACGGTAACCGCTACTGTGGATGGCCTTACTTCTGGACTGATACCGTCTGGAACATCCTTCGTCACCGTAACCTCTGATACGGCGACTAAGGTTGTGGTCCTTCCTGCTTCTGTAATTGGTAACATTGTTTGGATTACGGTTCCTTCTACCGGTTGCGAACTACAGACCCTCGCCACGACGAATGAGACCATCAACACAGTCGATTGCGACGGAACCAATGAATTAGCCCTTGTCGCAGGTTCGATATACAGACTTGTTTGTACGAAGGCTATAACATGGGTTGCAACCGGGGCGGACAGTTCCGGAGCCAACGAAGATTCGCTGGCACCTGATGCAGACTAATTGTAACGGGGTGGGCTTCGGTCCACCCTGTCTTTTCTTTTAAGGAGTACGAACATGCGGAGAGCAACATTATTAATCCTGTTGGTTGTACTGGCGGCGGCCCCGGTATTCGCCGGTAGAAGTTCGGTCGAGACAAAGAAAGTAGATTCGCGGCGGCTTGCTACTAACCAGGACCCGTGGTTTATAGCCGAATCTGAAAACAGCGGCGACACTCAGGCGACGGCCCTGGCCGTGACCGAACGGACGAAAACCTTAGTTGATGCAGCTATAGCGGCGGCTTCCAGCGGCGATGACAATATCTCCATTTTCATCATACCGTCGCACTGGAACGGGATGCGTTTCAGGGACCTTGGCATAACCAATGAAGCTACCACGACACATCAGATATACCTGGGCAGTCTGATCCCCGGCGGGGATTGCGAACTCAGTCACGCGGGCCAGCTTGCATGGACGGTCGGCACCCAAACGTCAATTTACGACCAGATCACTTTTACATCGGGCGGGACATACGAGCCGCGTCCCGGCGATACGGTGACCGGCAATACCAACGGAAAAACGGCTGTTGTTGTATCGACTGTGCTGTCAAGTGGTGCCTGGGCCGACGGAGACGCGCAAGGGACGATCACGTACAGGTCGGCCAACGGTGCATTCGGCAGTGGTGGCGAGACGGTCAAGATTGATTCGCGTGGTACGCTTAAAACGGACGTACTCACACACGCCTCATCGGACCTGATTGACTTTGAGTTGGCTGACACTGTTGTTGTTACCGCCGGTGCGTGGGGTGGGGCATGGAGCTCAACGTCCCCTGCAAATAATACTAACGCCGAGGCCGAACTCGATGTTAAGGGAGCCAACTACATGGTCGTTGTAACGACCGCGACAAGTGTTGACTCGAAACTGTTGGTCACAGGTTATTGAGGTGAAACATGACAGTAACCCTTGAAGACATTGCGAATAACGCCTTGGGGCTATACGGCGGGGCAGCGGATCAGAGTGGCGGAGATGGGTATGTCCCTGCCGCCGAGATCACTGCGAACGCCACGGTGACCGCTAAGCGCATAAACGATTTTTATGCTGTCGCTCGCAAGGAAATGATAAGCGCATTCGCTGAAATGGGTTGTCCGTTCCGGGAAACAGTGAAGTTTGCCGACTTGGGCGACGACCTGAAAGCTGACGATATTACTATCGAGAGCATTACTGTCGGGACAACCCCGTTTCCCATTACTGTCGTTACAGTGAAGGCCCACAACCTGACAACCGGGAACACGCGGTTCCTATCCGATATTCGGGGGGATTTGGCTACAGACGCCGCAGACGTTACTTCGCTGAACGGGAAGAATGTTACGATTGCCGTGGTCGATTCAACCAGTTTCACTATTGATACTTTAGTCGGGACCGCTGACTGGGACCATGTTGAAAATACGGGCCAAATCAGTAAGGCCCCGGAAACGGGAGCATGGCAATACGCCTTTACGTTGCCGAGCGATTACTTTTGTATGTTTCGGCATACCGACGAATCATTTACCGAGAAGAACAATACGAGAAAAAGGTATCAGCACCAGACGGTCGCTGACAGAGTAGGGACGGGACTTGTATTGCTGACAAATAACCTGACCAATCTTGGCGGTGATAGTGCATATATCGAATACTGCATCGACCAGACGACCTTTGAATTGTTTAGCGCGATATATGAAAAAACTCTCACGTTCCTTCTGGCTATCAAGTTGTGTACGAATGTCGGCGGTAGGGACTTAGAGACGCGGGCGGCGCTGAAGGCAGAGTACAAGGCTATTATCGTACCAGAAGCACAGGCGTACAACCAGAGCCAGTTCGATAATTCAGTAAGGTACCCACCTGATTACAGTGGCGGCCGGTCTGCCGGCGGTCGCGGACTGAGGAGTCAGAGGGACTTGGGGACGTTCACCAACGCAAGTGGCAACAGGCAGGAGATCTTTCCATAGTGAAAAGATTAAGTGTTATATTCTTGTTGTTAATGGAGACAACGCTGCCAGGGTTTTCGCCGACATACCTGAGTTTCAATACGGGCCAAATCAGTCCATTAATGGAAGCTCGTATAGATTTCGCAAAATACAGGTCGAGTGCCCGAACGGTCGAGAATATGCTGGTTACTACGCAGGGCCCGGTTTTTCGCAGGCCCGGTACGAAATACATCGCTACACAAAAAGACTCCACTGCTGTGGGCAGGGTAGTTTCTTTTGAGCATTCCGTCGATGACTCTTATGTCCTGCTGCTGGAAGATCAGACGATGCGTTTCTTTCGGGATGGAGGGCAGATACTCGATACCGTTGGAACGGAGATATTAACGGGAGGGTCTAAACCGGGAACAGCCAATCTGGTTGCCCATTGGTTGTTAAATGAGGCCGATGCCGTAACTGTTGTTGACGATAATGGTGCTACGCATAATATGACCGCCTCGACGGATATCAATGCTTTAGCTGTTGACGGTAAAGTTGGAATTGGTGCATTTGATTTGGATGGTCAATATGATTGTGAATTGGCTGATCATTCGGATTTTAGTTTTACAGATAATTCTGACGATTCTGCTTTTAGTATTGCCTGTTGGGGTTATGTAACAGAACAAACTGATTCCCACCGCGTCCTCCTGTCGAAATGGCGTAACAGTTCAGCGGTAAGCGAGTGGCGATTAAGTTTAACAAACGACCAAAAGTTACAATTACACTTAGCTGATACAAGCACAGACTTGACCCAAAATGCCGTTTCGCAATGGAAACTAAATGAAAACGCGGGGAATACGTCTGTCGTTGACACCATAGGATTACAAAATGGAGTCTCTACGGTTATCACAAGTACGTTGTCGGCCACGGGAGCAGCCACAAATACTTCGACTTCTTTTGATATGGATACTCAGTATGCCGTAGAAATCAATGATAATGCCGCTTACAGTTTCGGTGACGGTTCCGATGATAGTGAGTTCAGTATTGCCGCGTGGATTTTCGTCAACGAGACAGCGGTTACGCGAGTTATTGTGTCGAAAGATGACTGGACTACCGGGGCCGAACTAAACGAGTGGAAATTGTTCCTGAGCACAACCAATCGGTTAGTCTTTAATTTACGCGATAATGACAACGGTGCACTTGAACAAGTGTATGCAAATATAAGCAGTGGTTGGCATTTTATAGTTGCCACCTATGACGGAACTGGCGGGACAAGTGCAAATGATGGAATGTCATTGTATATAGATGGCTCTGTTGTCAGCGTGACCAAAGCCGATGATGGTAGTTATGATTCAATGGTAGATACGAATGCGAAAGTAGTTATAGGGGCATATTACGACGCAACCGGCAGTCTCGCAACGTTTTATAATGACAAAATCGATAATGTAATAATATATAGTGCTGAGCTTTCGCTTTCGCAGATTTCTGCTTTGTGGAATAGTCGAGATGGCATTGAAGCTCTTACTGCCGGCATCGAAATATTCTCACTGTCCGATGACGCAGTATCACTTGGTTGGCATTTCTTTACTGTGACCTACAGCGCGCCTGACGATGGCGGTGTGGGAGGAAACGAACCCGCTGCGGCAGGTGGAATTATTCTTTACATAGACGGCGCAGCGGTAGTTTCAACTGCTGTCAATGACGCCGATTATAAAGCCATGCAAAACAAGACCGAAGCAATACGCATTGGTTCCCAACTCAATACCGGCGATACTGCAAATGAAAAGTTTTGGGCGGATACGATAGATGAAGTCTCTGTGTTCAGCGACGTGTTGACTCCAACGGAAGTTCTGAGTTTGTACGCTACTACGCCTTACGAAATAGAGACTCCGTACCTGACCGCAGACCTGTTTGCTCTCGACTTCATTAAGAGCGAAGATGTGATGTATATTGCGCACCCTGACTACGAACCCCGTCAACTGTCGAGGTCAGGACATGCCTTGTGGTCGTTGGATGCTCTCAGTATAGGGACAGGGCCTTTTCAGGCAGAGAACGAAGATACCGCCCTTACGATAACACCTGCGGGGACAACATACACGGCGGACTCAGAGATTACACTTACTGCTGCCAGTGATCTGTTTTTCCCCGGCCATGTAAACTCGATCTGGCAAATAGATCAGGTCAGAGGGACTTCTCAGCTATCCGGTACTTTCACTGCAAACGGAAACTCGATATCGACTCCGTTTTTCTCAGGGGCCTACGGATTCACGACAAGCGATAACTCCGATGGCACGATAACGCTTATGCGTAGCACGAACAACGGCGCTTCGTGGAGGCCGGCATTGACTGCGCTGACGGACTCGGATTTCGACAATCCAACCGAAATAGAAGAAGATGGCGCGATATACAGAGCCGTGATGAGCAACTTTGGGTCCCCTGGAACGAACCCCACTTACACTTTCACGATCACCGACAATACAAACAAGGGTGTCGTGCGTATAACCGGGGTTGGGAGCGGCACCATTGCCACGGCAATAGTCGTAACTGCCTTAGTAGACGGGACTGCCACGAGCAACTGGCGTGAATCATACTGGTCGGACTACAGAGGTTGGCCCGAGACAGTTACAATCCACCAGCAAAGGCTCACTTTCGGAGGTTCAACGACTTTTCCGCAGACTGTTTGGTTTGGCAAAACCGATCCCGACGATTATACGAACTTCACTGAAGGAACGTTGGATACATCGGCTTTCACGGTCGTTCTGGCTGGCAACAATTCGATACAGTGGATGCTCTCTCAAGATTACCTCCTCATCGGCAACTCAGGCTCTTGCGGCAAGTACGGTGATCAGGGCAAGCCCGTTACGCCGACGAGCCCGAACTATCAAGAGCAAACGCGACAGGGAGCAGCCAGCTTGCCGGCTATCATTGCCGGTGATGCAATTCTCTATGTCGAGCGAGGTTCACGAACAATAAGGGAGTTCGTATTTGATTTCCAGGCAGACAAGTACCTGTCTCCCGACCTATCTGTCCTGTCGCCGGAAATCACCGAGAGCGGCATCAAGGATGTTGCTTACCAGTTCAGGCCGTACCCGATTCTATGGTGTGTTTTGAATAACGGCGATATTGCAACACTGACTTACCAGAAGAACCAATCTGTTGTTGCGTGGACCAAGCAGATAACCGACGGTGATTTTGAATCCATAACGATCATACCGAATACGACTGAGGACGAGGTATGGGTGACTGTCAAGCGGACGATTGACGGCGTTACCGAAACGGTCGCGAGATACGTCGAACAGTTCCAGCCACAGGATTGGGGCAGCGACGATAACGATGCATGGTTTGTGGATTCGGGGATTTCTTATGATGGTACAGCGACCGATACGTTTACGGGTGCAGACCATCTGGACGGTGAAACATTATCTATCTATGCCGATCTATTGATCGAATCACCTGAAGTAGTCGTGTCGGGTGGGTTTACTATTGATAATGCGGCTGAACGGGTACTTGTAGGATTGCCCTTCGTCTCAAAACTTGAGACTATGCCTATCGTTATCGACCCACAAGATAAGGCTACGAATAAGAGGCTGAAAAAAGTTTGGTTCGACCTCTATAAGACAGGGTACATGGAGTTCGGCGGGGATCCGACCGCCACGCTCATCAACATGAACTTCAACAACAATCTCGACCTCGACAATACGGCGACGGCACAGGACTTTGTTACTTCGACGGTAAAATTAGAGTGGGGTTCTTGGAGCTGGGGCTCTAAAATGAAGCAAACGATCTACGTCCAAAGCGATCAGCCGATGCCCTTAACCGTGAGAAGTATTACGCCGGACTTCAACTTATTTCCGAACTGATATGGATATGTTTATGACAAAGTCTACAGGCAGGTACAACATCAAGCCGGTGCTCTTTTGCGTAACTGGGATGATGATAGTGGTGTGCCTGTTCGCCGCAAGAGCATTTCATCGTGTCGATAGATGGCATACGTCCACAGCGAATTGCTCTGTAGACAGTGCCTTGTGCCTTCATCATCGCTGCGTTCTGCTTTCGATATCGCTTTTTTCTGGCTCATTGTATTATACCGGTCTGGCAGGGGGTGTCAAATGAAAAATATCATGGAAATTCGACCATATGCAGATGGCGACATGGCTTTCGTCCGCCAGAACCCATTTCAAGATGAAGTGAAAGCGTATCCCGAACTTCCGATCCCTGCGAACACGTACACCTGTGAGTTCGATGGAGAAATAGTGGCAGTTGGTGGGATCAAAATTTTCTTAGAGGGGGTTGGGGAGAGCTGGGTTGTGTTGACCAAGCAATCGCGCAAAGACGGTATTTTTGGATTGATAGCTTGTAGGACGATCAAAGATAAGTTGGATTCATTAGCAGTTGAGTTGAAAATGCGGCGAGTTGAAGCTCAGGTCCGGAAAGATTTCCTGGTTGGCATACGATTCGTGGAAGCACTTGGATTTTCTAATCCGTATGAGAGACGGTTTTACTTCCCTGACGGAACAAGTTCTTTGTTGTACGAGAAACTTTACGATGGACCAAGTTGATTTGAAATATATCGCCGAGAATGTTTACGGGAGATACGTTCCCGATGACGTTCAGTTAGTCGAGCGGAATGGCTATATCTTCTTTGCCCATCCGAGAATACGTTACGATCCTATCACTCTTCTCGTCATGGGCGTTATCGGCACGGCTGTTGGGGTTGGTCAGACATTACAGCAAGGCAAACAGCAAGAGAAGATTGCCAATGCACGGGCGCAAATCGACCTGAAGAACGCCGAAGCCGTCCGCAGGGCATCAGTTGAGGAAGCGACAATAGAGAAAGAGCGAAGCGTAAGGGCTCGTGCGACTGCAAAGGCGGCCGCTGCTGCCGGAGGGATACGGGTAAACGAGGGCCTGCCGCTTGTAATTGATACGCAGATTGCGGCGGCGACGACTAAAGATATAGGTTTCATTCTCGAAAGGGGCAGGGTCGAAGAAGGCGCGTTCCGGTCAAGTGCGGCGATAGAGATAGCACGGGGTAAAGCACTGAGAAGGAAATCGAAGTTTGACGCTCTGAGTCAGGGATTACTCGGCTTTGGGTCATTAGGCGTGGCTGCATCGGGATCGGGGCTATTCAGCACGAATATCGCCCCCGCGGGTACGTTCAAAGCGACAACTGGAATAAACCAGACGCAATTTGGCAGGCAGTTTATTAAATCCGCAATTTGAAAGGGAAGGCAAATGAAAAAATTACTGTTAATCCCGTTTCTGTTAGTTGGTGTTTCTTGTGGATATTTTGAGCAGAATGATGGTGTGCCAGGGGTATTTTCAGATGCAGGTACGCAGGAGTGGAGGCTGTGGTCTGGCCAGGATGCGGCAGCTAAATTATATGATGATTCAGTGGGGTTATTATTTGATGATATACTATTCACCGTTATCGTTGGCAATTTTACGCCAGGAGCATCGCGAACACGTCATACGGCTGTTGGCTATGACGCAGGCAGGGGAGTTATAGGTGATTCTACAACTTCCGTAGGTCTCGGTGCGGGGGAGCAGAATACGGGCAACTTCCACAGTGCGATTGGTGCACTTGCCGGGCGAGATAATGAGGGAGCACTAAATACTGCATTGGGTGGGTCTTCGTTTAACGCATTTACTTTAGATACTGGTAACGCCAAAAACATTACGAGCGTTGACTTTGCGAATAACAGGGTGACGGTCAGTGGCGGCCATGGCTTTGGTTCAAACGGCACCTTCAGGAACCTCAAGCCAACTACTACTGGTACCTTGCCGGCGGGTTTGACTTCGGGGGTTATTGAGACATGGGAAATTATCAGCTCGACAGTATTGGAATGTGCAACAAACACTTTCAGCGATGCAGGTTCTGGAACTCATACACTTACGCCTCAATTTATCTACACCAATTCAACTGCTGTTGGTTACGATGCAGAACCAGACGCATCCAATCAAGTCATGCTTGGCGACACGAACGTAACAGAGGTGAAGACATCCGGATCGCTTAACGCAGGTGGCGGCCTCACTCTTGGCGGCAACATTATCATCCCCGACGATGGTCTCATAGGCTCCGTATCGGACACAGACGCAATCCAGATCGAGGCTGACGGCGATGTGGTGATGACTCAGGGCCTCACTGTAGACACAGACACGCTGGTAGTGGATGCGGTGCAGCATAGGGTGGGGATAGGGATAATAAGTCCATACTCCGGTTTACATTATCAAGGAGATATTCTTTATCTGACTCCTGCTGCTGGGGCAGAGTCAAATGATAATATAACGATTAAAAATTATGCAACTGGAAATGGTGCTCCGGGTATTATATTGAG
>SDBV01007375.1_pt1 | contig 15055 bp, 15 predicted proteins | sample 2277081 | NCBI WGS metagenome assembly SDBV01 (sample SAMN10402039, study PRJNA504765) | marine sediment metagenome | isolation source: marine sediment core GS10_PC15, 223 cmbsf | place: Arctic Ocean: Southern Knipovich Ridge | collected 2010
AGGTGCATTTCAAAGGCGTTCAAAAACTTGGGGACACCTACCGCAAGAGCTTGCCTTGAAATCCAAAAAAGCGATTAAGATAGCTCTACTTACCGCTCGCCACGGGGGCAGTATTTCATTAGATGAATTTAGGCACCTGAAGGCAGAACTAGGCAGCATCAGTTCCCATATGATGCCTTTTAACGTGTCTGCTCGGACTCACGAAATCGCCACGCAGGTAGGTATATCCTGTATCCCACTATTTAATGTCAGCTCTGAGGCGCAATTGTTGTTTGGTGGGGAGCTAATAGCTCCTTTTGGCATCGCGCTTACTACGACGTATTGGCGCATAAATGCTGTACAGAAACGAATTAAGATAATTCAGGGCAGTCAGGGAGCAGGCAAAAATTGGGGCATTGCGATCACCCTGCTGCAAAAAGCTATTGAAACCAGACGGGTCATAACTATTGTCACTGACACTTACGAGAATCTTCGAGATGGCGCGCTTAATGATTTTCGGGATGTTTTTAATAATGCGGGATTGGAGTTAGATGATTATTATTCTCGGCAGTCCAAAGAACTTTTTTGGGGGGAGTCGACTATACAATTTCGATATGTTGCAGACCATAAACCCCAGGCCGGGAAATCTAAGCGACGTGATATCCTGTATATTAATGAAGCAAATAAGCTAGGTTATGAGTCTATCGAGCACTATGTAGGGCGAACACGAGAGGAAATTTACGTTGACTTTAATCCTGATTTTGAGTTTTGGGCGCATACGAAAGTATTGCCCATGACCGTCAAAGGGGTGAGCATTACAGAATTAATTGTAGTGACTTATGAGCATAATGAAAAGATACCTGATAACGAGCGCAGTTTTATTGAATCAAGGCGACATTTAAAAAACTGGTTTCGGGTGAATGGCATGGGTTTGATAGGGTCTATTGCTGAAGGCCGAATTTACAATTACGACATAATAGCAAGTACTGATGGTTTTAAATTCCTGAATTACGGCATGGATTTTGGCCATTTTCCAGACGCTACTAGCCTAATTGGGGTGTATATTAAGGGCACAACTTTGCTTTTCGATGAAGTGTTTACGCGCACTCTCCTAAAAGCAGAGAAGCTTATTGAAGGTCCGGCAGATCAAATTCCTGAAGGCTCTTTGTCGGTAGTGGATCAACTTGAGCTTGAGGGGGTGCCGAAAGGAGCTCGATGTATTGCGGATTCTTCGGGAGGAACGACTATTGCGGATATGGTGAAACATGGATACACAGTCGTGCCGGTTTCCAAGTTTCCAGGTTCTGAGAACGTGGGGATCAAGCTAGTAAACACCTACGATATTGCGGTAACGGCTCGATCTATCAAGCTGATTAAGGGCTTCAATTCATATTTTTGGAAGAAAAACCCCCAAACAGGAGAGTTTATTAACGTACCCAAAGGACACGAACCGGACCCCGTAGCAGCAGGTAGATACGGCGTTATGGGAGCAAAGGCTTTAGGCAGTCTTTGACCCCGAGGACTCGGGGAACATACATTTTAAGATTTTTGCATATATTTGCACACAGTCATATGGGTTTTTTCTCAAATATTCGAAGGCTTTTTCAAGATGAAGTTGTCACTAAAGACGACATAAACGAGTATTTGTCGAGCATGTACCTGGATTCGCGCCCTATTGACAATCCCGAGAAAATTCTACTTCTATACACTTGCATTGGTAAGCGCGCGGAAGCCTGCACCCAAGTGGCTTTTGAGTCGCATAACGCCGAGGGGGATCTCGTTGAAGACGATGCGCTTGTTAACTTAATGCGAAAGCCCTCAAATCTGCAGACTAAAAAGGAGTTTATCTATCAGATTGTTACGGACCTGTCGATTTTTGGGTCGCTGAAAATCCAAGTTGTTCGGCATCGCCGTACTGTGTTAGCTCCTGAAAAAGTGCATCTGATCGCTCTGGATCAGAGTAAACTAACTTATCCTGATTTCACTTACAAAAATTGGGTCTTGGACGCGCTACCCATAAAGCCTGTTGTATATCAAGAAGCTGGGCAGTCGGTAAACATCCTCCCTGAAGCAATCATATTGATGTATGATGACGCCCCTCTCAAGGGTACGGCATATAAGGGTAGCTCAAAAGCGGTTGCAGGCAAACAGCTCTTTTCCACTTCAGAGCTTCGCCGGGAAGCTGATAACGTCTTGACTGGCAAGCCTGGCGGCATGGGTATACTGTCTCAAGGGGCGTCAAAGGATATGGGCATTACTGTACCTTTATTGGATGATGAAAAGAAAGATTTGCAAAAGCAGTTTAGACGTTATGGCGTGTCCAAATCTAAATTTCACGCTATACTTTCGCCAACTCCGAAGCTATGGCAGCCGATCGCGCAGCCTTTGAAAGAGTGGGCTTTTCCTGAAATGAATGAGTGGGATTACATCATGGCTGCTAACCTTTTTAAAATACCCAAAGAACTACTTATCAAAGATGCCACTTATGAGAATAAGCAACAGGCGCTTTTAGATTATTACTCGGGGGACCCTTTAAGCACAATGCAGTCATACGCAGATGCGATGGTCCGGTATTTCGAATGGCCCAACAAAATCACAGCCAGCTTTTCACATCTCCCCATCATGCAAGCGGCTGAGAAAAAAAGAGTTGAAACTGCGATCCTTAAGACTACTTTGGCGCAGAGTTTAAAAGATTTAGGCCACAGTGAAATGGCTGATAATGTATTAAACAGCATAGCTGATGGAATATAATAAATTGACTGCCGAGCAAAAAGAAGCAATTAAGCAGGCGAATGTCAATAAGGAGAAAGCCGCTTTATTGGGGGAGAAGATCAATAAAGAGCTGTGTGATGATTTAAATCTCCCTAAAGATTATTGTTAAATGAGTAATTCAATTGCGGTCCTGGTTGTTGAAAATGGCGATTTTCGTAATGCTCAGCCCCTTAAGATTGATCAAAGTTTAAGGTTGTTTGCGAGGCCTACACAGGCACTCGCGGCGCTTAATCGGACCCCTTTTACATCGCATGCGTATTTAGTGAACATCGAAGCTAATACAATCACGCAATTCTATTCTCGGGCACTCGACTTAGCTGAAGTTGACTATAAGAGAGGTTTAAAACGGCTGCAAACGGATATAAAAAATCAAAATTATGGATAGGAAAACGTTGCATAAATGGCTGATCGAGAATGAAGCGATCTTAATTGATCAGAAAAAAGCTGCTATCAAGCGCGGGGATTCAATACCATTCACCCTTACTACTTTAGATCTGACCCAGAAAGCAGAGATAGACGTTAATGCTGAGGTGATTACGGTTAAGGCTGTGATGAACACCACGAATCTTTTGGACACACACAAGGACGTACATCTACCAGGTATTTGGAATAAGACATTGCAAGAACGCGCAGGTAGGTTTATCATGCTTCAGGAGCATGACATGAGTTTCAAATCCATAATTGCAAAAAAAGAAGACCTGAAAGTTATTACCAAGAGGCTTACTTGGATGGAATTGGGGTTGCCCTATACGGGGAAATGCGAGGCTTTGATATTTACTGCAAAAGTGCGCTTGAGCCGTAACCCTTTTATGTTTGACTTGTATAAAAACAATGAAGTAGATAACCATTCTGTGGGGATGAGTTATGTAAAATTGTCGCTTTGCATAGACGATGAAAATGAAACTGACTACTTTGAAAATTGGAATAAGTATTACCCAAAAATAATAAACAAGGAAGTAGCGGACGAACTAGGTTACTTTTGGGCGATACATGAGGCGAAACTTTTAGAGGGTTCCGCTGTGCCGCTTGGTAGTAATTTTGCTACTCCGACACTTTCTGTTAAAGAGCCGTCCAGTCAGCCGCTTATGAGCGCTGGCAATAATGACGCTCAAAAATTTCATGATGCTTTGAATTTTATTAAAGATGAATATTGAAGAATTGGCGAAGCAGATAAACGAAGCTATCGCTAAAATAAAAGAGCAGTTAAAAGGGGCTGTAACTGCCGACGTTCTCGATGGAGCCCTTAAGGGAATTCGAGATCAATTAAAAACCTTGGAGGATGCCCCCGAGGATTCGGGGGAAGCTTTCAAGACTTTAGCTGATGAGGTTAAAACGTTGACTACTGAGATCGAGACTTTGAATAAAGAAGTGACGGCGCGGATGACTCCGAGCAACGGTGTTACTTTTGAAGGGGAGTTTCTTAAGTGGCTACAGTCTAATGAAGCGGAATTGAAGGCCATTAAGGCGAACCAGTCAGGTTCGATTGAGTTTAAGGCTCCTGCTGCAATCGGTAGCTCAAACATCACGGTACCTGATGGAGTGCCTGCAACGTTTGGGGCACAGGTCACGGGAACCTCTAATGTGAATTTGCGCGGAGTCTTCATCGACTCACTTGTGAATTTTTTCACCACCAGCCTAGCAGCTTTCCCATACTCGGAATCACTTCCAAAAGAAGGGGATTTTGAGGCGGTGGCTGAGTGCGCGGTAAAGCCGCTGATTGATTTCAAAGTGGAAACTCGATGGGCAGAGCCTATCAAGGTTGCCGCGCATGAAATCTTTTGTGAGGAGGTGACTGTGGACATCCCGAATATGTTGGATGTTGGCATTAATTTCCTGAAGGCCAAGCATGATCTGAAGAGGCAAAATTTAATTCTGTTTGGTACGGGTACACCTCCCGAGCCTACAGGAGCCACTGTATACGGGCGACTGTTTACGGCGGGGACTATGGCCAACGCGTTTGTTGCTCCGAATATTATGCATGTAATAAATGCCTGTATTACAGACATTTTTACCACGCATAATTTTACGGACGAGATGGCCTACATGCCTAATCTGGTTCTGATGAATCCGATTGATTTTTTCGTGCAGTTTGTAGGCGCGGTAACTACTGACGGTTTGCCTTTGTACCCTCAAGCGGCCTTATTTAATGAGGTGCGTTTTGGATCAGTGCTTATCAAGCCAGAACGAAGCATTCCGGCAGGAGAAATCTTTGTAGGTGACATGGCCAAATACAATGTGTCGCGATACCAGCCCTACTCTTTACGAGTTGGTTGGATAAACGATCAGTTTATTCGTAATCAATTTACGATGGTGGGTGAATCCCGCATGCACGCTTATGTGAAAAAACTTGACGAGCTGGCGTTTATTTATGACACCATTGATACGATTAAAACTGCTCTTACGGCTATTTAGTCCCGAGGACTCGGGATATTTTCTAACTTTATTTTCAAAAAATATCAACAATGGCTAAAGGAAAATTATTGAAGGATTACCAGAAAACGGTTAAGGTGAAAACCTCCGACGGTTTTCGAGAGATGGAGAAAACCACGGCGGCAGCTTATAAAAAAGCTCGCGGCTCTAAGGTGGTGGAACCTGAACCCGAATCCGAATCCGGGGATATCACTTAAAAAGCTGTGGCCTACATAGATAAGACATATTTCAATTTTGATTTGAGCCTCGTTTATGACGGCGTGCTTGGGGAGGAGCTTGACTTGTTTATTGACAGATATGAGGAAGAGTTTTTCCGTAAATACTTCTCATATGAAGACTATAAGGAGTTGATTACTGGAACTCCGGTAACTCAGCGACTAATAGATATCGTAGACGGGAAAGAGTACACGGGGTTAGATGGAGAATTGCAGCGGTGGTTTGGTCTGGAGAATCCGGAGCTAGTTAGCCCGGTCGCGGCCTATGTCTATATGCAAGTTTTGGGGGTTAAAAATACCTACACAACGCATGTGGGGAACGCTAAAGCGCAATTAGAAAATGCCTTATCAGTAGACTATTCACAGAAAATCCATAAGGCTTGCTTGGCTTTTAATCAGCATATGGCAAGCCTTGTGGAATTTCTTAGCGTGGAATACCCGGATAGCGAGACTTTTAATTGCCTTTGCAGATACGTGTCTTTCTGTAATCGAAATGTACTAGATCTATGATGACGCCGGTGCCCTTCATTTTTGAGCAGCTTATGACCTTTGTACAGGCCGAATACGACGTACCTGATGGTGAGAAGCCTTATTTTTTGTATGGAAGTAGGAAGGAGATGAATAATAAGCTTACGGCTTATGCAGCGTCGCCCACTACCTTAAAACAGAAAAGGTTTCCGCTTGTAGGTTTGTTTTTGGAGCTGGACGAGGTACACAGTTTGAGCGGTGAGGTGCGGGTGCAAGATGCGCTAATGTTGATTGCGGCCAAATCAGAGCCCGAGTGGTTTGTGGACAAGCGTTATGAGGAAAGGTTTGTGCCTGAACTGTACCCAATTTATGAAGTGCTAGTTAAATATTTGCGTGGTTCTGGATTAGTTATTGTCGAGGGGGACATTCGCAAAATTGATCAGCCTTATAATGGGTCTGATGGAGACGACCAGGGGTTTAGTTTGGCCAATATTTTAGGGGAGTTTACAGACGGTATCCTATTGAATTTTGATTTTATTGTTCCTTCGCATTGTTGAAAAAAAATAAATAATTATGGCAAATTTATGTTCAACGTCTGGATGGCCTGCAGGGCTTTCGACGTGTGAATTCTTCATTCAGAAAGTTAAAGGGTTCTATTTCTTGCAGCCCGGAGAATCTATTCCGGTTAATCTCCTAAGCATAGCAAGCAAGTTTGTGGAGTTTTTGCAAGTGGACCCAATTAAGGCTTTTTATCTTAAGGTGGAGAGTTATGAGAATACCTCGGATGAACCCGAGGTGCAAACGTCGGGATCTGGTACAAAGGTGGTCACGCAGGAATTTAACCCTAGTGCAACCTTCTTTTCAAACCTGAATCCCTGTAATTACGCACATCTTTTAGGCACGATGAAAAATCGAGCCATGGATGTGATTCCAATTTATGCGGATGGCACTTATATGGCCACGGTTGTTGGTGACCAGGCGTTTGGTTTTTCGGCGCTCGTTACAGCCAGTACGCCTGGCTTGCCTATTCCGGATAACATTTTTGGGTTTTACAGGTTTTACCTGTCATTCACAAACTTGGCTCAGTTCACCAATGCGCCGGTCACTCGGCCAGACGGTTGGTTGCCTTTGCTAGATCTGCCCCTGGCAGTTCCTAACGGACTGTCCATGCAACTAATTAGTTATGATGGAGCTGATGCGGAGGTCATCGTTACCGAGCGTTGCGGTGATGCGATGGTTGGGTTGGTCCTTGCTGACTTTGAGATCGTGGACCAGAACGCGACAACTACGATTACGGCAGTCACAGATAACGGGGAAGGCTCCTACACGGTGAGTATTGCATTGGCTGCAGATGAATGGGCAACTATTCGAGTTATTAGAATAGACACTGGAATTGTTACTGATATATCAGGCAATATCACTCTATTTGTGTAAGATTTTTCATTAAGGGTGGAATTTGAAGGGGGCGGCGCTTTTGAGAAATCCGCTCCTTTTTTTTAAACTAATATTTAACATGAAAAAAAAGAGATTAGTAGCAAATACCTCATTTAACCATAAGGTTTTGGACGCTATGTCTGATAAGGAAATTAAAAAGTGGTGGGCGGCACAGAATTTTGATATGAGCCTGTCAGATTGGCTTGATTCTCGGAAGCATGGCCCTGGATCAGGTCAACTTGCAGCAGATTTTGATCAAGTGCGCACACCTCCAGAAAGCTAGAAATGCCGTCCATAATCGATAAAAATAGCTCAGTAATAAAGTCCTGGAATAATGTTAAAGGGGTGCCGATTAATGCTTTTCTTAAAGCTGCGATTAAAGTGAATTATGGCAATTTAACTAAACTACAATCTGAGCAAACCCGAAAAGGTGAATCTCCTACAGGGGGTTTTTTGAAGGCTTACGCCAATTTTTCGAATCCGAAATCCTATGGAGCGCTGAAACGTATGCTATCTACCTACAGGGCTAAATATCCTTCAGTAGATCTGTATTTAACTGGTAATTTTATTAAGGCTTTTTTCACAAAATTAGCGGGCAATAAGGTTTTGTTCAGTAGCACAGACCGAAAAGCGTCAAAATTAGAGGCTAGATACCAGGTGTTTGGGCTCAATGTGCTCAATACTAACACCGCAAAAGTTTTCGTCACTAACACAGTGTTAAGGTTGTTCAATAAAAAGTTGAAAGCGTGAGCAATTTATTAGTACATAGAGTTGATTTGAAAAAGGCGAGCGTGTTTTTTGCTACCGGGAGAGGTTTTTCTAGGCGTAAAGCTGAGCAGTTCACCTATGAATTTAACGACCTTTTTAGTGGGGATAATACCCTTGATGAGGCTGTTTATGATTTAATCCTTTGGAATAAAGCGCACACTCTTTTACCTGCTATTTATCATGGTTTGATTGGAGCTTTGGAACAGGGGGATACCAAGGGTATTATTGAAATGGCAGATTTGTGTTACGCGCATTTGGGTATAAAATTTGATTTTACGGACGTTGAAAAGGTGCATGCCGATCTGGATCGTTTGGCAAGGCAAGTTCAGCATTTTCAAAGAAAGGTTAGGAATTTAGAGCCTGCTAAGCAGTCTGATGATTTTGATTTGGAGAGACTTATAATATCAGTCGAGTTAGCTTTGAGTCTACAGATAGCACGAACGCATTCTGTGCATCAGTTCCATAGGTATTATGAAAAAGCTGTAGCGATAAGTCAAAAAAATAGAAAAGCTAATGGCTGAAATTCAAAATTTCCTAGACCCCAAAGCGGAAGCGCAGATTAAGCAGTACAAGACTGACCTTGAAAAAATCGTTGGTCTGTATGCTAAATTAGATATAACCACGCAAAAAACACTTAAGCGGGCTACCGATGATTTTAAAAAGGTTGCTACGTCTGCGGATAAATTAAATACGTCGCTGACAAATCAAGCTATTTCGAATAAAGGGTCTATCAAAGATCGAAAAGCCTTAAACACATCGCAAAAAGAAGCTGAACGAATTAACAAAGCCTTATTATCTGCAAATGAGAAACTAAAAAAAGCTCAGAGCCAGCAGAATTTAAAGCTTACTGAGACTAAGCAGAAATTAACTGAGGTAAATAAAGCGAATAGGCAATATGCGCAGGCGCAAGCAGAGGTGAAAACGCGAACTGCAGCAGGTATAAAAGATGCGCAAGCATTATCTGGCTCCTATAAACGTCTGTCAGATAGATTGGCTCAGCAGAAAAAGCTGGCCAAGGATCTGGGGGCGACCTACGGGACAAATTCTGTGCAATTTAAAAAGGCTCAAGCTGATGTTTCGAAGTTAGATAAAGAGGTTAAGAAATTAGACGCTTCTACGGGTGACCATCAGCGAAATGTAGGTAATTATGCTAGTGCTTTTGGTCCCTTGCGTGCAGGCATAGCCTCGGCGGGAGTCGCGTTGAAAGCTTTTTTAGCCAATCCGGTTGTTTTAATTGTCGGTGCAATTGTTGCAGTTTTTGCGTTGTTTCGAAAAGCGCTTACTCGTAGCGAGGAAGGTCAGGCTCGGTTAAATAAGATATGGCGGGTTATGCAAAGTGTAATTGATAACGTGCTTGATGTTGTGCTTGAGTTTGGCATTGCTTTATTTGACACTTTTCCTAAAAAACTAGAACAGGTTGGAAATCGATTTACTATCTTTTTCAGTGGCTTGAAAGGCGGGTTTTTGCGTGTAAAGCAAGCTGTAAATGATTTTTTTGGCGATCCGAGTGATGAGTTAAGCAAGCGAATTAAAGAGATCGATGAGGACACCAAGAAACTAGGCGAGCGTAATAAAGAACTGGGGGATCAAATTAATGCAGCCTTCATCCCCGCTATTAATAAGGTGAAAAGCTTCGGTAAAGAGATTCGGCAAGATATCAAGGATGCAAAAGCCCTCGCAAATTTAGAGGCTGAACTCGCCAAAATTGAGCGCGCTATTTTAGTCGAAAATGCCAAATTGGCGAAAGAGAGTGGCGAGCTGCGGCTTCAGGCTGAGGCAACTAAGAAAACGGCCGCAGAAGAAAGTATTAAACTACTTGAAAAGTCCTTTGATTTAGATGAGCGTATACTACAGGGGGAGATTAAGTTAGCCCAGGCGCGGGCTGATATTCTTCGTCGGCAGAGTGCTTTAGCGGCTGATGATATTGCAGCCAAGCAGGGAATCGCCCAGGCTGAAGCGGATGTTTTTGCCGCTGAAGGGGCATTTAACGAGAAGCGCCGGGAGCGTACGCGCCGCCTTAACATATTTAGGCTTGAGGCTTTTAAGCAGGACAAAGAGCGTCGCACTGCGCAGATCCAGATAGCGAAAATTCAAGCTGATGCAGAATTACGAGAGTTGGCAAGAGTTGTGGATGCGGAGGACGCCGCCATTTCCGAGCGCCTAAGTGCGGTTAATCGTCTTGCTGAAGCTCGGGGCCAAGTGTTGGAAGACGCGAACGCTCAGGAGCTGTCAGAGCTTGACAAGCGAAAAGAGCTGGCGCTGATCAGTGAGGCGGACTACAGTATCCAGGTTCAACTTTTGCGCGTTGACCTGGCGAATGAGATTGCTAAAATCGAGGAAGCCTCAGTTCTTAAGCAGGCCGCTATTAATGAGGCAGCAGTTGCCAAGCAGACCGCGACTGCGCAATTGGTAGCTATGCAAGCCACTGAGATTGCTCAGCGAGCGGCTGAGCAACAAATCAATATCTTAAAAGTTAGCCGGGCACAAGGGTTGATCGAGGAGGAAGCGTTTACTGAGCAGGTCCGAGCGATAAGAAACAAGGCACTCAATAGTGAAATAGGCAGGTTGGAGCAAGAATTAGATAGTTTTGAAGGCATCACGGCTGAAAAAATTCGACTAGAAAAGGAGTTAGCGATTGCCAAAAAGCGCTTTTCTGATCAAGCCACTGCCGTCACTATAGCAAATCTAGAAAAAGAAAAGGAGGAACGAAAGGAGCTTAATGAAGCAATTAAAGAAATTGCCATTGAGTCGGCTGGTATTGCAGCAGACCTGTTTGTAGAGAAAAATCAGCGTGAGATCGAGGAAGATCAAAAAACTGCTGAGACCAAAAAGACTAATGCGATAGCAGCATTAGACAAGCAGCGTGAGGCAAATTTAATTACTGAGCAGTTCTACAATGAGCAAAAAGCATCCATTGAGAGTAATTTTGATAAGAAATCGAGAGAATTAAAGCGAAAGCAGGCGAGAGCTGATAAGGCTAAAGCTATTTTTGACGCAGTTATAGCCACCGCTCTTGCTGTAGTGAAGTCTTTACCTAATATCGCATTAGCCATTGTGGTTGGTGCGTTTGGCGCTTTGAAAACGGGTCTTATTGCTGCTAGACCCATACCTGCTTTTAAAAAAGGCACCAAGGATTCTCCGGCAGGTCTGGCACTTGTGGGGGAGGATGGGAGAGAGTTAGTTTTAGGACCGAGTGGTGGCGCTCGCTTAGTGTCCAAACCTTCCGTCGTGTCACTGAAAAAGCATTCTACTGTACTAACTAATGCACAAACTGAACGCGCGTTAGCTGGGGGTTCTCGCATTAATGTTGCAGAACTTGCAGAGTTAAAACAGATCAATAAGAGCTTAAAGCGATCATCTCGGCAACTAACTACTAAGCGCCCTCGAAGGCACATCAGCAGACGCCTGGGAATGCAAGATTATTACGAAAAGATGAGATTATGAACAGGAAAAAGAACCCGGACGCGCTCTTACTGAGCGTCATATTAACTTGTGTGGGCATTTTTATCTTCCAGGTAATTCAAGCACTGATAAATAGTTTGACAGCTTAAAAAGATGGGCAAACAGACTGATTTATTACGCAAATTTCGCTGGGGTAAATATGGGTTTTCCATAGAAATAAGCACAGTTATACATGTGCTGACAGTTGCGCCGGACGGTTGGTCTGATGAATATGTATACACGCGATCCAAGAAATTTAAAGGCATTCAGCGCAGGTATACCGAGCAAACTTTGCGCTTTGTTAAAGGGGGTCGAACCCTTTTAAAAGATTTACGTGAAACGTTAGGCATTAATGAAAATCCAATTTTACGCATCACTTGTCGAGATTTCGGCAATAATTGGGAGCCTGTTTTAGTCTTTGTTGGGATTGTAAATATGCAGACCTTAGTAATTACGGACATCTATGCAGAGGCCCAGGTGGAGGACGACAGTGCGCGCTTTCTTCTATACGCTCGTCGTAGTTTGGAAATAGATTTAACCCGGACTACAACGCTTGAGGGAGTCTCCATACCAGCTTTATCTCAAACTTTGTTTATCCCGGAAATTGATTTTTTTGCTACGGCTGCATGGCATGTGAACCTCACAACTCTGCTGCAGCCCCCCGGAATCTATGTCGTACCGTTTCTTCTACTTGGCAGCACTATCGACACCGCGCAGACCCCTGTCACTGGAGTGGGTCTAGCCAGATCTTGCGTTATTAATGATAGCGGTGGTACGATAGATTTGACGGTATCCGGTGTGGTTAAAGTAACTAACAGTGATTATGATCAACTAGTGTTAAAATGGATTGTTCGGGATTCAGGGGGCAGTATAAAGAGTTCGTTAACGCTTGGTACATTTCCCGGTAATTTTGTACATTATATAAGTAGCATACCTGCGCCTAATAACCAACTGTTGGTAGATGAGGGTTGTGGTTTAGAGGCAGATATCACGTCTACAGATCCTGGAATTGCGGTTAATTTTTTTGATAGTGATTTAGATATTAGTGTTGCGGTAGGCGCTATTCCGGAAGCAACGATTAATGTAATCCACATCAAAACGGCCTTCAGCCGCTTGATAAAAATAATTTCAGGTCTTGATTTTGAGAGTGTAAAATTTGCAGATATAGATGAGGGGGACATGGCGGACGGTATTTTAGGTGTATTTACCACAGGATTAAACGTAAGGGGTGCAGATGGTGCCATAACCGTAACTCTAGATAAACTATTTGACGCAATGAACGCCATGTATAATTGCGCACTAATCATAGAGGGGGACACGGTGCGGCTGGAGGGTGAGGGCTACGTATTTGTAGATATAGTTGGGTATGATTTAACTGACCGTGTCCTAGAAAGTGATATTGAGCTTGAGTTTTCCGACGATTTCTTTTCAGGTGTTGTTGCTGGGTACGCTAAATTTTCCGATGAAACGAGAAATGGATTACGAGAATTTAATACTAAATATGAGTATTCTAGCGTAACTCCGGTTAATCAGAAACGGGATCTAACTTCCCCTTATAGAGCTGACACGTCTGGAATTTTAAATCTATTGGATCAACTCTTGTCAGAGGACGTGGAAGCGGATGTGCAGGGGGATAGCGATCTCTTCTACATTGCCGCTTATCGAAATGTTGGAGTCGTTACAGCCAAAACAGATCAAGGTTACGACATTGCCCCCACAACGTGGTTTAATCTGGACGTATCGCCCGCGCGCTTGCTAAGGCGGCATCGACTGCGCGCTTTTTTAGATGACGTCAACGTACTACGATTAGAGAAAACGGAAAAGGTGTCTACACTGGCAACGCAAGAAACAGGCGAGGGGTTAATTGACGAGCAAGCAGATATTCCGGTTACTGAACTACCTGATCGATTATTTAAGCCAGATATTTTAGTAGTGGAAACCTATTTGACGGCTAACGAAGTCAACAATTTGAACTATAACGAAAAGATAAAACTGACGGAGGACTACTCGGGTTGGGTAGAGGAGCTGCAATATAATTTCAAAGAAAATCAGTTAGTACAACTGAGGCTAAAGCGTTCTGAAACATGATAATTTATCCAAGTAACGCAATACGGTTTTATGAGATTGTCCCACTCAGCACGCTGCCCACTTTTGATAATACGGCGGCTAAGGATATGCCACACCTTCCTTATATTGACGCTTCTACAGGTCAGTTTTTTGAGTTGGATCAAGAGATAAATATTCAGGTAATCGCCCTGACAGGGGCCACGGTAATAGTTAGTACCGATGCACCTTTAGGTGTGGTGGAAATAATCTCTAATGTTGTTTTGAAGACGATCGAGGATGAAGACATGATCGAGTATGACATAATAGATATCACTATTAAGTTTAACAATCCTGCAAGTTTTACGCTTACCCTTACGGATGCAGAAAATAGCTGGCAATCTGAATGCCTAAATGCTCGGTCTAAATGGTTTCTACTCGGTAAAGGTTATGTTAAAATTAGCCATTTTTCGGATGGTGTCAAAAACAATATTGACTATTCAGGCGATATTGTTTTTGAGAATTATATAAAAAGTAAGTTTTTTGAGTATGATCCAGCTTCAGAGATAGTTGCCTTTGAGAATGATGAGGAAGACTTGAAATTAAAAGAAGTCACCAAGCGAGTACTGCTATTTAATGCGTTCGAATTGAGCCCCCCTACAGTTGAACAGTTAAAACTAGCAATGGCCTCAGATCATTTTTTGGTCAATGAAGTAGAATTCGTGCAATTAGAAGGTTTCGAAGTTACCTATTTTTCTAATTACGCACAGGTGAGTGTTCCGGTGCGTGAAAAACGCGGTAAAAAAAAATTTCCTGATATTCCTGGTATTCCTGATCCTCCTACCAGTATTTTTGTAGGACTTAAAGTTATTAGAAGATATTATGAAGGGCCACCCTCGGCAGTAGCGCCCCCGCCAGAAGTGAATTTTGATGTTACGGGACTTGATGAAGACGAAATCGCGGCTAAATTCATGGCTTTTAGGAATGGAAACAAGATGAGATATGGGTTTTCAGAAATTGATGAAGTGTTTTTTAATGAAGTGCTGGGATTAATAACTGTAGCCGAGGCCATAGAAGTTGGAGAGTGGTGGGAGATTTATTATTTTTCAGAGTAAAATGCATAGAAAATGATTAAACATATTTTAATTTTCGCAGTACTGGTGTTTAGCGTTAGTCTATTTGGGCAGACTAAGCTGAAGCAGGTGGAACCAGCACCAGAATACGGCATGATAATAATGGCCATAGACACTCTATCTAAACCTGGAGTGAATCGACAGCAGTATGTCGCTCAAGCTGACATGCCTATTTTTCGTAAAGCGGACTCCATTTGTTTCGTACTTACAACACTTAGTGACACCGTTTGCGTAGTGGCTGCCGGAGTTGCGCTCACCCAAGGTTACATAGCCTTTGGCGCTGGAGCGGGTAACCCTTTAACCGGAGAGAATTTATTGTTTTGGGATGAGGTAAACAATCGTTTAGGAATTAATGATCTCACTCCGGATGAA
>SDBV01007376.1_pt1 | contig 15053 bp, 8 predicted proteins | sample 2277081 | NCBI WGS metagenome assembly SDBV01 (sample SAMN10402039, study PRJNA504765) | marine sediment metagenome | isolation source: marine sediment core GS10_PC15, 223 cmbsf | place: Arctic Ocean: Southern Knipovich Ridge | collected 2010
GGCCAAGGCCAGCCCGCCCGCCGCACCAACCGCCGTGAAGAACTCGCGCCGGTCCATTTTAGTTCTCCTTGATCTCATTCGAATCTGTATCGGGGGCCGCGGGTGTGTACCGCCGGTATTCTAGTTCCCAGGGGCCGGCCGTGCAACTGCTGCAATGCCCCCGTCGTTTTCCCCGGGTGGCCCGGCTTGGCACAAGCCGGGTGCCGCAGGCACAAGAAACCTGGGTTCGGCCCGAAATAGGGTAAGGACGTTTCTCCGGTGGAACCTTCCCCCTGCATTTCTTGTCGCTGCGCGACCCAGCTAGAAAACTGGGCCACCCGCGCTGGGGTGCGTTTGCGCCGAGATCTCGGACCCGCGCCGCTGGTGCCTTATGCCCAGCAGACCGTCGATCGAAAGATCTTCGTCAACCATCGGCCAGTGAACACCATAGCCCGAAGGCGAGACATCAAAAGTCTCTCGTTCCCTTTGGCTTGCCCCCAGCAGCCGCGAGGAAATATCCTTCAGGGTGAAGACATGATCTTTCCCGTCGATGTTAATCCGCATCTGGTCGCCGTCAAAAGACAGGCCCTGAATCTCATGAACCTTGTCCACCTTGCCTCCTCCTTTGAAACTCCTCCCACTGAGCAACGATATAGTCAAAATGATCGAATATGATTCTTCGGATTTCCCGTCGATCTCTTGGCTTCAGACGATACGCATGCGCTTTTATTATATCAAAACTCTCGATGTCAATCCAATACTTGCACTCCATTTCGGCCTTTCTGGCGTGGACATGAATGGGTTCCTGGCCTTCATTGGAATAGAAGAAAAGTCTCCAGCCCAGGATTTCCAGTATAGTCGGCATCTTGTGCGTCTTCCTGTCTATCTGGCTTGGTGTTCAGTTGCCCGCGGGTGGCACGGCTTGGTACAAGCCGGGTGCCGGAGGCACAAGAAACTTGCGGTTGTCGCGAAAACCCAAGGTGCGGACTCTTCCGCGACGAAAGCTCTCTCCTGCATTTCTTGTCGCTGGGCGACCCAGCTAGAAAGCTGGGCCACCCGCGATCTGTTAGTAGGCACAGACAGTCTGAAGCTCTAATCGGTCGTCGCGATCCTCAGTGTGGGATGAGGGACCATGGATCACTCTTCGTCTATCTTCCACCTGTCGTTCTCTTTGATGATTCGCAGTTCCCGAAACTCCTTTCCCTTCCTGAAAACTGTCACCTCTCCGTCCTGATCCCCGAGCGTGCTGTATGCCAAGGAGAATTCACTGAGTCTGTAATCGCCAAACTCCGCAGCAAAGGTCTCTTGATATGTCTTTAGAGGCTTGTCCCAGCCTTCCTCATCAAATCGTTTCCGAATTCGTTGCGAGAAGGCCGATTTCAGTTCCTCCCGGTCACCCTTCTTCACTGCTGCCAACCAAGTGATGACAGGCCACGTTGGTTGACGGCGACGTCGAATGCATGCCCGGGTTATGAAGTCAGCCAGATCATCATAGTGTTCGTCGTCGGGGCTCAGAAACGCCGACTCGATCTCAGGCACGAATTCGACATGACGAACCATCTCGCGAACCTGATCCAAGTCATTGCAGTTCAACAGTTCGAGGGAATGATCCGCATGTGTCAAAAACGTTTCCCGTTGATTCTCTGCCGCGAGTTCTTCCGTTAGCGACAGACGGTAGATATTGTCCAGGAGCGTCACACGTCTGCGTCGCTCAAATTCCTCGGGACTGAGCGTGTCGAATTCATGGTAGATCTTGTTGCTCGAAGTGGCACGAGAGAGGTTCCAGTACACAGAAGTAGCCTGAGACGTTGCCACCTCCAGTTCTGTCCGCAGTCTGTACCTTTCAACCAGCCAACCACAAATGACCGCAAGTAAGGTGACAGTCAACAACAGGGTCGAAAGGCTGTATCTCATACATCCACGACATCAAATGGCAGCGATTATCGGTGATTCAGGACCCGGGTGGCCCGGCTTGGCACAAGCCGGGTGCCGCAGGCACAAGAAACTTGCGGTCGACGCGAAAACCCAAGGTGGGGACGTTTCCGCGGTGAAAGCCCTCTCCTGCATTTCTTGTCGCTGCGCGACCCAGCTAGAAAGCTGGGCCACCCGCCGGGCGTATCATCTTCTCCTCGTGTGCAAATGTGTTCCTCGTAGCTCCCTCTCGTTCCTTTAATCCGTTGCCGCCACCACGTCCGGGTCGACTTCGCAGACCACGCGGAAGCCTACGTTGTATACCCGCTGATACGGCAAGTAGCTCAGCCGGAAGCTCGACGTGCAGCGTTTCGGCCTGTCGCGCCAGGAGCCGCCGCGGACTACCTTGCGGTCTTCTGGGGCTGCGTTGTCCCGGCCGGCGCCGGGGCGATAGGGATAGGGTCGGTAGCTGGTGCGGGTCCACTCCCAGACGTTGCCGTGCACGTCGCACAGGCCCCAGGCGTTGGGCTGGTATTTGCCCGGGGCCACCGTGATCACCGAACCGTCGTTGAAGCGGGTGTCCTTGGGGATCCAGTCGTCGTACTTCGACGGGTTCACCAGCGGCGTGTCGACGGTGTAGGGATCGCTGGCGAACTCCGTGAGCTTGGCGTCGGCGAAGTTGGCAAACCGGGAGAAGTCGCTGGCCAGATCGCCGTAGAAGAACGGCGTGGCGGTGCCTGCCCGGCAGGCGTATTCCCATTGGGCCTCGCTGGGCAGCGAGAACCGCCGGCCGGTCTTTTCGGAGAGCCAGCGGCAGAAGCCTTCCGCCGAGTTGAAGGGCACCCGGACCACCGGCTGGCCGGGCGTGTTCATCGGATAGCCGTGGACCCCGAACTGGTAGGCGTTCTTGGTCTCCACGCGGCTGTCGTGGGCGGGATCGAACCGGGCGAACTGCCGGTTGGTGATCTCGAAGCGACCCATCCAGAAGGGTTTTTCGATCTTCACGCGCGTCCGGGGCCGCTCGTCGACTTCGCCCGTGGTGCTGCCGATGACGAACTCCCCGGCCGGGACCAGGACCAGGTCCATGGTCACCCCGTCGCCCAACTCGACGGTTCGCCGGGCGAGCGGACCTGCGGCGGCCTGGCGCCGTCGGGCTTCGTCGGCATCGAAGGGCCAGTTGGGGCAATCGACACCCCTCACCCCCGGCCCCTCTCCCCGCAAGCGGGGCGAGGGGAGGTTGCCGTCAGCAGCATCAGCCGGCTCGGGCATGATCGGCTCGATCGGCTCACGGGTGACCTGCGGCACGGCTTCCGGATCGTCGTCGATTCCACCATAAAGCTTCAGCAACTCTCGGCGGCGTTGGCGTTGGATGCCCGGGTCGTGCAGCTCTTCGCCCCAGGTGCCGTGGTAGGGCGTGTTCAGGTCGATCCAGGTGATGAGCCGGTCCCAGGCCTCGGGGTCCAGCTTTACATTGTGGTGGCCCTTTTTGAGCATCTGGACGAGTTGGGTGGTGTCGGCATGGAATTCCATCGGCTCCAGCATGTGGTAGTCGCTCTCGATGCCGGGGCGGCGGACGAAGCGGTGCAGCTCGGCATAGCCGACGGAGAATTTCCCGCCGCGGGCGCCGCCGTTGCCGGGGGTGACCTGGCGCCAGTCGTTTATCTTTACGTCGCCGCGGAGGTTGACGATTTCGGAGCCATCGGGCCGCGGTTGGCCGTCGTGGCAGCCCACACAGTAGCGGTCGATGACCGGCTGCACCTCGCGCGGATAGCTGAACCCGCGGACCGGTCCGTACCAGGGCTTGATCTGGGCGGGCGGGCGGGAGTGGGCGATGGTCTGCCGGGTCGGCGGGGCGGTGTTCTGGGGCTCGTGGCACCCGGCGCACTGGACGACCTCGCCGGGCATGGCGGTCATCCAGCTCCGCATTACCTGCAGGGCCTTGCCCTCTTCGTCCAGGGGCTGGATGGAGATGGGCGTGTTGGCGGGGATGCGGAACTTGGCCGAACCGTCCTCGTGGACCGGCACGGTGCCCAGCACGCGCTTGATGTCCCACGGCCCGTCGATGCCGATGATCCCCAGCAGCCCGCCCATGTCCTGGTAGGAGAAGTGATAGGTGAACAGCCGCAACGACTTGACCTTTCCGCGGGGGATCCCCCTTAAGCCCTTGCCGGCGTAGACGTCGGGCATGTAGACCAGCGCGTCTTTCCGGGCGAGGTTGACTTTCGGGGGGATCACCGGCGGCCGGGGCGCGTTGCGCAGCGGGGTCGGCTCCAGCAGGGCGTAGCCCGGCTCCTCCCGGATCAACACCATGTTGTCGAACGTGTCGACCAGGTAGATACCCCAGAGCGAGCGGGAGCTGGGTTTGCAGGAGACGAGGAAGTGCTTTTCGCTCAGAGGATACGGGTGGAGGAACTTGGGCCAACTGCTTCGGGTCAGCCCGTCGGCGATGATTGGCTCGACCTTCTGGCCGTGGCCGGGTATCCGCTGCACGGCGCCGGCCGCCTCGTGGCGTCCCTTGGCCGGGTCGAAGATCACCAGCTCGCCCATCCGCGGATTGTCGTGATGCCCACCGATCACGCCTACGACCTTGGTCGGATGGTTCGGCACGGGGCGGGTGTAGAAGATCGAATTGGGCCAGTAGGAATTGCTGCCGTAATATTCCATCTGTTCGGTGCCGTCGGGGTTCATGTGGAACAGCAGCCGGGTGTTGGAGTGCGGCGTGCCGGTGTATTCCCAACGGGAGTACAACACGCGACCGCTGTTCATCACCGTCGGGCACCAGTCGTGTTCCTGGTCGAAGCAGAGTTGGCGGATGTTTTTGCCGTCGGCGTCCATCAGGTAGAGCACGGCCACGTGGGAGCTGCCGTAGACGCAGGGGACCCCGATGAAACAGGCGCTGGAGGTGAACACGATCTTGCCGTCGGGCAGGTAACAGGCGTCGTAGCTGTCGACGTCGGGCTGTTGGCCGGTCAGTTCCCGCAGGCCGGAGCCGTCCGTGCGGATCTCGAAGACCTGCCAGCGGTTGTGGCTGCCCGGCATGGAGAACAGCAGCCGCTGGGCGTCGAAGCTCAGATCCAGGTCGCCCACGAACTTTCCGCCTTCGGGCTTGTAGAGGGTGGTCAACTCGGCATCGGCCGCCGTGGGGGAGAGTGTCTCGATCGAATCGTTGAAGCCCTTCTTCGGCAGACTGGAATTGCTCTGCCAGTTCATCGGCAGGCCCAGGCTGGGCGAGCCGGCGCCCCGCTTTACCAGCAACAGTTTGTCGAAGTCGATCAGCGGGTTGGCCAGGAGGGCCTCTCGCCGCAGCGCGACCAGGGCGTCGGTGATCTGTTTTCGTTTGTCCGCTGCGGTGGAGTCGGGCAGTTGCTTCTGCTTCTCTTCCAGGGCGTCGAGCCGGTCGATGTACTCCGCGCCCTGGGGGTATTTCGAGCCGAAGGTTTCGATCAGGTCGTTGATCGCCAGCCGCAGGGCCGGCAGGTCGACGTTCTCGGGGGCGTATCGGACGGCCTTGGGCACCGGCGGCGGGCTCTCGAGCGTGCGGGCCTTGGGTCGCAGCAGTTTCCAGCCGTCGGGAAACGGCTCGGGCGAGTCGAACCGCAGGCTCACGACGTGGGGAAACGCGGCGTTGCGTTTCAGCTTCAGCGTGTGTTTGCCCGGAGCTAACCAGGGCAGCAGCGTCGCTTCCCACTTCGCGCCGCTGGTGTTCCAACTGCCCGTGGCCTCGCGGCAACACCTGCCCAGGCTCTTTTCGTCGACGTAGAGTTCCACGGGCCGGGCGGCGGCGGCCGCGTAGCGGACGTTCAAGGTGTAGGTGGTGCCTACGGGGAAGTCGACGTCGTACTCGATCACCACCGGAGAATCTCCACCGAAGGCGACCATCGGTTCGGCGTCGGCCCATTGCGCCGTGAACGTCTTGGCGTTGCCGCGGTCGAAGGCGTAGGCGGGGATCAGAAACGAGGCGACCGGTTCCGCGGCGGCCGCACCTGACGGCACCAGTACGCATAAGGCGAGCAGGCCCAGCGGCAGTGCCGCGATGACCGTCGCGGGGAGGCTTCGCGGTCGCGACGGACGATAGTCGTTTCTCATAGCTAAGCTCCTTTGCGGGAAAGAGGTGGCAAGTAGCCCCTCCGCACGGCCCCAGTCTCCAGATCATCAATATAACCGCCCGGAGGCCGGGTTGGAACACTCATTTGGTCATTCGACCCGAGCGGCAGGACCGGGAAAACGCTTGACTGCGGAGATGGAGGCTCGTAAAGTGGGCGGTAAGACCGGCGCCGGGCCGGTCGGAGTCACGTCAACCCAACCCAATGCAGAGGAGACCTACCATGAGATACCTGGTTTCAGCGACCCTGGCCTTGGCCCTGCTGGCTGCCGCGGCCGCCGTTGCGGCCGCAGAGAAGAACGCAGAGAAGCAGCCGGCCGCCAAGGGCAAGATTCGCGTGCTGTTGACCTTTGGCGGACACGGCTTCGAGCAAGAGCCGTTCTTTGCCATGTTCGACGCCATGGCGAACGTCGAGTACACCAAGGCTGAGTTTCCCAAGCCCGGTACAAAGACCAAGTTGCCCAACGCGGCCGAGCTGCTCAAGCCCGGGCTGGAAAAGAAATTCGACGTGATCGTGATGTACGACATGGTTCCCGGCATTACGCCCGAGCAGCAGAAGGCATTTGTGGCGCTGTTGAAAGGAAGTGGCATCGGCCTGGTATCGCTGCACCACAACATGGGCGCGCACCGCGATTGGGACCTGTTCCGCAAGATCATCGGCGGCAAGTTCTTGTTTCAGCCGGCCGAGATTGACGGCAAGAAGTGTCCCAAGTCGGGCTGGGAACACGGTCAGCAGATCAAGGTTACCGTGGCCGACAAGAAGCACCCCATCACCCGGGGGCTTAAGGATTTCGAGATCCACGACGAGGTCTACAACAACTACTTCACGGCGCCGAAGGTCAAAGTGCTGCTAAAGACGGATCACCCGAAGAACGATCCGGAGTTGGCCTGGGTCAAGAGGTTCGGCAACAGCCGGGTGTTCTACTTTATGCTGGGCCACGACCACCAGGCCTACGAGAACGAGAACTTCCGGGAGATCGTTGCCCGAGGTATCCGTTGGGCGGCCAGACGATAGGAGGGCGTTGAGAAAGCTGTAGGAGGCGACTCCAGTCGCCGATCGACCGACGAGGACCCCGCAAATCGGCGACTGGAGTCGCCTCCTACAATAAAGTGCAACGAGGACCGGCAGTTTTTCAACGGGCGATAGCGGGCGGATTGTCCTAAAGGAGCCAGCGATGCGATTTTGCTTTCTGCTTCTTGCCGTCACTGTGCTAAGCGGCACGTTGGCCCGGGCCGGCTCGCCCAAGACGGCCTTTAGGCCGGCCGGCGACGGATACTACGAGTTCGACACCGGCGTGGTCAAGGGCACGTTGCGGCTGGACGGCAAGTCGCAGGGGCTCTCGTCGGTGGTCGACGTCGCCAGCGGCACCGAGATCGCCCATGGCGGCAATCTCCCGGGCATCTTCAGCTACTACCGGGTGTTCTCCAGCGGGAAGCGTTACGGGCACGCGGCCCGGGACTGGCCGACCGTCTCGAAGCTGCTTGGCGACGGGGCGGTCGAGGTGCGATTCCCGCCGGGAGAGGACCATCCGCTGGAGATCACGGCCGTGTACCGCTGGAAGTCGCCCGATACGCTCGATCTGGAGACGATCGTCGAGCCGCAGCGGGCCATGGCGGACTTCGAGGTGTTCCTGTCGTCGTATTTTGCGAAAGAGATGAGGGCGTTGGTCTACGTGAAGCCCAACTTGCACGGCGGCGGCCGGCCGGGCCTGATGCCGGCGGACTTCAATCCGCTGGTCGACGGCACGTACCTTATGTTTCCGCGGGATCGGGCGTCGGTGAGGATGATCCTCGATCGCCGCTGGCAGTACCCACCCAATCCCGTGCAATGGTCGATTACGCGGTTGCTGGCCGCCCCGCTGGCGGTACGGCGGAACGAAAAGACGGGGCTGACGGCGGTGATGATGTCGCCGCCGGAGGATTGTTTCGCCGTGGCCACACCCTACAACAAGACGCCGCCGGACGGTGTCGCCGGCCACGTGTCGTTGTACCTTTCGCTGTTCGGCCGGGACCTGGCGGCGGGCCAGACGGCCCGGGCCCGTTGTCGAATAGTCTTCGGCCGCAATGTTTCGGACCCGCAGGCGATCGCGCTTTACCAAACGTACATCCAGGAGCAGAAACGATAGTAGCCGCAGGGAGGGCATCTGCCGGGACAGACCGGCAGGTGTTACCTGCCGGTTATTGTTGTGCGGGTATTCCAAGCTGGTTGGGGCGGCGGCTGAACTGCCGTCCCTTATCGCGTCTAACAGGAGCTTGCCATGTTCTGCCGCCTACGCGTCTTGCCGCTGCTGATCGGTCTGCTGTGGCTTGGCACGGCTGCCGCCGGTGCCGACACGCTAGCGGTCGAGCAGGTGATCGACGTGGCGCCGGTGTGGTCGGGTCATCCGGTGAGGTTTGCGTTGTTGACCCACGGGAATCGGCAGTTCGTGGCTTTTTATGATGCCCAGCGGCAGATGACCGTCGGTTCGCGCAGCGTCGATTCCGGCCGGTGGCAGTTTGCCCGGCTGCCGTCGAAAGTGGGGTGGGACAGCCACAACAGCGTGACCATGGCCGTCGACCACGACGGCACGATCCACTTAAGCGGAAACATGCACTGCGTGCCGCTGATCTACTTCCGCAGCCGGCGGCCCTACGACGTGACCAGTTTCCAGCGGATTCCCGGCATGGTCGGCCGCAACGAGGGGCGCTGCACCTATCCTCGATTCCTTCGCGGCACCGCCGGCGAGTTGATCTACGTCTATCGCGACGGCGGCAGCGGCAACGGCAGCCGGTACTTCAACGTCTACCAGCCGGAGTCGAAGACCTGGCGGCGGCTGTTCGACCGGCCGTTGTTTTCGGGCCAGGGGAAGATGAACGCGTATTACGTGGGGCCGGTACGCGATAAACAGGGGACCTTCCACGTCTGCTGGGTCTGGCGCGACACGCCCGACTGCGCCACCAACCACGACCTGTGCTACGTCCGCACCAAGGACCTTGTACATTGGGAGACCAGCGCCGGTGAGCCGCTTCGGCTGCCGATCACGATCCAGACGGCCGAGGTGGTCGACCCGGTTCGGCCGGGCCAGGGGATGATCAACGGCAACACCAAGCTGGGGTTCGACTCGCAGGGCCGGGTGGTGATCGGCTATCACAAGTTCGACTCGGCCGGCAAGACGCAGCTTTACAACGCCCGGCGCGAGGCGGACGGCTGGAAGATCTACCAGACCAGCGACTGGGACTACCGCTGGGAATTTCAGGGAGGCGGCTCGATCCGTTTTCAGGTCCGGCTGGGGCCGGTCACGGTGGAGCCGGACGGCAGCCTGAGCCAGTCGTACAGCCACGCCAAGCACGGCTCGGGCAACTGGCGGCTGGAGGAAGCGACGTTGAAACCCACGGGTCAGGCCCCCCGCCGCAACGCACTGCCGAAAGAGATCTCGAGGCTCGAATCGACCCACCCCGGCATGGGAGTGCGAACCGCGTCCGACCTTGGTCGAGGCGACCAGCCGGGCGTCCGCTACATCCTCCGCTGGGAGACGCTCCCATCCAACCGCGACCGCCCCCACCCCGGCGATCCGCCGAGGCCCAGCATGCTGAGGCTTTACAAGCTGCGGGGTGGGTAAAGGTTCGTCGAGAAGCATCCTCGCAGCCTTGGAGAACGGCCCCATCTGGAAGGCGGGGCTATCAACCAACTGAAGCATGCGGAGATGTTCTTGGAAAAGCCTCCCGACCGGGGGTGACTGCTTACGAAGAGGCAAGGGCCCCGGCTGTTTGCGAAGACGCGAAAGTCCCGGTTGTTCCGGATCTTCTGGCAGTGCGTGTCCGGCACCGGCAAACGACACGATCGTGCCGTATAGTTCGGAGGATACCTATCGGGGCCGACCACCAACGCGCCCGGGAGAAGTCAGCATGACACCGACACGTGAGATCAGAGTATTCAGGGAAGACCACGGCGACGTGGCGGCCTTGGAGGGAAAGACGTTGGCCATTATTGGGTATGGAGGCTTGGGACGCCCGTTGGCTATGAATCTCCGCGACAGCACGACCGCGAAGATCATTGTGGGGGGTCGTGCGGACGCTGATTCTGAGAGGGCGCGGGAGGAAGGGTTCCCGGTATTCTCTATCGCCGAGGCAACCAAGGAAGCGGACGTGATCCTCTTGTTGGTGCCGGACGAGGTCCAGCCGGAGGTTTTTGACGCGGATATCCGACCGCAGCTTCGCCCGGGAGCGGCCGTGGTGTTTGCGTCGGGGTACAACCTGGCCTTCGACCAGATCACCATACCGCCACAGGTGGACGTGCTGCTTTTCGCTCCTCGGATGGTTGGAAAGAGTATCCGCCAGAAGTATCTGCAGGAGAAGGGGTATTTCAGCTACGTATCGGTCGAGCATGACGCGACCGGGCAGGGCTGGCCGCTGGTTCTGGGCATTGCCAAGGGAGCCGGATCCCTGCGCTGCGGGGCGTTGCATATTTGTGCCAAAGACGAGGCTCACCTCGACCTTTTCGGCGAGCAAGCCCTGGGGCCTTGGCTGGGTGCCGCCGTTCTCACGGGTTTCCAAGTAGGCTTGGAAGCCGGGCTCCCACCGGAAGGATTGTTGTTGGAGATGTACCTTTCGGGCGAAATGGCGCAGACGTTTCAGGCCATGGCCGACGAAGGATTCCTCCGCTCGGTCAAGCTGCACGGGTACGCCGCTGCCTTTGGCGGGATGATGCGGAGCATGTCCATCAATCACGAACTTATCGCCGAGTCGATGCAGGAGGCCCTCGACGACATTCGAAGCGGGGCCTTCACTCGCAAGCTTCAAGCGGAAGTGGAGGCGGGTTACCCATCGCGCGGGATGCTGGACGCGATGCTCTCGCCGGAGAACACGATCAATCAAGTCGAAGATTCTCTGCGCTGCAAGCTTCTTAGCGCCGCGTCTGACGGCGGTCCGGCCGACCGCTGTGCGGAACTTCCTTCGGCTGGGACTTAGGGGCCGCCGGGCACCGACGCGGAGCGTTGGTCGGCGAGACGCGATTTTCACGTCCAGACGTGGTGACACGCTGCGGAGGCCTTGGCAGGGGGCTGTTTCTGTCATAGTATTTCAGGGGTGACCCGCCTTGGGGTGGCGAAGTGGTGCGACCGGTGGGATTTCCGGCCGCTTTAGCCGCGAGGAATTGCGGCAATTGGTTCCCGGGCGGGTGAGTATCCCATAAACTCTGATTTCTTAACGACTTACGTTCCCCGAGCTGGGCCGGATCCTTGCCCTGCGACCTGAGTTCCGGGGGGTTTTCCGGCCAGAGATGGGACCTGCAGAATGTCTGAAGAGCGGCTCACAACGGGTGTGGCTGAAGTAGACGACCTGATTGGCGGGGTGCTGCCGGGCGACAACCTGGTTTGGGAGGTGGACTCTGCTGCGCCGGTGGACACGTTCGTGCTCAGCTTCCTATCGGCCTGCGAGGCCAACAAGTCTCCGGTGGTCTTCGTCAGTTTCAACCGTTCGCCGCAGACGGTGGCCAAGACCTACGCCAGTCGGATGTCGGCCGGGCGATTCACGCTGGTAGACTGCTTCTCATCCGGCAAGGGTGAGAACGACAAGATGTTCCTGGACTTTTTCCAATCGGCCAAGGACGCACCGTACCAGGCCGTCCAGGCGTGGGACCCGGCCGATCCCGACAAGCTCCAGGAGCAGTTGACGGACATTGCATCCGAGGCGGGCGCGAGGGGGAGATACGTGTTCGACAGTCTCACGGGGATGCTCGATTTGTGGAGGGAAGAGGACAGGGTGCTGCGGTTTTTCGGGCACCTCTGTCCGCGGCTGCACGACCTGAGCACGGTGGCCTACTGGCTGCTGGAGAAGGAGGCCCATTCGGATCCGTTCCTGGCGAAACTGAGGCACATCACACAGGTCGTGTTGGAGATCGCCGTATCGCAGGGAGCGCGCACGCTCACGGTGCGGAAGGCGGCCAACAGACGCAGCACCGATATAGGCGTACCACAGCAGTTCGAGGTGCGCGAGGACCGCCTGGTGTTGTCGGCAGAGTCGCGAGAGGACCGCGAACTGGGGCTGCTGACCCGCATGGGTGAGGCCGTGGGGACGGCGCCGGATCCGAGCTTTTTTTTCGAGCAGACAATGCAACTGCTGGCGAAGGATCTGGGGATGATTCGGGGAACGATCGTGCTGCTGGACCGCACGACCGACAAGCTGAAGATCGTGGCCGCGCACGGGCTTTCGCCGCAGGAGCGTGCCCGCGGCCAGTACGCCATCGGCGAGGGGATCACGGGGCACGTGGTGCAGACGGGTTTGCCGGAAGTTGTGCCCGACATCAGCAAGGATCCCCGTTTTCTGGACCGCACTGCGGGGCGGAGGACGGACTCTGCCCAGCCAATCGCTTTCATCTGCGTCCCGCTGAAGGTGGACGACCGGATCGTGGGCGTGCTCAGCGTGGACCGGCCCGCCGCCGTGCAGGCCTCGCTGGACAAGGATTTGAGGCTTCTTTTGATCGTGGGCTCGACAATTTCGCAGGTTTTCAAGATAGACCGCCTGATCAGCGTGGAAAAGGAGGAGGTGCTCGCCCGCGACCAGCAACTCTTGGAGGAGCTCAGGACCCGGTACCGTTTAGACAACGTGGTGGGGCAGAGTAAGTCGATCCAGCAGACGCTGATCGCGGCCGCAACTGCGGCCAAGTCGCGCGCGTCGATCCTGGTCACCGGCGACACCGGGACCGGCAAGGAGTTGGTGGCGAGCGTAATTCACTACAACAGCCGGCGGGCCAACGGCCCGTTCGTCAAGGTGAGTTGTGGGGCTTTGCCGGAGACCCTGCTGGAGTCCGAGCTCTTCGGTCACGTGAAGGGGGCATTCACCGGAGCGCTGGAAAACCGAAAGGGTCGCTTCGAGCTGGCCGACGGGGGCACGCTTTTCCTGGACGAGGTGGCAGAGATGAGCCCCAGACTACAGGTTAAGTTGTTGCGGGTGTTACAGGAGAGGGAATTCGAGCCGGTGGGCGGATCGCAGACGCTCCGCGTCGACGCCCGCGTGGTGGCCGCCACCAACAAGGACCTCAGGGAGGAGATTCGTGAAGGCCGATTCCGTGAGGATCTTTTCTACAGACTGAACGTGATACCGATCCAGTTGCCGCCGCTGCGCCAGCGGCGTGAGGACATTCCATTGCTGGTGAACCACTTCCTGGAGAAGTACAACCACGAGAACCAGAAGCACGTCACCAAGATATCGCCCGAGGTCCTGGATCGGCTGCTGGATTACTCCTGGCCGGGCAACGTGCGAGAGTTGGAGAACTGCATCGAGCGCGTGGTGGTGATGAGTCCGGGCGAGGTGTTCCCGGTTGATCTTCTGCCTGTCGAGACTGTCCCACGGAAGCCCGAGGGCTCTAGCCAGAGCAGATTCGCGTCGGATGAGGAGGCATCGGTGCGTCGGGCGGCCGAGTCGCTGTGCGAATCGACGGGGGCCCTTGCCGATGTACGGGACAGGCTCTTTGGGGTGGTCGAGGAGACTTTGCTCCGCAAGGCGCTGCAGTCGGGACTGAACCAGCGCGACCTGGCCGAGAAGCTGGCAATGAGCCGGATGACCCTGCGCAAGAAGATTCGCCAGTACGGCCTCGGCTGATGGCCAAGCTGGGCGGCCTCTGCGTGCGGCCGTGGGCCAACAGTTAGCCCACGGGCCACTTACTGGCCCGAAAATCTTCTCTCCCGCGGCTCCGCGCAGATCGAGGCTGTGATCCTAACTTGTTATCCGGACACATGTTGCCTCTTTTCGGCAACGAACTTCCCCGTTTGGCATCCCCATTGCTGTTGATGCTACTGAACGCAGATTGATCGTTTCCACCATGAGAATGGGGGATAGATGGACCATGCCGTCGGCTCGTAGATCCTGTGGCTGCTCATGAAGGACTTCCTCGCCTTTCCGCTGGGCAGCATTCTCTTCTCCTTTGCCGGCAACACTTTCATAGTCGGCAAGGGCAATGGATTGCTGGGTCTATCCGGGCTGGGTCTATTGGGGAGGAGCCTAGAAAGGAGGGTCCTATGATGGGTCCGAAATGGTTCTTGCGATGCACCGTGTCGGTGCTCGGCCTGGTGGCGCTTTGGCCCGTGGTGGCCGGCGCAGCCGAGGTCGTGACGGAAGCAGCCGAGGTCGTGACGGAAGCAGCCGAGGTTGTGAAGGATCACACCGGCGGGGAGCACAGCTACGGCGATGTGGTGTGGACCTGCGTGGCCGCGTTTCTCGTGTTCTTTATGCAGGCGGGGTTCGCCATGGTCGAGGCGGGGTTCACCCGGGCGAAGAACGCGGTGAACATCCTCATGAAGAACCTCATGGATTTTTCGATTGGAACGCTGGCGTTCTTCCTGGTGGGCTTCGGCCTGATGTTCGGCGCGACGAAGGGGGGCCTGTTCGGGACGACCCTCTTCGCGCTGAGCGGTCTGCCTGAGGACGCTATCTGGGAATACACGTTCCTGATGTTCCAAACTGTCTTTGCCGCCACCGCCGCGACCATCGTCTCAGGCGCCATGGCAGAGCGCACGAAGTTCAAGGGCTACCTGTTTTATAGCGTCGCGATCACGGCGTTCATCTATCCGGTGTTCGGTCACTGGGCGTGGGGTAGCCTTTTGGCCGGCGACGGCTGGCTGGAAGGGCTCGGTTTCCTCGACTTCGCCGGATCTACGGTGGTGCACTCGGTGGGCGGCTGGCTGGGGCTGGCAGGTGCGATAGTCCTCGGACCCCGCATCGGCAAGTACGGCCCAGGCGGCAAGCCCAGGGCGATCATGGGCCACAGTATACCGCTGGCGGCTTTGGGTGTGTTCATCCTCTGGTTCGGCTGGTTCGGCTTCAACCCGGGCAGCACCACAGAAGCGGGTGGCGCTATCGGCTACATTGCCGTGACCACGAACATCTCCGCAGCCGCCGGCGCCGTGGCGGCAATGTTCACGGCGTGGTCTATCTTCAAGAAGCCCGATGCCTCTATGGCCTTAAACGGCGCCCTGGCGGGGTTGGTCGCCATCACAGCTCCGTGCGACGCGGTCTCGCCGATCTGCGCCATGATCATCGGCCTCGTGGCCGGGGTGCTGGTGGTGCTGAGCGTGATCTTCATCGA
>SDBV01007377.1_pt1 | contig 15051 bp, 25 predicted proteins | sample 2277081 | NCBI WGS metagenome assembly SDBV01 (sample SAMN10402039, study PRJNA504765) | marine sediment metagenome | isolation source: marine sediment core GS10_PC15, 223 cmbsf | place: Arctic Ocean: Southern Knipovich Ridge | collected 2010
ATCAACCTTGTCCCTCATTAAATATCTCCATATTCTTTTCATAGCAATTAATTATTAGTGAATATTAAGTTACCATTTTATTAACACTCCAGTAAAAGGAAGCCCATGGTTATCTGTGAACCACTCCACCATCTCATTCCATCCCTCAAACCCATCATCCTTTGCAAACTGATCAAGATATTCTAGACAGTTGTAGTGTGTGAATTTACCTTCATTATCCTTTACTGTTACAAGGCGAACGGTTATCCTTACCTCATCAACAGACTGGCAAACCACTTCGTTTAACTTCCGGGTTTGCTTGGTCCTTAAACTACCGTACAGGTACAATATCTCTCCAACCTTTATACGATTCTTACGTAGGGCCCTTATTGTTTGTGTCTTGATTCCACATTCAACATCCGGAGCAAATTGCTTTTGAAATCCAATTAGTGCCATAACTATTTTTTTATTGTTTTAAATTCTCTTCGTGGACGTACTTTAAAGATTCCCTGTCCAGATAATACTCCTCATCTCTGGGTAGTAACTTTCTTTTCTCACTCCAATACCTCTTGTCATCCCACTGCCAAATCATTCCTTCTCCTGGTTCAAATGCACTAATCTCCAATTCATCATGGTTCTTCATGGGATGGTTGATAAGTTGTCTCTGGCATAAATTCCAATCAGGAACATGCTTTGAGAGTGTTCTCTGGACTTTCTCACTCTTGGCTACCCATGCCATCCAACAATTGTTAAAAATAGCATATGCTGGCATATTAGGTGTGAACCACAGTGATATTGCAGCCCATCTCTCATACCTCTCCTTATCCTTCTGCTCTCCGGTGATTAAATACTTTCTCCAGGTGTTGAATGCAGGCCTGTAAATGTACCAGGGAGGTTTAGCTTTACTAATGTAGTAACTTATTCCCATCTGATAAGCTGCACAGTCTAATGCGATATATATATCCCGGGTTAAACGAAATGGGTTCCTGTGCTCAAACTTTCTTCCCCGGGCATCGTCCAATGACTTTGGCCATCTCCTTCCTTCCTGGATGAGGTGATAGCATCTGTTGAGCATACGGTAGTCTTTACGAAACAATGCAAACCATGCTGTACGAAATAATAGGTCTCCCTTCCCATTAATTGCAACTCCATCACGATCAATCTCCCACTGTGGGGATTTTGCTAAGATGAATCCTGTTATGTGTTTAAAATAATAGCTCATTTCTTCAATGCATTAAAGTATTTTTGGTTCAGATTACCTACTACGGCCATGATCTCTTCTGGGGAGTACCGATAATTGATAATGCCACTCCTGGTTGTGGGGAATTTTTTCTTGTAGAGCTCCTTTAATTCCTTCTCCAAAGCCTTTAATTTGTCCCAATCAGCTGTCGGATGGTCTAATGCGTAAGATATTCGTGCCTCTTCCGTACCCTGGTCCAGTAGAGAATGTTCTCCAGGTGTTAACAACACAATATTTGGTGCCAGATACTTGAAATGAGGGAATTGATTCTGTCCCTTGGCCAACACATGCGCAAAACAGTTGAGGAATAGTTGAGTGTTCATATATTCCCGGAGATGCATATCTGTAATGAATGATCTCTTATTGGAGTGTATCCAAATCTGTTTGAACAGCGCAATTTGTGTTAACCGGGCACCCTGTCCAGGTCCTGTGTAAATGTTGCTCATTTCAATCGAATTTTTAATGCGACATACCAAGCTATCCATACAAAATCGATTCCTATTACACTTTGTTCCCAAATAGGATAATCAATCGACAATATTACTTCCGGAAAAAGGTATAACCCAATTCTATTACCAGGACCACATGTGGCTTGAATTGTATTGCCTGCTTTTATTTCAACTTTCATCCCTCGCCTCCTTTCTCATCTGGGGTTAGTGGTTAATATTGAAATTTGTCTTTTAGAGGTTTTCTACACTTTCCACATTTTTGAACTTTTCCGATTCTGTGAGGTTTAGGGGGGTCTACAATTGGTTTTTTACAATCACAAGTATCTTCTTCGCTTTCTTTCTCGTCTGGGGTGGGTTTAAAATGTTTACATGCATAGGTTTTACCATCATCAGGAAGGAATATATTAAAACCTGTCTTTGTATATCTATCATACTTATCCCTGTATTTTTCATTATAATCAAACTCACAACAAGTATAATCCTTCCCTTTATTAAAAAAAGCACAGTCTTTACATTCTTCATTCCAAGTTATTCCTGATTTCTTGTTACTACAACCTCTGTTTGAAAGAGGGGGCAATTCTTTGAAAAATAATTCAGCCTGTATTTTCCAGTATCCATATCTAAAATCTGAATCAGAAAGTGGATAGTTTTTACCACAATAGTTTGCTTTTAAATAATCAAATCCACTTTTTACTGCTGTTTCTAATTCACCTCCCAACAACATACTATGTATCGGAAAAGGTATACTTATTGAAATTTTTTTATTAAGATAAAGATAACAATCGGGGCCGTAAACATAATGTCCAGCATTATCACAAAAATCCAGATTATGCTTTACAATAAAAATTAAAAGTTGTAGGAGAGTTAATCCTCCATCTTTAATTATTTTATTTACGCATTTATGTTCACCTATTTCTGTCCCAGATGTGCCAAATCCTTGATCTAAAAAAGCCCCATAATTTGCTTCATTCATTACATATACCGGCCCATCCCCATCCCCTATTAAATTTGATTTTAAAGGATACCCCTCCTCTAACTCATCTGTCATAAGTGGTAAGACTCTATTTAATAGAAAATCTCTTAGTTTCTTTTCAATATATTCTGGTTTCATCTCTTCATAAGTATTATAACCCGGGTCATGTAGAACAGCCAGGTCAGTTCAATGTATAACTCTGTGGTTATTAACACACTTTTGTAGTATGTAAATGTTATTGTCGGGATCACATAGAATGTCTTAAACCCGGGGAATGGTTCCCCATGTGTCTTGGTAAATTCTATTCCTAATGAGGAAACCAAGCGGACTCGTTTCATCTCAAACAAAATATCTCCGTCAATCTTTCCTCTTCCGACCTCTGATCATCATCCTTTATATCAAGAGGAATACCATACATATCCTTTAATCCTGTGACTTTGTATAATAGGATGAGTTTGTATGCTTCTGTCGCAAATTTCTCTAAGGAATTTCTCTCATTACAATGGTCCAATGAACTTATCAGAGCGATCTTATACCATACTCCATCCCTCTCAATTCGAACATTTGAACATAAAAATTCTTCAGCTTTATGCCTATATGTTGAAATGCTTGGATATGTAGGTGCTGTGGATTTGACTTGATTAACAAAACAACTCCATTGCTTTGAATGTTGTCGTGCCTGTATAAGTATATGTCCCATCATATTACCCCAGGAGTTCGTTTATATCCTCCAGAAACTTATTGATGCAATCCCTAGCCTTTATGTATTCAGAGGGTTTTTTAGGGTTTGTTGGTGCGGAAGTCCAATATGTATGTAGAATAGATTTCAGCTCACCTTTTGCCCTAGAAAGTGCCATTAAGCGCATTGTTACCATTTCTTTCGATTCCATTTTTATTTCCCTTGTAGGTGTGCTCTAAAAATATTTACTCCCCTCTCTATCTTGAATAACCAGAACCTAATTGATTCCTGGTCCGGATTCTCACTCTTAATCTCATCCCGGATGGAATCCATGAATCTCTGTGCCTGTTCCCAAATGTCCTCTTCTGGGGGCTCTCCTCCTCCAATTGTTGTCACCTTGCCTGTTTCTTGATTGTGTATAAAAATCTCCATTGGTGGATGGCTTAATGAATTTGGTGCCATCCTGAGATGTGACCACTTCTCGCGTAATTCACTTGTTTTATGAATTACTTGAGTAGTCTCCGGCTCTACTGGTTCACAATCCGCACAATGTCTGACCATCTCAAAATGCTGCGGAGCATGACACTCACACTGGACTTGGTATCTATAAACTGTCCTAGTTAAGGTCGCCTCTTTCTTACATATTTCGCATTGACCGTTTTCTACTTCTCCTGACATTATTTCTGTTTTTTAGTGTAACAAAAACCCTGGAACTGGAGCATCTCGCTCCAACTCCAGGGTTAGTACATTTTCTTACGATTAATAAGAGATTCTACTACAAATGTAACCTATCCAATGGAGTTGAGCAAAAGATTTATTTCAGCTACCGTGGCCAGCTTGCAAAATTCCTCCATATTTTTGAATTTTCCCTTTAACAATTTTGCATTCGCCGGATCAAACTGCTCATTTAAAATTCCCTTTTCCTGCATGGCGAAATATAACTCGCTCATTACTTCAAATGGCCTGTCATTGTTCTCACTCAGCTCCGGGACATTGATATCATGCTTGTTGCTGTCCACTAGGATCAACTCCTCTGGAATCAACTCCTCTTCTGCTGCTTGTGTAGATGGTTGCTCTGCAGGTGTCTCTTCTGTAGTTTTAGGTTCATTATCAAACCCTTTATTTGGCTCCATGTCACCACCCTGGTCTCCTTCAGCTGGCTCCATGAAATCATCCGGAGGGTCACCTTGAGGAGTTTCCGGCTCTGTTGGTGTATCCGTTGGTTGCTCTTCTGGGACGGGTTGCTGTACTTGTGCTGGGGCATCTGGCTCTACCGGTCCTTCTCCCCTACGATATTTGTTCACAAGTGCCAGAAGCTCGTTGGCATTGTACCACATGATGATTTGCCTCAGCTTCTTATTGGTGTTGTTACCAGGGATAACCTGCACAGCATCTTTGGTAATTGATACCTGCATACATGCATCATATAACTTCTGTGCCTTGGCCTCCTTCATCGCCTCTTCTGTCCAATGAAATTCACTTGGCAGCTCCGGATCTACTTCTGCTCCTGGAAGAAGAGGTGGAGCAATTTCTTCTGCCGGCTGTATTGGTGTAGTCACTGCAGTAGCCTCATCGATCTTTGCTGCTGCTTTACTGGTGATGCTCTGTGACCGGTCCTCAGCAAATTGTTTGTCAGGAATGATAATCTCAGTGCCATCTTTATTAATAACAGTAGTGGTGTCTTCTGGATAATCCCTGGCCTCCTCAAAAGATACTGAGTTGTCAATAACATCTCCCCAAAGATCTCTACAGAGAAAGCCGCCGGCCCTAGTAGCAACCATCCTTGGACCATACTTGTACCATGCGGATTGCTTTTTCTTATAGCCATCCTGCTTCTGGAGCATATCAGGTGTAATCCAAAGGCCTGCTCTTTTTGCTTGTGAAATAGAAAATGACCTGCTCATCTCTATCCCATTGTCCTTTCTTTTTCCTGTGATTGTCACTTTATAACTCCCAGCTTCAACATCTCCCTCTTCCTTTTCCGTCCATCCTCTGGAAGCCATCGTACCTGATGAGAATATCATAGACTTCATTAAATCAACTTTCAAAGTTAAAAGCCCATTAATAGGAATGATGCTTTGAAGTGCTGTAGTTGGTTTGAGATCTAACTCATATGCCCGGATAAGAACGGATTGCACAGCGGCTATCTTCCCCTTTGTGTAATCAACTTTACCCCCTGGTTTCTCGTAAAAATGATCTGGAATCGTCCTGCTCTCTATATACATCTGAGCCACTTGCTTCATGCCTTCTAATGTCTCGTAGGCATTTTTCATTAGTCCTGGTAATTGAAAACCAGTTACAGCTAATTTGTTTTCCATAATAGTTTTGATTTTTAATTATTTACTTTCATTTTTCTTAGTGTTTATCAATAGTGTAAGTTATGTCGAGTAGTTGTATTCTTCATCTCTGCTTACCATATTCCTATACTGTGGGGCCCTCCAATTAAGCTCTAGGAAATCAAAGAAATCATACTCATTTGTAAATACCGGAGGCTTTGTTGGGTTCTCTGCAAACTCTGGCTTGATCACCCATTTTTTCCCCTTATGATCACATTCTTTTTTCCTCCGGAGACCATCAACTCCCCCACACCAACCATTTCGATTCCAAGTAGTTGCAAGTATATGGCGAGAATAGGCACTGCTGCCTGTCCTGATAGCCAGCATCCTTCCATAATCTTCCGGAGAGGTAATGTACAGCTCTACCTGTAGGTTGCTTGCAGGATAGATGAATCTCTTCAACCTCTTGCCATTCATAACCATTCCCCGGAACTTCCCCTTCACAAATAAGTTCTCCATGCTGTTGAGTGGGTTGTCCAAGCAAACGATCTCAACATCTCCCACAGTTTCACATAGCCTCCTTACACTACCAGCTATCTCATATTTCTCTGTGTAGGGATCTATCCGCTTGCAGAAACGTTGAGCATACTTTACTGCATCGCCTAAAGGCATTCTTTTCTTACCACCCATGATCTAGTTGTTCTTCGTAGTGACCATATCCATTTTTTGATCTCTCCCCCCTGGAAGAAGTGAAGCGTATCGTGTTCTCCTTGAGCCAAGATAATTTCCTCTCAAACTTTGCTCCTTTGGGTTCACCAATCGGCCCTTCGTTAGATAGTAGAGGGATAAGCCCAATGGTTGCATCCGCCTGTGATCGGTATATAAGATCACCTGTCTCTTTTCTGATCTCCATTGTCTCATCCACTGACATTAGTTTGATATCCGTTATGTAAGCAACAACAGCGACCCAATCCTCTTTAAAATAGATAAGCTCATTCACTACGAGTCGAGTACCCCATTCTTGGTATTTTTGAGATGTGTCTCCTGCGACCTTTTTTACTTTTTCCTCTGCGGCCTTTAATATAGCTGCAGGAATAGTTACGGCCACAGTCACTGCAGCCGTCCCAGCTGCTAAATTCTTAAAAAACTTTCTTCTGTCCATAATTCCTGTATTTCCATTCCCCCCATTGAATATAAATAGCATTGGACCTTACAAAATCCATGTCTCCCTTAAATAAGTTAGGTGTAATATCCTCACAAGGTCCCATAGTTAGGATCTCTCCATTGATCTCAGTTATGATAACAGGTATTAAGTCCATCTTCTTCCTGCCAGCAATATGAAATGGGTGCCTGTCAGGAAGAAACAGAATCATATCTCCTACATCAAGATCTGGTCTCTCTGGCCAGCTTTCTTCAGGAAAATCTACAAATTCCTTTGCCATTGCAAATGCTTTGGTCGGAACAGTAACCGCTACTGCTCCAATTCCTAAGTTCTTAAAAAAGTCTCTTCTTTTCATGATTCCTTGTATTTATTCCCATGTGGGCCGTTTGCATTGAAGCTCCAATAGTTGTTCTTCACCCCATACTTTTCCACCTTCTGTTCACTATCCTTTATCAGATGTCCCTGTGTGGTGAGATTGGTTATTGCTCTCCTGATGCTGGTTATGGGGTTATTCGGTAATACATGCGCCTGTATCTCAAATGGAGTGAAACAGTAAATAGAATTTTGGAAGAAGTATTGTAGTATTTTCTCCTGCTGAGTCTTTGCATTCTTCTTCAGCTCAGTAAGCCTCTCACCACTCTCATTGATGGTGTTGTGGAAATCTAATTCTACCTGTTGTCCAGTCATTGTTAAAAGTTTAATGATTACATCTGAGTGACATGGCTGATCAATCGGTGTATAAGTAGCCAAATCGTATCCTTTAAGTATTGATATATTAGGCGGTCCACCAATCCCTTTAGAGTCTTCAAGTTGATTCGTAATCCATAATTCATAAAGATCAATCACATCTTGTTGGGTCTTATTCCCATCATTTGTCCAGGGACTACCATAGGATGTTGCAATTCGCCCGTTATAAATTATCTTCTTTGGATAACTAATATATCCATCTCTAAGTATGAATGGGTTAGCATACACTGAACAGACATCAACGATGGCTGTGTTCTTAGGTACTTTAGTTTTCCATTCCCTTTTGATCCTTTTCATTATGACTTTCTCTGAATTACCGTACATGCAATGCCTCCGTTAGATGGCCACCAGTGTTTTTTTCCATCTCCCTGTATTTTATCACTTGCACTAAGATGAAATACAACCTCTACCCAGTCGTTAATCCTTACATTATTGAGCCTATCCATATTATCATTAATAAACTCGAATGGAACTTCCTTTTTCCATTTGTTTTCCACATATACTTCCATAACCAGTATTCGCTTTGACATCTTTGCGGATATGTAGATGGGCATCCCTACAAAGATCACCCTTCCTACAATGTCAAACTGATTCTTCTGTGTCCTGTCTCCCACAACTTATTCTTTACAGTGCTCATATGGATTAAATTGGAGTGACACAAACTCTACAGATTGTTTTGTTTCTTGCATACACCGAAAAGTCAAGATTGGGAATGTTGGACAAAAAGTTTTTCTTTTAATTCTTTTACTAGTATCCATTATACGTACCTGAATATTATCAGGTATTACTTCCAGTTTTTCTTTTAATTCTTTTACTGTCATTTTTTCTATTTTAGATTGTTAATATATTCTTATTCCTATTTTATTCTGATTTTTTTGGTTCGTCCATTAATCCAAGTGTGACCATAAGCATTGCCTGTTGATGATCAAAATCATAATTAAGCATTTCTAATACTTTTGGATCCTTCACTGTTAATAAGGCAATGGCTGTAGCTTTTCTAGAAATTAAATCTGGCATGATTTGATCTAGTAACTTCATCCCCCCTTCAAACTCCATGTCCGCTGCTATTACTATATTCTTTTCACGATTTAATGCTTTTAAGTCTATTGCTCCCATGGTTTCTTATTATTGAACTAACGTATACCTTATTTGAATTTCATCACCCAAATCTGAAATGCCCTTAAAAGACAATGCATTATCTTCAATAAATCCCGCCCTTCTCAATGCATATATTAATGCCTCTGGTTTAAATGATCTTGTGGTTGTTACTTCTGGGCTTTTCATTATTTCCTATATTTTCAATGTCCTTATTAAGCTGTAGTACTTCCTTTTTATCTCCAGAAGTTCCATTTCTGAAGCTGTGAGAACTTTTACTCTGTCCTCTAGTTCATTAATATAATTCGTTCTTGGTTGAAGCTTTTCTAATAGACCCTCCTGATATCCTCTGTTTTCTACAAGCTCCCTATTCGCCCTATGTAACTGAAATTTTAGGCTCATTATTCTATGGTGTAGCTTTTTCTGTAAGAGGTGTAGCTTTTTCTGTAAGAGCGCATTCTGGTCACGCAATCCTTTAATTATCCTGTTCTTTCTGGAACGTGCTTTTAATATTTTCATGATTATAGTATTATGATTTCTTCCTCTAGATTTCTATTGATGTAAGCAAATATGCTCTCCCTATACACCTCCCTATGAAATAAATAAGCCTTGCCAAATTGCTCCTTATAAAGCTCTGCATAGTCCTTTGATAGTGTCCAAGATAACTCATCTGCAATACTCCCATCTTGAGCTCTGTATACTGTTACTTTGCTCGGTAACTCCTTTAACAGCTTTGATTCTTCTGGTGTGCTGAAGTAGTATCTGTGGGGACGTTTGGATTTCATAAGATTCCGGAACACATCACTTTCCTCTACACCTCCACATATTATCCATACCGTTCGCATTAATTCCCAGTACCTGTAGTGAGACAAAAGGTGTTTATTTTTTAGGTAGATGTGCAGCACTTTCTCACTGTTGTGCTCCTGGTCCCATGCCTGAATTAGCTTTTTGGCAATCTTAGAATCTCTCTCCGCTACCTTTTTCTTCAGAACCGGAGACCTTCTTGTCATCGGGACAAGCTCGTTATTTTGATATTGGAACATATTATATCAGTGATAGTGCGTAATGTGCTATTAAAACTGCGTCAGCATCTGGTATGGCTTTTACTTGGCCTGGGTAGAGATTCTGTGCAGCTTCCTTTCCCCTTCGTTTAAAGTCTGTTTTAGACTCATTGGCGTGTTTTGCCAGGTGGTAGTATTTCTGCCAGTTTTTTGGAGTAGAGTCTGAGAATGGGATTCTCTGGCTTATTAAACAAGCTCTCAAGAATCCGTAGCTCATCCCAAATTTGAATGAACTAGCAACCCCTTGGTCAGGAAAAGAATGTACTCTCTCGATAATAGCCTTTACACTGTAACCTTTGAGAATGTAGTCTCGTAAAGATTCAAAGTAATTTGCAATCTCTTCTTCAGTTGCATTCTTGAATCTGAATATTGCGACTAGTCTATCGGTAGCCGCAGCTACAGCTCCACTACTTGATCCCGGATCAATTCCAATCCCTAATTTTTTCCTTTGGTTCAGCATGTCCTACAAATTTTATTATATCTGGTATGAATGTAAGTATCTGTCCTGTCTCAATATGCTGGCAAATAGCCACGGTCCACGATGCATTGAAGGTGCCGCCCTTCTCATCAGACAATGAACCGGCTGTTAATCCCCAGTGAAGGAAGTAGTAATATACCTCCTGCTCCTCAATGATCATGCTCTCATCATCTTCGGGGTCCTGTATTTCTACCGGTTGCCATACCGCACATACCTTAACTATTCTTGACATTCTCTTTTTCTTTATCGTAGAGTTGTACTTGGAATGGTGTAACCTTATATTTTTCACACATCCTAACAAATCTCTTTGCAAATACAATCATATCCTCTTCGGTGTACTTTTTACAACACATCTCAATAGCAATTTTGGTCGATCTTAGCAAACTCCTCTTTTATAATATCCTCACTGGGCTTCTCCTTAATCTTGCACCCAAATGTTCTACTGGCACTACCCTTCCTATCTGACCAATTTACACTCCCCAAACTATCAAAGCTCACACTCTCTGCTCCATTATCTTTTAAGAACTTGATGAAGGTGTTCTTAATTAATGCCTGTGTTTTATCAACTTCATTCTTGATCTTCTTCATTAGCTCATACTTCTTGGCCAGGGAATAAAGCTCCATAGTGCCATCCACAAACTCTCTCTCTTTTACAAAGCTATCACTCATAAAATCTTTGTATGCCTCTGAGTAATCCGGGTCGGGTTCTAATCGCTGTATGATGGCTTCATACTTCTCCGACTCTCCAATATTACCCTGTGCATCACATTCATCTCTTAGTTTCTTGGCTTCCTTTCCGGGAATCACTCTATCATACCACCATTGCCTAGAAATTGACAATATGCGCTTAACAAGCTCCTCATCCCTCTGTACCTTTTCAACCACCAACCTGTTTCCATCTACCAGCATACAAATCTCTGAATAGTCGGTTTCAAGTATAATCATATACACATGGACCTGTATCAGGTGATAGATTGGTATCCCATCATCCCATGCTTTTGATGCCCACATACCCATGTTTTTTATTTCCAAAACAGCCTCTTCTTTCAGGGCCTCCCCAGTAATGAGATTCACTCCACCCTTTATGTTGATAAGTCGGTCAAGAGAACCGAATAGCCAAGGATAATTAGGATTGACAACGTAGGCATTTATAGCCCTATTCTCCCTCACTACTTTACCATTCTTGTAGTTCTCAATCATCCCCGCTTCTGTGCCATCATAGTACTTGTGTAAGGTTGCAATGTGTTCCTCTAAATAACGACCCATGAACATGCTCATATTGTCAAATTCCCGATGGGGGATATTTCCTATCTTTTCATGGTATAACCTAGCTGCCGTGTCGTAACGATTGATATTGAGTACTGTACTCACCTCTGATCCTCCAATCCCTTTCAGCCTGAAGTCGTGCCAAGCCTCTGTATGTTGTGGTATCCGATATAGTTTTAAATGACTTTTCATTCTGCGTTAATTCTGCATCGTTCAACCCATTCACTTTTATTTTTTCCATTATAGAATTGGTATATGATTCCCCCCTTGTACTCAATTTCTATTTCTAAAATACCGCTTCTGACCATTTTGCCATTTGTTATTCGCTTGAAATATTCCAGTATTTCATCAGCATCATCATAATCTCGCAAGTCTCCAGTGAAGATTACAGCCATGCATGCTAAACTATTTTCACTTCCTGTTTTTACGATGGAGTATTCAATACTTCCTTCACTCCCACAGGGTAATTCCGGATTGGTCCAATGTGAAGTATCTGAATCTTCCCACCTACAAATTTTACCAAGGTCTTTTATTGTTGGAATCCCCATTCCTAATAATCCATCAAATCTAATTGCCGCATTTACATGAGTCCATTGTGACATATCATTCTTTTTTATACTGTGTTGGTTGTAAAGGTAATTTTAGTGGTCCAAGTGCATCATAGAATGTTTGGAATATCCTCTCAATCTCATTTGCCTGCATGCTCATCATCTCCGTCATCTGCTTACCCTTTTTGCTTGCCACATTGTACCAGCTGGAATACCCGTTCGCCATAGTGTTTACCAATGCTTCGTGCTGGTGGATGAGGTCCATGGTGGCTCCATATAAGGCTCTGTACAGACTCAAATAGCCATCCATCTCATTAAACTTATCCTTGGCCTTCTGTTTCTGCTCCGGGCTCTCCCAACGATGTGCTTTGTTCTCCAATATTTTCTGTGCTTTCTCATACCGAACCTCCATTGGGTCCAGGTACCGCTGTTTAAAAATCTCCAACTGCTGCGCACAGGCCCAGTCATTGACCATCGATCTCTCTTCCTTTATTTGCTTCTCGGTACTCATAGTATAATAGCCAATGAAACAATAATAATAATAATCCACAAATAACAATCGAGTAGAAACATCACAATATTAAAATCACCTGTGGCATCTACGTGTACAGTTGTAAGCGGGAATAACCATCTCCATCCAAATTTTCTCATGCCTCATGTTTAATAGATGAACTGTATTTTATCCTCCGTTACCAGGAGGTGTTCAACATCGTCCAACATTATTGAGCTCCCTGATTTTCTTGGGAACATTACCCTGGCACCAGGTACAAGATTCTTGTCCTCTACTGCTGGTCCGACACTCACTATTACTCCGGAATTGGGTTGCTCTTTGATTGTTTGTGGAACAATTATCCCGGATTCTGTTTTGTTTGGATTGCCATCTGGCAATATGCATACTGCTCTTCCTGTTGGTCTCATTCGATTTTTATATTTATTTTATCAATTATATTATTAGCTGAATCTTCAATTCCCTCTATCCATGCAGCATCTCCGTTTCGTTTAATTTTTATTGATGTGTAGAGTATATCTTTAATCTCTTTTATGGTGAGTATTGGTATTTCTTCAACCTCAACGAATCCTACCTCCGGAGGGTCTACCTCTGGATTTGTGTCTTTCCATTTCAAAACATATACACCAACATACTGAATAGGTTCAGTAGAGTTACCCTCTTTTATTTCGACTCTTTTGTACATAATCTATTGTTTAAAATGGCAATATTTCATTTTCATCATCTTCCTCAAAGTTAAAAATCTCTTCTGTCTTGGCCTTGTCAACTTTCTTTTGTTGCTCAGTTTCTTTCTTCCCATCCACGTAAAATCTTCCTCCCTTTTTAAAGTCCAGCTTTAATTTAACCCGGCTCTCTACACCTAACTCTTCAAATCTGATCTTCTCAGTCTTGATGATGGTGGGTGCATCGTAAACCGGTTCCCATAGATCATCGTCATCCGGATTTGGGGGTAATTCTTCCATGGTCCGCTTCCGGTACTTGTATCGGTGCGCTATGATCCCTATATCTGCTTTTTCTTTCCATGCAGATGATCCTTTTATATCATACATCGAAGGCATCTTGTAGTTTTGTCCCTGATTCTCGATTTTCCTCGGGTGAACAACCACCATTCCATGTACATCATAGTAATCACAGAACTCAATCAGATGGTCTAGCTGTTGGGATATAAACTGCGTTTCTGTCATATTCCTGCTTTGTTGAAACTCTATCTTATTCCAAGCATCTAGCAGAAATCCAAAAATATTTTCGGTCTTCTTTAGATACGCCACATACTGCATAACGCTCTGCAGTGTATTCACCGCTCCACCCTCTACTTTCCCTCCAAATGATTCGTAGTTCTTTCTATCCGGAGATACCAGGAAGAAATGCCTTTCAATAAATTTCATTGCTTTCTGATACTGTATCTCACTCATACTGTTTGGTGTACCTGTCTTAATATTTGCACCAGCTATCACCTCCGCAATACGGGCATACTCCCGGGACACCGGCCTGTTTTCTGGAGTGAATAGTGCCCATTTTAGGTCCAAATCAATGTTGTGTCGAATAAGTTCAACGATGTGCCAACGAGCGTAAATGGATTTCCCACTGCCCGGCACACCGGTAATGAACGTGACATGCTTTCTCTTCAAAGTGAACAGCCGATCCACTTCCGGTATCCCAATACCTAATCCTGGAGTAAAGCCATCCTCACGATACAGCTTCATCTCTGCCCTTACATCACTGGCCTTGATTACACCCTTCAATGGGAAGCTGGCTGCATTCTGTATGCACTCATCTACCCCTTCCTGACCCAATGCTTTTAATTTCTTAGCTTCATGACCCACATACACCTCATTGATATCTTTGTACCCGGGAGGATACTTTATAATCCTGCACTTGGACTTGCCCAATATCATTGCCAAGTTATCCATGAGTAATTTACCTGGTGCATCTGCATCTACACTCAGATAGAATAGCTGCACATCATCCAACACACTTTTTACATATGGGTCCTGCAGGTATGCAAACTCCTTACTGAACTCCTTTGCCTTATCAGATGGTGCTCCCTGTGGTACGCTTAATGCGTTGTTATAGCCACATTCCTTCCATGTGAGCATATCCCACTCCCCCTCTGTAATAATGACTCTCTTGGGCTTGTTTGGGTTGTCTGTGTCAAATGTTAACAACTGCATCCCCAGGAACATCGTTTTGGTGCCGTAATCTTTTTTTAACTGGAACCATTTGGGCCCCTTGCTTCCGGGTTTCCAAGACAGATTGAAGAACTTAACATTTACCAATGTGTGATTCATGTAAAAAGGGAAGCAGATCAATGTTCTACCTTTACCATCCGCAGTCTCATACACCTCAGCCGTCAATGCCGTTTTTGTAGAGAACCCTCTCTTTTGAAGATACTCCCTCGTCTGTTTGGTGTACGCCTCAGCCTTACGTTCTGGTAGCCTAGCATTATCCCGTACCTGATCATATTTGTCACCAGCATCCAGATTTCCACTCCATCCGCAGTGGTGACATTTTACCCAGCGATTGCCAGGTTCATCATTGACGGTCAAACATAATGCCCCCTTATGCTTCTGACGTGAATCATTACATTTAG
>SDBV01007378.1_pt1 | contig 15049 bp, 20 predicted proteins | sample 2277081 | NCBI WGS metagenome assembly SDBV01 (sample SAMN10402039, study PRJNA504765) | marine sediment metagenome | isolation source: marine sediment core GS10_PC15, 223 cmbsf | place: Arctic Ocean: Southern Knipovich Ridge | collected 2010
GCCTGCTGCACCGACTCCATCGCGACGACGGTCGCCCCTCGCCCCTCGTTTAGCGACGCGGCGTACGTGACCAGGTCCCACATGCAGTCGTTGATCGGTGATCGCACTCCCCGGAAGTTTCGCGGGTTCTTGCTCGTGAGCTGGGACGTGTTCATCAGGGAGAACCCGCTGCACGGCGGGTTCCCGAACAGGTAGTCCACGTCGTCGTACCGAGGCCACTCCTCCCGCGCGCCCAGGTGCACGTCGAGGCCACCAAGTAGGGACGTGTTCGCGACCACCGACTCGACGCCGAAGCCACCCGCGTGCTCGACCTTCGCGATGACGTTGAACCCCGCCTCCGCGGTCCCGAGGGTGAACGCGCCCGCGAACCCCTGGCAGTCAATCGCTCTCATGCTCAGCCACCACCTTGCTTACCTCCCCGCCGCAGGCTGAGCAGAAGATGACGACCGTGAAGATCTCCTCACCTTCCCAGCGCCGCTCGTAGGTGCCGGCCTCCGCCAGGTCGCGGTTGCAGTGCCTGCACTTCCCAGCCCAGGCGTCGTACCCGGCCTCCTGCCGTCGCCTGTTCACGGCCACCTTCGCGTGGTAGCGCTCGGTGATTTCCGCGTCGTCGACTTCGATCGCGAGGGCCAGGTTGCCGAGAAAGTGAAGCACGTCAACGAGCTCACCGACCATCGCGTCCCGGTCACGCACCGCGCCTACGTCCTTCGCCCACGGCTTCCACTGGATGTCCTGCAGGAACTCGTGTAGTTCGTCCGTGAGGGCAAGCGCGTTCCACCTCACGTACTCGGCTAGCTCCTCACCTTCCAGCGTGGAGGGGTTCAGGTTGAACCCCTCCACCTGGAGAGCGAGTTGGGTGGCTAACCAGCCTTCCACCATCAGAACGGCGGTTCCGGGATTCCCGGTGCCGCGGGTGGTTTCGGGACCTCCGGGACCTGCGCGCCGGGTACCGCGGGCGAAGTGGGTACCGGCGCTTGAGCAGGTTCCGGAGCCGGCGTCGGTATCGCTGGTGAAGCGACCGGCGCCTGGACCGGCGCGGGTGCGGCGGGGGGAACCGCTACCTGTGCCGGTACGGTTACCGACGGCTGAACCGGTCCCGGTGTGACCGAAGGAACCGATCCCGGTACCAGGACCGGGACGACCGGCACCGCCGCCGGGACCGGGACCTGAGGCACCGGTCCCGGTACCGCAACCGGCGGCTGGGTAGCCACCGTCACGGGAGCGGGGGCAGGTGCCGGTGCCTCAGGGGCCTGAGTGACCACACCGAGGAACGGCTTGATCGCGTCAACCTGGTTTCTTATCGTGTTACGCCACTCGCGTGTTGACACGATGATCGTGGCGTGCTGGCCGACGATCTTGTTCGCCACGTAGTCGAGTCCTTCCGGTGGCGGTGGGATTTGCGCGAAGAAGTCACTCGTCGCGCCTAGCGTGGCCATGTGCTCGAAGAAGAAACCCAGCGCGTTTGGGTTCCCCTCGGAGATGACGAAGTTGTTCCACACGGACATGCCCGCGTGCGGGCCGTTGATGATCTTGAACACGGCAACCACCATCGGCTTGTTGTTCGACGACATCGCCTTCTTGGCACTTTCGACGACCACGTCGTACGTGCCGTCGGGGACGGCCTGACCCGCGGTCTCGGCTTGTCCCATCAGTTCGCTCCACGTATTACTGGGCATAGATGACCTCCATCATCCTCATGACATTAGGTGCCTCAAGCACCGTGCCTAACTTGTCCGTGCGGTCCTTCGCCACGTAACCCGGGGCGGGTTGCACGAGTAGCTGCCGCACCAGCTCCCCGCTCGCGTCTGGTTGCACGTACAGGTACCCGACCACGTCCATGAAGTATGGAAGCGTGAGACCGAGCTGGCCTTGCACGTGCGGGCGTCGCACGCCGACGTCGTCGATCCTCGTGGTGAGGACAAGAACAACGGTCTGCACGGGCGTTATCGGGTGCATCGTGAGATCGCGAAACTGGCGAACCAACGTCTCCATCTGCCTGAGCAGTGAGCCCCAGTCCTGTTGGGTGGGTTGACTCGTGCCTGATATCTGGTCAAGGCAGCGTTTCTGAATCTCGGTGAGCGAGTCCAGCACGACCGAGGCAAACTGGTGCTGCCCCGAGTTCAGCCACTGGAACACGCGTTGAAGGGTGTCGAAATCTCGGACGTGCACCGTGCACGTGTCCCACGTGCCGTCCGCGCTGGGTGGTGCCTGCGCGATCGGGTCCCACGTGATCTTCGGCGCGGACGGCGTGAACTTGGCGCCACCCTCGGCATCGAGGATGAGTCGTGGGCCCGGTGCCGAGTCGGCGAGCCAGGACTTGCCGACCCCCGACTCGCCGTGTATCACAATCGTTAAGGTGTTGATGTTGACCTCCTCTATCGTTTCTCGATGTTGACGTACCTGGCAAGCGGGTTACCTTCCATGAACGCTTCCTCCAGTAGACCTCCCCAGTCTGAGCCGTCATCCATCATCCCGCACATGGTGAAGAACTCGCATGACCACGCGCAGTCCTCGTTCGGTGCGGGTGGGCATTCTACCAACGACTCGCTTCCTTCGTTCAACCTTACCTCGGTGTCATACATGGTTGAGATGAGGCTCGCCGTGCGCACGTAGAACGCGCGCAGCTGGTGAAGGTTGTGTCGCACCTCGTGTCGCAGGTAGAACGGCGGGGTCGCGCGCGCCGTGCGCTTCGACTTGCGCAGCAGGTTGTAGATGCCACCATCGGTGACATCCTTCTCCTCCTGGAGAAGGTACTCGATCAGGTGGTAGGTGAGCATCTGGGGTGACATGTGTGCCCACCGGGGGAACTTCACCAGGTCACCCACGACCTTGTGGTCCATGAACACGCGCATCCCGTCCGACTCACGTTGGAACCTGGCGTCAAGCTTACCCAGCAGGGCGACGGGCTCAGGCTTGCTCAGGTCCAGCTCAACGGAGCGCTCCTGCTCCACGTCGATGAGGCGCAGGTCGGAGTCTCCGCCCTCCTCCTCAACCCACTGCCAGTACCCCTCAACGATCGCGGCCACGTACTCGAGGGTGTCCTTGATCTCCTTGGCCAGGTCCGGGTCCTCAGGCAGCACGTCGCCCCAGATGTCAAGCAGGATGTCGGCGTGCAACTTCAACGTGTGCTTCCACTCGACCTGGCCCTCGTACTCCTGGGCGAGGCAGTCGTGCACGATGGCGCCCACCGTGCGTGCCGGCCTGAACTTCTCACGTCTCGCGTGCAACTTCCTGACGTACGCGAGGTACCACTTGCGCCTGCAGCGCAGGTACGTCCCGATCTCAGAGTTTGTGTAATATCGCATCACTGACCTCCTCAATTGCCGACAGCAGGCGCTCTCGGCGGTTCTTCTGGTACTCGGTCCACGCCGTCTTGCACGCGGCACAGCGCGGTATCTTGCGACGCAACTCCATCATGTACCCCCTGTACGTGCCGTGCTCGATCTCCTTGAGCACGCGACTGTGTTTTCCCGTGTGCCCGGCCTTCGCGAGGGCCGACGGGAACGTCGCACCGCACGTGTCACACGCGTGTCCTAGTTCTACTTCCACTTCAACATCTCCTTCACGGTGTCGGCATCTCGTACGACCTCCTGCAGCATGTTTTCCTTGTCCTTTAGCTTCAACGTCCGGTACTCCTCCACCGTGCCGGGCGCCACCACGTCGATGATCTCCACGGTGCCCTTCTGACCTGGCCTGTGCAGGCGATCCTCCGCCTGCATGTTCTTCACGAGTGACCACGACCTCTGGAGGAACACGGCGACCCGGGCGGCGGTCAAGGTGATGCCCTCACCGCCGGCGCCCATGGTTGCGAGCATGACTCGCGTGTCACCTCGTTGAAACAGGTCGATGTTGAGCTGGCGAACCTCAGGTGTCACCTTGCCGTGGATCTCCCCGAAGGTGATCCTCGCCTTCTCCAGTCTCGTGGCGGCCAGCTCGATAAGTTGACGAGACTCAGCGAACACGACGACCTGCTCACCTTCCGCCTCCTCCAGTATCTCCATGAGCGCGTCCAGCTTGTTTGACGGGTTGGACAGCAGGAGCTTCCCCTCGTCGTCCAGCTCGGCGTACGCCGAGGCGAACTGCGACAGGCGCGTCATGCGCACGAGCGGGTTCGTCGCCGCGATTACGTCACCGCCCGCCAGCTCAGCGAGCATCTGGTCGGTCATCTGCTTGTACGCCTTCTTCTGCTTCGTGGTCATCGGCGCGTCCCGCTGCACGTACACCTTCGGCGGGAGGTGCGGAAGTACGACGGACTTGAGGCGCCTGATCATGCGTGGGTCCAGGATCGCGGAGAATTCCTCGCGCATCTCAGGCTTGATGCCGACGATGTCCATCCCACCGAACGTGTTCCACGACAGCATGCAGTAGCGGTCGATGAACTTTGACTTGGCCGCGAAGTCGAGAGGTGCCACGAAGTTCATGATCGACCAGAGCTCGGCAGGCTGGTTGGCGATGGGCGTGCCGGTCGCCGCGAACCTGACCTCCGCGTCGCGTGACATGGCCCAGAGCGCGCGGGTCTGCTTGGAGTTGGGGTTCTTCGCGCGGTGCGCCTCGTCGGCGACCACCGTCGCCCACGGGATCACGTTGAGCTCCTTGGTCTCCTTCTCCTTGTCGGTGAGCCTGATCGAGCCGAAGGGCGCGAGGCGGGTGTGCAGGCGCAGCGCCTCCCAGTTGATGATGGCCACCTTGAACTCGCCGTCCTCGACGAGCTTGAGCTGCTTGCGTCGTCCGACCATCCCGCCGTCGATGACGATCGTTTCCACCTCGGGTGCCCACACCTCGTACTCGCGTTGCCACGTGTACTTCATGGTGTTGGGGCAGATGACCAGCGCGGGGTAGGCCTCCATGCGGTCAATCGCCCTGATCAACTGGACCGTCTTCCCGCTTCCCATCTCGTCCGCGATGAGGGCCTGGCGAACGAGCGTGAGAAACTGGACCCCGCTTCGCTGAAACGGGTACAGGTTGGGCTCGTCCTGCATGAGCGCCGGTTCCTCGAGCGTGAGACGCAGGCTCATCGCCGGGTCCACCCACTCGTTGCGCTGCGTCCACGCCCAGTCGGTGAGGTTTGGCCCGATCAGCAGGTCGTCCTTGAACACCCCGCGAAACGCGATGCACGTGCCCCACGATAGGGGTGCCCTCCACGTTCGCATTGTCTTGTCCCAGCGCGTGCCGGGTATGAGCTTGACCAGTTCCTTCTCGTGAAACTCACTTTGAACGACGATGTCCAGCCGCTCCGTGTCGATCTCGATCGTTGCCACGCTGACCTCCTAAGTTCAGGCCTTAACGGTTATTGTATTACACTCGTCAAGTCTATCATGTTCTCCGCCACCAGGTAGAGAAGTAGGTGTCGCAGCGCGTCGTTCGCGTGCCCCCTACCGGGTACGTACCAGTCCAGTGCCTTCAACTTCTCGTTCGTTGAGAACGACTTCGCACTCGCGGGTGACTGAAGCACCAGCTCCTTGCCGGCGTGGCGAAGTGACCAGTACCTCAGGCACCCGATGATCTCCAGTGACCAGTGCTGGCGCGTCTTCCTGATCGTGGCCGGCGTGATGGTGTACGACTCGCACACGAGGGTCACGTCGTACCCGACCCGGATCGCGGCCTTGACGTACTCCTCGACCCACTTGAGAAACCCGTACCACTCGAGCTCACCGGCTATCATCGACTCGTCGGTGCCTCTTATCGCCCACCCGGTCATCTTTCCCGGGTCAACGGCGATAATCACCTCAGTTCTCGTTGCCATCGATCCTCACCTCCGATATTCGTGCGAAGGCGCGTCGTGCCTTCGCGGTCGTCGTGCCGAGGTGCCTCATCGTGCGCGTCACGCTCCAGGTCCCGAGCGTGAGCCTGTCGGATGAGTCGGTCGCCTCCCACTCGTGCCGCGCGTAGACCAGCGCCTTGCCGGGATCACGCACGTCGACCTCGTTACCGATCGGTGATCGCAGTCTCATTTTCCACTCCTTCGTCTCTCCTGTAGACGTGCCACACGAGTCCCAGGTCCACGTTGAACGCCGTGCCCACGTGTCTCGTCTTGAACGGCGTGGGTTGACCCGTGGGAACGATGAACAGGTAGACGTATCCCTTTGGCAGTGAGATGTCCACCTCAACCCACACGTCGATCAAGAAATCCGACCGGTGCCTGACCGCGACGACCGTCGCCGTGCTCGGGTCGGGGACGTGCACTACGTACGGTTGTGACTCATAGATCGGGATCGTGTACTTCCACACCCTCATCGTGGTACCTTCTCGTACTCGCCATCCCAGTCGTACTTATCGCCAAGCCAGGCAGCAAATGCCTGCGGCAACTCGTCGTTCTTCACCTCGAGCACGTCGCAGAAGTGGTCAAACTCGGCGAAGGGTCCGCTATGACACCCGGTGCAGTTGAAGGCATCACTCATGGTCGTGGACCTCGCCAGTTCTCGGGATCGTACTTGCCGCGCTTGTAGTCAACGTGGCCACCCTTCCTCGTATGCTCATTCCGAACGGCTGCCCGATGTGCAACAAGGTCATATTCCATCCGCTCAACGAACAGCGCGAGTGCACGAAGGTCATCTGCGAAATTGAGTTCCCCGTCCTTATCTGCGAGCATTGCGTCCGTCGCGAGGACGGTCCGCACGTCGTCAAGCCGGTAGATGCGGCCCAACCCCGGTGTCGTGTTGCGGATCCGGTTCAAGTGCTCCCGCGCCTTTCGATCCGCCTTTCGACGCTGCGCTATTCGACGTTCTTCTCTGGTTGTATCACTCATAGTTCCCTCACCCACTCGTACTCCCACGGCGCGTTGACGTTAACCCTCCACGCCCTCAATCGGTACGCACCCACGTCGTCAGGTAGCCTTGGAAGATCCGCTGGAGGATTCGGGGAGTCATCGTCATTCTCCTTGGTACAAACATCACACAGGCCGAGCACCCTGCCCTCAGTGTCGTGCAACCAGCCGTCATCGTTACACGCTGGACACCGGGCTTTGTCCTCCTCGATGAGAGTATTCAGCAGGACTGCAAATCCGTCCCACGCCCATCCAGTTGCAGGTGAGAAGGCAGGCAATGCAGGTAGCGGGATCAATGACCTGCCATCAACCGTCATCGATGTTCCCTCCAGCAGATCCTCGCCGTCCGCGAAGTGATACGAAAACGACAGGACGTATTGCGTCTGCCCCGTGGTCAGAATTTGCCACGCCTTCCTGATGCGTTCACGCAGGGAATGCACGTGCAGATGTTGGGTGCTGTGTTTTTTCCACTCACTCATCGTTGTTCTCCTTTGGCCACACCTTGAAGTGACCACAACCGGGGACGTAGGCGTCGCACAGTGGATCACAGAAGGTCTCGTTTCTCACGTGCTCACACTCGGCGTGCAGCACCGCGTTACCTAGCACCTTCGTCAGCACGTCCTCGCACTCCTGGAGGCTAGGCCTGTAGTTGTCACCGCCCACGTCCGTTGCCCAGTCGAGCAGGTACTGAACGTCGATGTCACTTGTACTTGTGTCACTCATACTTGTCTCCCCACCTGTCAACGATCTCAACACCCACGGTCAGCGGGACCGCGTACGAGACGCGCTCCTCCATGATCTCAGGCAAACCTCTCGCGAACTTCTCGGCGTCCTCGGCGGGTACGTCAAACGCGATCTCGTCGTGGATCGGGATCGTCATGTAGTCACCGTAATCGGTATTTGAGAGCTCAACGAGTTTCATCTTCAGCACGTCCGCGGCCTCACCCTGGATCAGGTAATTGACGAGCTTGTACCCGGCGCCGGCGGGCGCCACCTGCAGCCTCCCCACGTACGGGGACAACGAGCGTATGTACCCGTCCGCGTCAGGTGCCAGGTTGCTGTACTCGTTCTGGAACGCGGTGATGCCCGGGAACATGCTCTCGTAGCTCGCGATGAACCGAGTCGCCTCCTCCACCGTGATCTGCGCCGTCGCCGCGAACTTTGCGATACCCGCGCCGTAGATCTTCGCGAAGTTTGAGTGCTTCGCGATGCGTCGCTGCTCCTTCGTGTATTGGGACACGTGGTACACAAGTTTCGCCGTGAACCCGTGGTAGTCCTCACCCGCGTTGATCGCGTCGATCATCGTTCTCTCGTTCGCGCGACACGCCATGATCCTGAGCTCGATCTGGTCAAAGTCCGCAAGCACCAGCTTGTTTCCCTCGTGCGGGATCAACCCGTTGCGGACGTACCTCTCGCGCGGCACGTTCTGCAGGTTTGGCCTCGACGCACTCATGCGTCCCGTGCGCGCGCCCACCATGTTGAACGACGGGTGCAGCAGGTCGTTCTCGTCCACGAAGGAGATCCACGAGTCGAAGTACGTCTTGCGCTTCTTCACGGATCGCCGGTAGTTGAGCACGACCTGAGCCGCGGCGTCGCCCCCGTTCACCAGCGACTGGAGTACCTCCTCATCGAGGGAGTAGTTACCCCGGTCGGTTCGTTTCATGAAGTTCACTCCACGAAGCGTGAACCACTTGATTAGTTCCTTGTCCCTCGACAGCGTTGTGAGCCCGTGAGTGTCACTGGCGTACCTCAGGAGTGTCTCCTCGTATGTCTTGAGGATCACGGACTGTTGCCTGACGTACCCCACGTCCACGAGTTGACCACGGCACTCCATGTCCATGACCACGAGCATGACCGCGAGGTCAAGTTGGTACGCCTTGTTGTCCGCTACCTTCGGGTAGAGCACGTCCATGATCCTGCACGTGAGTACCGGGTCAAGCGCCGCGTACTGCCAGTACGGCTCGAACTCGATCGGTACCGTGCGCCAGTCCCACCCGTGCTTCATCATCCCGCGCTTCAGCGCGTCCTCACCTGCCGTGGCCAGGGGGTGGATGAGCTCAGCCGCGGTAGGTTTCAATCCCTTCAACCTCTCAGGTGACACCACCGCGCGCATCAACATGGTGTCGTGCACCTGATGTCGCGGTACCTCCACGCCGTTGCTCTTCAGGAAGTGCAGGTCAAATTTCGCGTTGTGGAACACGACGTTACCCTTCCACGTGTCAAACGTCCAGTGCACCAGACCTGACCAGGTGTCCCACGGAATCACCCACCCGTGCTCCGCGTCACCGAACTGCACGACGCGCAGGTCGTCGCGGTACCAGTCGAAGCCCGTGGTCTCGGTGTCGCACCCGATGCGCTCGTGAGCGACCGTCTCAAGCCAGCGCCTGTAGTCGAACACGTCGTCCATGGTGGCGATGAGGGTCAGTCTCGCGTCCATACCTGGTACACCAATCTTGCCTTCTCGATGATGTCACGTCCCGTTTGTGGGTCCCTGTGCTCAACGGGTTCCAGGTCCCGGGTGACCACGACTCGTGCCAACCCCGAGTTCGCGATCAACTTCGCACACTCAATGCACGGTGACGACGTGACGTAGATCGTGCCGTTGACGCGGTCTCGCCTGTCGCAGAACAGGAGAGCGTTCGCCTCGGCGTGGATGGAGATGCAGTTCTCGTACGTCGCCGTTCTTCCCTCGTTCATCCTGGTAAAGAAACGCGGGCACCCGGTGATGCACTGGTCCGGATAGCCGGCCGGTGGCCCGTTGTACCCGGTGGCCACGACGCGGTTCGTGTGGTCAACGACCACGGCACCGACCTGACCCAGCGCGCACGCGCTGCGCCTGGCGACGTTCTTCGCGATGCCTACCCACGTCTCATCCCACGTGAATCTTGTCATACCACCACCGTTCCTCCGCGTCCGCGGCAGGTTTCCACGCGCCTAGCAGGATGTCCTCGGCCGTCTTCGCCACGGCGGGCCACGAGTGTCCAGGAATACCCGCGGGGTGAAGCAGCACATGTGCCACCGTGTCGTCGTAATTAAGTTGCTCGATGCCGTCGATGTCACGCTCGTACGCGTGGAACGACTTCGCGTTGTGCACGTACGGGCCTGCCTCAATCTCCAGCACGTTTGCGAGCGTGAGTTGGACCTGGGTGAACATGAACATGTCGTACGTGAAACCCCACCACACGTCGTTTGATCGCATCGTGGTGAAGGCCCACAACCTGTCGTTTCTGATCATCCACTGGAGGGACAGGGTGCACGGGACGTCACGCAGGTCGGTGGAGTGATCCTTGTCGCCTTGCCAGATGTTGACAAGTGCCTGCCGCGTGTCGGGATCCTTGCGCAGCTTGAACGCCACGTGCGGCATCTGGTCGCTGATCCTCGGGCCGTATGCGCCCCAGAAGACGCGTCGTGGCCTGTTAGTGTACTCGTCCCTGACCTCGTTCGTGAACTGCGCCATGTTCGGGTTAATCTCGATCGTGAGCTCAGGCAGGCTGATCCCCGCGATGAGCTGCAGCGCCTCAACCGCCGCGAACCTGGTGGCCACCTTGCGCTTGACGCCGACGGCCAGGCAGTCGTGCGGGTCCATGATCGTGATGTTCGCGTTGAGTATCTCCCGGGTCGGTTCACCGCGTGGTGACACCAGGTCACCGTGCGTTACCACGTGCCGTGCCATCTCAACCAGCGCCTGTCTCCCGTTTAGAAACGTAAACTCAGACATCAAGTTCCTCCGTCGTGTATCCCCTGCCGGTGAGGGAAGCGATCGTGATCATGTGACCGTATCTCTCACTCATGTCGTGCTTGAAGCGACGTACCCACTGCGGGTGCGGCACGCCACCGTGCTCAACGCCCTGCGCGGTAAGCACGTCGCATGCCTTCCTCCCGAGAGCTACCACGTTGGGCTTGCCGAGCAACCTGTGCAACTTGTGCAGGTTGGTGATCGTACCCTCGTGGTCACGAGCGTTGACGATCGCAACGTCTGAGCGCACGTCTAGGTTCGTGAGGGTCCTCATGAGGTAGTGACCTGACGTGCCGGAGTGCGGCGCAAACGGCAAACGATGCGTGGCCTCCTTCGGCGTTGGCTTGCCCACCTGGTCCCCGACCAGTAGCGTGCTTGGGTCGTTAAGAAAACCCGTGATTTCGTACTCGTTGGAGATGTCGTACGCGGTTGTCATCTCCGCGGTGCACGCGTTCTTCCTCAGCATGGAGGCAAGCCTCGCGCCCGCCTTCGTGGCGCTCGGGTCCGCGTCCGCGTTGATCGCGTACACGATCGTGCGCGGGTGAAAAAGACTTGTCGCCGCGGAACTAAACATCTCAATGCACGCCTCCACGTCCACGGGTTTCAGGTACGAGTCCTCGTCACCTAGCACGCGTTCCCTGATCTCCCACACGCCACCGGTGGTGAACACCATGTACACCCCGTATGAAACAAGAGCAAGTTCAATCCAGAGGTACTCCTCATCGCTCAGGGCCTCTCGACCCTCCGGGTAGAGACGCGGGTAGATCGTCTGACCAACGTGCCACCTGTCGATGACGTGCCACCTGGTGGGGTCGTAGTTCTTCTCCAGCTCGAGCACGTACTCGATCAGAGGTGGTGCGGTAGGTGCACCTCGGTGCCAGTACACGGCGTTGAGTTCCTCAACGAGAACCTTGGCGAGGGTCGTCTTCCCGGTGCGATCAGGTCCCTCAATGATCACAAGTGGCATGCGCTGACCTCCTAGATTACGCGTCACTTAACCTATTGTATCACGGAGCTCGCACGCCCTCGGACACGTACCACCGTACCACAGGTGACGCGCGGACTAGCGTTCCTTTCGTGACCCAGAACTGTCCCTCGTAGTGACCCGCGGTTGCGAGATCCGCGGCGACCCACGTGTACTTACCGACGCCGTTCAGGCCGTCGGTTATGACCGCCGCCCTGCTCGTGGCAACCCCACTTACCTCCTTGACGTGGAACGTTAGCGCGCCACTCGAGATGTCAATGGGCGTCCCATCGGCGTACTTGTACGTGTACTGAAGTGGGTCAGGAACCTCACCTTCAGTGAAGTTCGCTAGGTCGATGTACTCCTTCTCGCCTATCGTTACCACGAGGGCTCCAATCCTTCAACGCTCATGTCGGGTTCGTTGCCGCTGATACTCACGTCGTACTCGCTACCTTCCACGTCCGTGTTAGGTTCACTACCCTCAATCCTAATGAAACGCGTGAGCAACGGCGGGCCCGCGACCACAGCGAGCAGCGACTCGATCTCAGTGACGACTCCGACGGATCTGACGACCAGTTTTACGACTGATACCGCAACTAGATCCTCAGTCTCAGACAGCGTGCCAAGGGCCGCGAGCTTGGCGGCTTGGATCGCCAACAACGACTCAATTTCGACGAGGGTTCCGACCGGACCGATCTTTTCAGCAGCGGCGGCGATCAGAGATTCGATTTCGGAGAGGGTTCCGATTGGGGCAATCTTCTCAGCAGCTATCCCAAACAACGACCCGGTTTCGGCCAGAACCCCGATCTGAGCATACTTCTCCGCTGCGACAGCCAGCAATGATCCGACATCTGCGATTACGCCGACCGGGACAATTATCGGTGGATCGACTGGGATCAGAGATTCGGACTCAGGCAAGACACCGACTGGCGTGATGATCGGCCTGTCCGCGGCCACAGCGATCAGCGTCCCGGTTTCGATCAGCGTCCCAACGGCTGTGACCAACTCTGGAGCTATCGAGATCAACGTGTCGGCCTGCCCGAGCACTCCAACGGGTGTGATGATCGGCTTGTCAACCGTGACAACCTTGAGAGCATCAGACTCCGCGAGCATCCCAACTGCCGTGATGATGGGCTTGTCAGCGGCGGCCGTGATCAGAGACTCCGCTTCAGTGATCGTCCCGATCAGAGCAATCTTTTCGGCTTGAGCGGAGACCAAAGATTCGGCTTCGCTGATCGTCCCGACCGGACCGATCTTTTCAGCAGCGGCGGCGATCAGAGACTCCGCTTCGGCAAGAACGCCTACGTCGGTGATGATGGGCTTGTCAGCGACGGCCGCGATCAGAGACTCGGCTTCGGAGACAGTCCCGATTGGAGCCTGTTTGACTGGTGGCGTGGTTAGCAGAGACTCCGCTTCAGCAAGAGTGCCGACAGCGATCGTTTGACCCCCGGCGACGATTTCCTCATAGACAGCGGCCCCTATCACAAACACGACGCCGGTATCGTCGTGAACGACACTCATGGCTGTAGATGTTAACGCGGTGACGACCGACGCTACCCCGAACGACGTCCAGTTGCTTGGTGCGCCGGACCCATCAGAGTCCTGATCGTCCTCGTCCATGGGAGAACCGCCATGCCACCAAAGAGAGTATTGGGTCTGTTTCTGTTCCTGAGCGTGGGCCATGAACACCACATCGCCCGACGCTGGTGCGAAATCGAGAGTCACTGTCTCGGGTGACGAACTACTGCTACCTCCACCAAAGCCGCTTATCCCTGCATACTCAAGCGTCGCGGATGCGGAAGGACGAAGCAGGTAGGCGTAGATTTTCCAATGCCGAACGGTGCCGGTCACCGCCATGGTCACCGACGTTCCATCACCGGATTGCCAGGCCCGTGACCAGTACGACACTTTGATGGCGGGAATAACACCAGTAGCATCCTCGGTGAAGGTTGGACCCGAGAATTGTGACGGCGTGAGCGTACCGGAGTCGTTTATCCCGGCGACAATAATGACATAGCGGTCACCGGCTTGAGGTGTACCCGGTAGTGTTATCGCTGTACTGGAGCCGGTCTGTATGGCGGTCTCAGCGAACGCTTCAATCGTCGTCGCCACAGATCACCTTCCTTGGACTAAGGGCGGATAGACATGCAACAATCAAGCCATCGGGTGAACCAGCCGTAGCGTCAACAACCTATCGATCAGGACAGCCATCCGGCTCTCCCTTCAGGTGGCCTTACGCCGCCGTCCAGATACCGAGGCTCTGGTCGTAATCGGCTTTCACGTCGTTGCCGTCGGTCGTGACAGCGAAGTCCCACTTTCCGATCACTCGGTCTACGGCGTCTCCACCGCCAACCTCTGCGATGAGCAGGGCCACCACATTGTTGCCAGCAAGCACCGCTGTCCAAGTGTCGTCAGCGTCAAGGATGACTCGCCAAAGATCGGTAGCGTCATCGACTGCATTCGTGATAGCGGCATTCAAGTGAGTCTTGCGTACCCACGTCGAGCCGGTCTGCTCGGTGTTCCCGGCAGCGTCGAGTATGCCGGTTCCCCCGGCCACAAACACAGTGGCGTACCCATCCTCGAACGTGCCGTCGGCATCCACCGCCGACAGGGGAATGACCTGTAGGTCGCCACCGTCTTCGATGATCTCAGCGAGACGGCCTTTCATGTCATTGAGGGCTGTATCAGCCATCAGCTACCGCCTTCTGTTTCCGAGATGGTGCCCACGTTGATCACCTGAGCAACAGCGTCGTTGCGAACGTTCTGAATCGCATCTTGGAACGCTTTGTCGGCTGCGGTCACTGCGACCTGTACCTCGACCTGCTGTGCACGGGTCGCCTCGTTGTAGACCTTGAACTCGGCTTTGGGCATCGTTACCCGTTTCTTCCGACGTTCCACGAGCAGAGCCACCTTGGTCGCCTCAGCCTGATCGCAACTGGTCTTCAGTGCTGCAATGTCGGTCATTTGTCGCCTCCTAGGCTTGTCTAGACGCCGGTATTATAGCAACGATTGTCGCCGCGTTCTAGCCGTAAAGCGCGTTTACCGCGTTCTCCACCATGATCCGCTCCGTTGCCCCGATCCCGTACGAGTTGCGGCGTGTCCAGGCCGACAGCCAGTCGGTCATGGCCTGGTTCCACACCTTCCACGTCAACTGCGGTGCCTCGGCGATGATGAACTGCTTGTTCGAGTTGCCGTAGAACTTGACGCCTTCAATGGCCTCGATGCAACGCACCTGCCAGTACTCCACGTCCTGTCCTGTCTCGTCCTGTCTCACGTACTGCTGGTTGCGTCCTATCTGCACGAGGTCTCCTTGGTCCGGTGGGTCGGGTGGTTCGATCGGTGGCGTGCCACTCCATTGCCGCACATTGTCTTGGATGACGAAGATCGTCTCGGCCATGTTGTCGTAGCGTCCGTCCCACAGGTCGATCTTCCGTTTCGTGTGTTGACCGTGACCGCCGTGGAAGTTCTCGTTCTTGTCGAGCACGTCTGAGATGACGGCACAGTACACGATGAGAAGCTCGCGGACATCGGCGTCGAGAACTGCACCGACACCGTTGAGCACAACCTCCGTTGACCAGTAGTAGCG
>SDBV01007379.1_pt1 | contig 15047 bp, 9 predicted proteins | sample 2277081 | NCBI WGS metagenome assembly SDBV01 (sample SAMN10402039, study PRJNA504765) | marine sediment metagenome | isolation source: marine sediment core GS10_PC15, 223 cmbsf | place: Arctic Ocean: Southern Knipovich Ridge | collected 2010
GCTGTAGTTGGTGTAGTTGGCCAAGGTGGCGGCCTGGCCGGGCATCAAGGCCGCCTTGTCCGGAGCAATCGCGGCGTCGTCCTGCCGGTTGGCCGCCGGATTGTCGCCGTCGAATTTCGAGGCGTTGTAGAAAATGTGGCGACCGACGACCTGCGGTTGCGGCGGAATATCGGGCGGCGCCTGGACGGGCAGCAGCATCGACAACAGGCCCCCCGCCACTACGGTCAGTGCCGCCGCCGCGCCGGCGGGGCGGCGGCACTGACCGTCGTGGCGGGGGGCCTGTTGTGGATGCTGCTGCCCGTCGAGGCGCCGCCCGATATTCCGCCGCAACCGCAGGTCGTCGGTCGCCACATTTTCTACAACGCCTCGAAATTCGACGGCGACAATCCGGCGGCCAACCGGCAGGACGACGCCGCGATTGCCCCGGACAAGGCGGCCTTGATGCCCGGCCAGACCGCCACCTTGGCCAACTACACCAACTACAGCTGCGGCATCAACGGCATCATAATCGATGTCCGGGAGATGCCCCAGCAGGTCCTGCTGGTCGCCGACGATTTCCGCTTCCGCGTGGGCAACGACGAGAATCCGATGAATTGGGCCGCCGCCCCGCCGCCGTCGACGATCGCCGTCCGCCCGGGCGAAGGCGCCGACGGCTCCGATCGGGTGACCATCCTGTGGGACGACAATGTCATCCAGCGGCAGTGGTTGCAGGTCACCGTGCTGCCGACCGCCCGGACCGGGTTGGCCGAAGCCGACGTCTTCTACTTCGGCAACGCCATCGGCGAGTCGGGCAATTCGGCCGCCGACGCCAGGGTCGACGCCAAGGATATGCTCGCGGTCCGGGAAGCCCGACAGACGGTGGTCGGCCCGGCCCCGATCGACAGCAACTTCGACTTCAACCGCGACGGACGAGTCGACGACGCCGACCTGGCCATCGTCCGCAGCCATCAGACGCATTTCCTCAATGTCCTGAAGCTGATCGCCGTACCTGCCGGGGCGGCTTCAACGGACCATGACCCGCAGTAGTGGTATAGTGACACCCATAGTAGCCGTCTCGCTGAGGCGAGATGAAGCCTCGTCTAGCCTCAGCGAGACCTCTACTATCCTCATCCTCGCCGAACGAACCTGCACAGGACGTTGCTCCACTCGGGCCGGCTTGCGGTCTCTAATGCGCCATTTATACGCCCCTCCGTCGACGACCGGCTTGGGACCTTGACGGATGTCATCAAACGGGTATGATAAGTGTTATACTTGGGCTACCCGCACCGGTCTGTGGTCTGGGCGAGTGACATGGTTCCCGGATGCGCCGGGCTGCGGTGGCGGCAGTTTTTCCCGGACGACTTGGCATTTACTGGGAGGTGTGTGATGAAAACCGCGTGGATTGTAGCGGCCGCCCGATCGATTCCTGGTGGCTGGCCGTGGACCTTGCCGAGAGTGGTCGTGTTGATCGCGGCCTTGGGCACGATCGCCTACGGGGCCCAGATCCCGATCTTTGTAGACGATTTCGCAAGCTACCCGAGAGGCAGCAATCCGACCACGCCGCCGGTCGGCGAACCATGGCAGGTCTCCGAAACGTTCCCGGACGGGATTATGGTCAACGGCGGCCTGATGTTCGGCCCGGACCGGAATACCGCGCTGGCGCCGTTTTCGGCCGCCAGCCGGCAACTGTTCGCCACCTACCGAAACGCCACGGTGAGCTTCGACTACTACGGAATGACCAGAGAATCCGTCTCGCAGTATTTCGACGTCGGCGGATACGATCCGCTCACGGGCGATCCGGCATTCTTCGTGCGAATGTCCAGAGGTCCCGGCGGGTTGTACGACGTCCTCTATCTCGATCCGGGCGCGGGGTTGGTCGACTCGGGGATCGATGTGGTTAACAATAGAAGGCAGTCGGTGACGATCGCCGTGGACTGCATCAACCAGACCTATCAACTCGATGTGCAAGGCAACTCCGCCACGCTGCCCATGTTCACTTGTCCGGACGAGATCGTCGGCGTAGAATTCAGCAATCAATTCTTGGCCGCGAGTTCGGGAATTGTGCAGAACCTGAACGTTACCGTGACGGTTCCCGAGGTGGCGACCGCCTGGATGGTGCTGACCGGCCTGGCGGTGCTGATCGGTGTTTGGACGGCAAGACGGTGCGCCGCCTAGCCGGGTGAAAAAGAGGACGAGCCGTTTCCCATCGCGGGCAGCCGAAAGGATCGTCAATGACGCCGCGTGAACGTGTTCGGGCCGCGCTGGCCCACTGCCAAGGTGACTTCACTCCTTGCGATTACTTCGCCACCCCGGAAATCGAGTTGGCCTTGAGGCGGCATTTCGGCATCCCGGCGGTCGAAGACGGCAGCGGGGCGATGGGAGGAACCGCCAACACGATCCACGACAATACGCTGCGCGAGCGACTGGGCACCGACGTCCGCTACGTGGCCCCGCCCTACACCGGCCCGCCGCTGACGAAGTTCGACGACGGCTCGACGCAGAACATCTGGGGGATCCGCCGCCGCCCCATGCCGAACGAGTACGGCCAATACGACGAACCGGTGGGAACACCCTATGCCCAATGGAAGACCGTCGAGGAGGCCCGGCGATTCCCCTGGCCCGATCCCGACTGGTTCGACTACGACGCCATCCCCGCCATCTGCCGGCAGTACCCGAACCTGGCCGTCGCCGCGGGCGACTTCCACGTGCAGGACTTCATCAACGGCGTGGCCTACGGCCGCGGCGTCGAACAGACGCTGATGGACGTCGCCGCCGAGGATCCGGTCTATCTTTACATCATCGACCAGCGGCAGCGGTTCTACCTGGGCTACATCGAGCGGGTCCTGGAGGCGGCCAGCGGGCGGATCGACCTGGTGCTCTGCGGCGACGACTTCGGCAGCCAGCGCGGACTGCTGATCTCGCCGGCGAGCTTCGATCGGCTGTTCTCCGAAAAGAAGAAGGAGATGTTCGACCTGGTCCACAGCTACGGGGCCAAGGTGACGCATCACTGTTGCGGTTCGAGCCGGGCCTTGATCCCCCGATTCATCCGTTGCGGCATGGACGCCCTGCAAACCATCCAACCCCAGGCCGCCGGGATGGACCCCTACGAGCTGAAAGCCGAATTCGCCGGCCAGATCACGCTGCACGGGGCCGTCGACGTGCAAGGCTGGCTCCAGCGGGCCACCCCCCAACAGATCGAGCAAGAGATCAATCGCCTGATGGACGAGGTCGGCGCCGGCGGCGGATTCATCCTCTCGCCCTGCCACCACATCCAGCCGGACACGCCCTTGGAAAACGCCCTGGCCGTCTATCGCGCCATCGCCAAACGGCGCAGCGTGGACATCGACGGCGGCTAAGGACTCGTAGGGGAATTGCTTCCGTATAGTAGCCATCTCGCTCCGCGAGATGTAGCCCGAAACAGTCTGGATTTACGATAGCCACATCTCGCGGAGCGAGATGGCTACTGTACTCGCCGAATTCGGGAAGTAGTTCCCGTACGAGTCCTAAGTCGCATTGGGTGATTCGGGGAATCTCATCTGTTTAGCCCCGGCGGCCGCGCCGGGAAACACGCCGCGTGGCCGCGGCGGCTAAACGGCAAACGTCTGCGAAAGCCCACCCACCGCGATCACTCGCCCTCAGCCGACGGGTGATACACTTCCAACTCCCAGATGCGGGTAAGGTCGCCGGGCGTGCGGGTGACGATCAGCCGGACTTGCGAGGTGGTCACCCGCGGGAACTTCGCGTGCCAGTCACAGGCAGCGTTGTCGGTAACCTTGGTCTCGGGGACGTCCTCGAACTGGGAACCGTCGTGGTATTGCAACACGAAGTCGGTGATGGGGGTTTTCGGCCCATTGCTTCCGCCGCGCTGGCCGGTGACGATCCGCACGGCGCCGATCGTTTGCGGCTGCTGCCAACTCAACGTGACCTGGCCGGGCAACTCCGGGCCGCTGACGTAGCGCAAGGCGTTGTCGGTGTAGCTGACCCGCCCGTCGTTGATGTTGGCGGCCGGGTAGTTGGCGTCGGGATAGTCGCTGGAGACGGTGACCTTGGCCGCTCGGGCCAGGTTGGCTCCGGCCGTTTTCAGCCACGCCGGAGGTTCCGGCGGCTGGGGCGGTCGCGGGATCGGCAGCTTGCCCACGCCGCGGGTCATGTGCCCTTTCAAGTCGTCGAGGTAGTTGGTGTACACGTCGCGCGGCCGGGCGTCGTACTGCTTGCAGACCGCCGCGGCCATGCCCACCACTTCGCCCATCATGCCGGTGGTGTTCATCACCCGGACGGTGCCCAACGCCACGTGCGTGACGCTGATGTTGCGGCCGGCCATCAACAGGTTCTCCACGTTGCGAGAGTAAAGGCAGCGGTAGGGGATCGCGTGCGGCTGGACCCGATGAAACGCAGCCCGGGAGCGGAACTCCTCGCCGGGGAACTGGTCGGACTGGATCGGATAGTGCAGGTCGATCGACCAGGTGGCGGTCACACAGGCGTCGGGGAACTCTCGCCGGCCGTCGACGTCTTGTTGGCGGAGGATCACGTCGCCCAACAGGCGCCGGGATTCGCGTTTTCCGCCGATGTAGGCCACCCAGCCGAGCTTGCGGTTGGCGTATCGCTGTTTGTCCGGGGCATGGTTCTTCTGATACGCCCAATTGCCGTAGACCGCCCGCAGGCCGTGATCGCGGACGTACTCGAACTGCTCGATCTGATCGCGGCGGAAGCCGGTTTCCCAGTTCCAGTTTCCCGAGATCGCCCGCTGATAGTTCTTTTCATTGAACTGGATTGCCCAAGGGCAGTCGGGAAAGGTGGTCGGCTGGTCGGTCTCGGCGGAGTACCACATGATCGACGTGCCCATGGTCTGCCGGTCGGCCTCTTCGACGGCGAGCTGCTCGGCGGTCTGCTGGCGGCTTTCGCGACCGTAGCGATAGTCGGCCCCGGCCAGGTAGCCGATGGTTCCGTCGCCGGTGCAGTCGGCGAACACGCGGCCGGTAAACCGCAACTCCTTGCCGGTGCAAATGTCCTTGGCCACCACGGCGGCGATCCGATCGTCTTGCATTTCGACATGGTAGGCATGTGTATTGAGGAACAGGTGCAGCGTCTTCTCGGCCCGGACGATATCGAGTTTCTGCTGATCGCCGTACTTCTGGGCCACCTCGGCGTTTCCGGATGGCCCGGGGTCGAGTTCCCGCACCACGCCGCCGATGGCCGGATAGGGCGGCAGTTGGATCTTGCCGCCCAGGTGAACGCGGACCTCGGAGCTAGTGTTGCCGCCGAGCACGGGACGGTTCTGGATCAGTGCCACCTCCAGACCCAGCCGGGCGGCCGAGATCGCCGCGCAGGTGCCCGCCATGCCGCCGCCGACGACCACCAAATCGAACCTGCCGGCCTCTTCCGGCCCCTCGGGAAGATCCAGGAGTTCCCGCCGCATCACTGCCAGCGGCTCGCCCGAATTCGGCGGGTCGAAGTCCTTATCCGTCGTAAACAGGATCGCATCGCAGCGCCCATCGAAGCCGGTCAGGTCGTGCAGCGCGACGGCAACCTGCTTCTTGTGGGAGGCGTCGGAGACGGCGACTTGGACGGTCCCACCGTCTTGCCAATGCCACGGGGCCCCTTCCGTACCGAAAGTCTTCTTCAACGGCTTGCCGTCGATAAGCAGTTGAAACCCGCCCGGCGCCCCCGCGGCGTTCCAAGGAGCGACCCAATCTCGCGTTCGCACCAGCACACGATACGTCCCGGCCGCCGGAAACTCGACCGTGGTCGCAGCATCTTCGACCGCCGCGCCCATCCCATGGGCCAGCAGCATCGGCGAGCCCATCTGGTCCATAAACTGCTGATCGACGACCCAGCCGCCGAGCTTCTCGAAACTCTCGGCCTCGACGAGAACGGTTTTGGCATTTGAAGCCCCAAGCAAGGAGGTCGCCATGCCCAAGAAAGCGAGTCCGATTGCCGATAACCGCCGGATGGTATTCATCACGTGCTCCGCAAAAGAGAAAGAAACGGCTTGAAATCACCACGAACTATTTTGGGCCGCCCGCAGCCGCATGTCAAGCATCGCCATCGAGCCGCTTGCGGCTTAGCAGCCACTGTCTCACGGCACCCAGTGCACCGTCAGATAGACCAGCCCGTCGGCCAGGTCGCGGCCCTCGGTACTGCGGAGTCCCTTCAGTTCGACGCGATACAATCGCGGTGTTACGTGCGGATCGGTCTTCAGCATCAGCGTCCGGCCGTCGCCCGAGAGCGTTACGTCATGCACCGGCACGTCCTCGTGGGCGATCTCCGGCGAGGCGTAGGTGCCCTTGTTCTCGTGCCACCAGCGGTGCACCTTGGGGCAGACGTCCGGCGTGACCGAAGCCGGATCGGCCCGATCGGTCAGCTCGATCCGAAAGCCGTCTTTGGTCGCCCGGGCATGGCGGATGGCGAACGTCTGCGGGCCGACGTAGGAGATCTTGTAGATTCCGCTGCGGGCCTGCCCGCCGTACCAGCCCTGGTCGCACATGAATCCGACGTACATCGCCCCGTCGGGTCCGAAGATGATCTCGGTCGGCCCGGCGTCGGTGCCGCTGAAGAAGGGATAGCAGGCGCCTTGACGTCCGGGGATCGATTTGGGGCAACGGGGATCGTCGATCTGGTAGTCGGTCCAGCGGATCACCTGGTTGGTGTTGTAGTCGGCCGAGAAGCCCTGGTCCTGAAACGGCCCGAACGGCACCGGCGACTCGGCGAATTCCATCCCGTTGAGCGACTTGCACCACGGATACGGCACACGGACGACCGGCCACTGAACCTTGCTCAGATCGGGCTCGAGAAAGCCGTAGTGGGCACCCTCGGTCACCAGGTGGATGCCGTTGGTGTAGTTGTAGTGGCCCTGGTTGATGTTGAAGTACATCCGGCCTTGCCGGTTCCCGGCCCAACCGAATTGGAACCGCAGCCCGGTGCCGACCTTGAGGGTGCGTCCGTCGGGCGTGATCTTCAGCACGTCGCCGCGGAGGTAGTAGCCCGGCGGCTTTCCGCCGGGGCGGTAAACGTACGGCGTGCTGTTGCCGCCGTAGAGATTACCCTCCTTGTCCCGGGTCAGGCCGAAGAACCAGTCGTTCTGGTGGGCGGAACAGTCCCACAACGAACTGAGCAGTTCGTACGAATCGGCCACCTCGTCGCCGTTGAGGTCGCGGATGCGGTACACGGCTCCCGGCGAAGTGGCGTAGACGTCGCCGTCGAACACGCACAGGTTGGTGACCTGTTGCAGCGTGCCGCCAAAGTAACGATAGCTGTCGGGCAGCCCGTCGTCGTCGGTGTCGTCGACCAAGCGCAGCTCGCCGTCGTAGCCGCCCACCAACAGCTTGCCTCGGTAGAAACTCAGTCCGCAGACCAGAAACTCTTCTTCCAGCGGCAGCCGCTCGACCTTGAACCCCGGCGGCACCGACAGGCGGCGCGATTGGCCCAGCGACTGAACTTCGACCGGATAGCTCACGTAGTGCGGCTTGTTGGGGTCCTGGAGCACTGGGGCCTCGGGCGGCCCCTTTCCATGGACAGGGGGCCAAGGCTTTGGCGGCCCGGCCGCAATCGGTTGGCCGGCCGTGTACTCGGCCGTTTGCCAGGTCAATTCCAACGGTTCTCCGACATTGGGTTCTCCGGAATCGGGGTTGGCGATCAACACCGCCACGCGACCGGCGCCCGGCTGTACTACCGGATCAAATCGCTTCTGGGGGTCCATCGGCAAGTCGTCCGAAAACGGCTGCTCGACCGGATACGTGATCGATTCCGGCGGGGTAATCCAATGTGTCGATTTGCTGCCGCCCAGCCGCATTACCACTCGACGGCCGTTGCTGCTCTGCACCACCAGCGTCGGGTGCTTGGAAACGGATCTGTCGCCGTCGGAGACGCCTCCCACAGGAATTGGTTTTGCGTCGGCGCCGCCGAGCGATTGCTGAACGATGACGTCATATCCTTCGGGCACGCCGGCGATTTGGATCGTGCGCCGAGTGCCGCGGCGGTCCGCTCCGGCGGGGTTCGGTTCGATCAGTTCGCTCACCCGGACCCAGGCCCGGGGTTCGTGGGTGCCGGTCCGCTCGCCGGGCGCCCGCAGTCGATAGTCGATCCGTACGGCCCGGCCGATCAACGTGACGCGATCGACGAACCCGAAGCGATTTCGCCATAAGGCCGGGCCGATCCACCGGCCGGTGGCTTTTTCACGAAAGAGAACCGCCGGGCCGTTGTCGTGGCTGATCCAGGTGGCCGTGCCGGCCGGTTCCCACCAGTGTTGAGCCCCATGGCGGCCGGCCTGGTTGAGAAAACCGTCCTTCCAAGCCGCCCGCCAGGCGACCCGCTGGAAGTCGAATACCAGAGAATTTCGGTTGGAAAACCCGATCGCGATCCCGCGGACCACCCCGGCGAACCCTTCGATGCGACCCTGGACCACGTGCGGCCGCAATCCGGCCACGCGTACGGCGGTGGTCCCTTCGGCCAACGCCTTCTTGATCGCGGCGGCGGGCGTGTGCTTCAAAAACTGCCAAACCGTCTCCTTCTGCACCAGCAGGTCCTCGCCGGCGATCTTGGTAGCCGGCCGGTTGAACGCCGGCATGGGCGTGCTGGGGATGATTCGGGCCGGGTTGGACAGCCAACGATGGAACCAATCGCGGCTTACCCGATCGGTGATCATCGTCAGATCGGGGGCCGACGTCTCGCCGGCCGACGGCGTGCGGCCGATGTAGTGGCAGTTGACGCAACTGAAGCCGCCGCCGCCGAGCAATTGCCCGGCCACCGCGTGCAGTGCGGGCGGCAATTGGTGCGGTCGAGGGGCCTTCAGGTTCGGGATCTCGTCGGCGACGGCCAGCCGGTCGACGATCCGGGCCCGCTGCTGTTCGGTGAGGCCGAAGCCGGGCATCCGCACCTTCAGCCATGGCCGGGCACTAGGGGAGTCGCCGACGAGCGTGTTGAGCATCCACTCGCGTTGCAGCCTCGCCCCCACGCCGCTGATGTCCGGCGGTACGAGAGAGATCTGGTCCGACGCCTTGTCTTCGGCCAAGTATCGCGCCAGCGCCCGGCTCAACTGTCCACCGCCGGTGCCGTCGCGGCTGTGACATTGGAAACACTGCAGCGTGTGACGGATGGTCCTTTCAGCAATCTCTTGCGGGGCCACGGGCGATGCCGCCGCGGGCCGCCGGAAAAGAAACTCTTCGACCGCAACCCGATCGGCCGGCCGCAGCGTGAAATGGGGCACCGAATCGGACACGCGATCCGCCCGCAGACAACCGGAAGCCAGGTCCGTACCCTTGTCGAGCCGCGGACCAGGCCCGGCCGTAATCTCGACGCTCGGGATCTCGTGGCACGCCGCACAACCGTACTGGTCGGCCAGTTGTTTTCCCCGGGCGATCAACCCCGGGTCCGGTATGGCGGAAGGGGCACTCGGCCGGGTCTCGGCAGACGGCGTGGGCGGCGTATCGTCCGGATGATGGAACGTCGACAAGTAGGCCGCCAGCCGTTGGGCGTCGATCGGTTTGAGATTGAAATCGGGCATGCCGCCTTGCGGATGCCAACCGACCGGGTCCAACAGGAATTGCTCGATGAAGTTCTCGGGCCACTTGCTGCCCACGTCGGCCAGGCTGGGGGCCAGCGTGGCGTCGATCTCTTCGGGGGCTTCCGGCGCGTGACACGCCGCACAGCCGAGTTGGCGAAACCGTCGGCGGCCCTCGGCGGCCGGAGCGTCGCCTTCGAGTTGGCTGCCGCCCGCTTTGGCAAGGTCGCCGTCGGAGACGCCTCCCACAGTTTGATCGCCGTCGGAGACGCTTCCCACAACGGGGGTGATTTCCGGCGGAGGTGTCAGACTCTTGATATAGGCCACCAGTGCCGCAACGACCGCGTCGATTTCCTTCGGCGTGCCTCCGATCGCAGGCATGCGGGTGCCCGGCCGCAGCGATTGCGGGTTGCGAAGGTAGCGGGCCAGGTAATCCGCGTTCATCTGCGAAGCCAGCGCCCAGGCCTGTCCGGGCCGGCGGCCGCCATCGACGCCGGCGATCGGATGACACCGGGCACAGCCGTATCGCTCGACCACCGCACGGCCCGGGTCGTGCAGAAGCTCCATGGCCACCGGTGCTTCAGCGGCCGCGTCGTGCACCAGGTACCGCGGATTGATTACCTCGGGGGCGAAGTGATCGCTCTGCCAAATCAGCTTGGCGATCACCTTGTGGGAGGCGGCTGCGACGGCGACGTACTCCACACGAAGCGGATGGTAACCATACAGCAGCCTGATCGGCTCCCGATCCGGCGGGCTGTCCGGCCCGTAGACGAGTTGCCCGTCTATCCAGACCCGCCCCGATCCACTCGAGTCGGCCGAAAAAAAAAGCGGTACTCGCCTTCGCGGTCGACCCTGACCTGGCCGTTCCAGGTTGCCGAGAACGACCCCAGCGGCAACCGGTCGTCGGGCATTCCGCCGGACCATTGAAAAGCGACGGACGGATCGATCCGGGTGCAGGCCGGCTTGCCTTCGGGCCGGCCGATGAAGTACCGCCCGATCAATCCGGGCGCCAGACCACTCCGGGCGGCGGCCTGCAATCGGTACCATTTCAAATACGCGGCATGGACGGTCTTGGCGTCGACCGCCCCGTCGAAGACCACCACGCCGAATCGGACCGAGATCGTTTTACCCAATTCGAGCTTCAGCGGCTTCGTGCCCACACCTAGCGTGGCGGACAAGTAGGCAAACGGCGGCTTCTCGCCCATGGTGAACCACTCGCAAGGGTGTCGCGGGTTGGTCGGGGCATCGAACATCGCCACGGTGGCCTGCTTGTCGGGACCGATCGGAGCCGTGTAGGCGCTCCATGAGGCCCGCCGGCCATTGGTGCCCGCTACCTTCGTGCCTCCTGTGGCGTTGAAGTGCAGGCCCTCGGGGGCGTCCATCGGCTTGATCAGTCGGGCGCCCAGGCCGTTGTATTTCGCGCCGGCGATGGTCACCGCGGCAACGGCGTCGTCGCCGGGAGTGAAGTCGGCCTGCCAGATGAGCATCGTCGGCCGGCCCTCGGCCGCAGCAGCAATGGTCAGCGTGCGCCGCTCTTGAAGCAGCGCGTCGCCGTCGGCGGTTTCCCAGACGAGTTGCTCCTGCAGCACGGCCCGTTCGGCGCCGCCGGTGGAATCGATTCGCAAGTCCGTCCACTGCCGGTGAATCTGCGAGCCGGCCTGCGGCGACGCCTCTTCCCAAAAATTGACCCCGTCCACGCTCCAGGCAAACATCAGCCCATGGTGATGAAGATGGTCGGCCGGCGCGTCTCGCAGCACGTTGACCCCGCCGGGCGAGGCCATCTCGGCCACGTAAGGCTTCTTGGGCACGCCGGCGTAGCGATAGCGGACCAGTAGCTTCTGGCCCTGCCGGACGGTCACGTCTTGCTTGTCGCGGACGATGGTGAGCGTCTTGCCGGCGATCGTTTCCGTGGCGACCTCGGCCACTGCGGGGTGAAGCCTTGGCAGGGCCAGTGCGGCGGCAACGAGCGACCACCGGGCCGAGCGAATCAATCCGAGGTGAAGCGAACGGTCCATGGCGGCATCCAATAGCGGGATTGTGCGGAAAACGCTCATGATAGTCGACCGTTGCGGCCGTGTCCACAAAACGCCCGTTTTGCCGGCTCGCAAGAGCCACTTGCGAGCACGCTGCCGGAGCGGACCGGCCCCCATGGCCCGGAATCGATTCCCATCAAATCCCTTCCGCCAGGCAGAATACATCTTACCTATGTCCCCTACCCGCGCCAATCCGCCTGTGGATTTCAGAAAAAATCGCCTGCCTGGACGGTAACCCCTTGCATTGCCGTGCTAGCATCGCTATTCTCAATAATGCGGTGTTGGGGTAGCGGTGGCGGCTGCGCACTTCAGTTGCGACGAGTTTGGGCTCGTCCGAAGTGCGAAGTTCTCCTTTTTTGGCACGGGACTGCACGATGCTCGTTCTGTCGCGAAAAGTCGGCGAGAAGATCCTGATTGGCGATGATATCGCGGTGACCGTGGTCCGCATCGCACAAGGGATCGTTCGCATCGGCGTCGAAGCGCCGACGGAACTGCCCATCGTCCGGGAAGAGATCAAGGATCAACTCAAGAAGGATCCCCCGTTGCTAAAGAAAGGGGACCAGACTCCGGCCGCCCGTTGAAAAGAAGAGGGACTGGGGATTAGGGATTTGGGTTCATCCGGGATTCGCGTACGCGGCCCAACAGCAGAAGTACGGGTTCCTCTTCTCTGTTCACGGGTTTCTGGCAAGAGACGGCGTTTTCCGGTGACTTAATCCGTCCGGCCACAGAGAAGAGGAACCCGTACTTCCCTGCATCCGATAGCCCTGTACGCTTCAGTCGGATGAACCGGGATTTGCCCGACTCGCCAATCCCCAATCCCCAATCCCCAATCCCTAATCCCTATTGCAGACGATGTACGTCCAACTCTTGGCGCCCGTCGCGGCCTTCCAAGGTTCCGTGCTGGGCCAAATAATGCTGAAGTCGGGTGACTTTGTCGGCTGCGGCCAGTTCGCCGGGGGCGTCGGTGCCGGGTGCCCGGCCCCAAAGGACTCGCGTACCGCCGCGGGTGACTAGCGTGTAGGTGTGTTCTTCTCCAACTCCGGTGGCCGACGGGGCCGACGGCACGATCCCAGCCAACTCCAACCCCTCCCAGACCGCAAGCAACGCGTCGGCAATCGCCGCACCGCCGGCCACCCGTGGATCGCCCCAACTTTCTCCCAACGTTCCCACCGAGACCTTTTCGACGCCCAGCAGCCGCGGGTAACGACCGGCCTCGACCGGCGAGAAGTCACCGCCGGGCAGCAGCACGCCTTGGGAGTCGACGGGAAACAGCCGGCCGGAGACTTCGACCATGCAGACCGGACGGCGATAGACCAGCTCGACCTCGACCCGGGCCGGATGATGCTTCGACACGCGGGGAACTTCTGCGACCCAGGGGTGCAACGAGAACGCGTTGCCGATCCGTTCGGTCAGATCGTCGTCGAGGATCGACAGCGGCGCCTCCAGGCTGGTGTTGCGAAACACTTCGGTGCGCAGCTCGGCGTTGATCCAGGGAGGCAGGGGCGTGGTGATTTCCACCTGCTGCGGACCGACCACGTACTGACCCCGCGACAAGACGTGACCGCGGACCTGCGGCCAAACGACGCACCACGCGCCGCCGATCGCCGCGGCCAACAACGCCGTCACCGCAAACGGCCGGCCTGCGTCTCGGGCGAACACTGTGCCGCGCAGGTATCCGACCAGCCTACCCAGCGGGGTCGCGGGATGCGGGGCTCTTTTCTTTTTCCGGGCGGGACTCATGGGGGGATTGGGGATTGGGGATTGGGGTTTGGGGTTTGGGGTTTGGGGTTTGGGGATTTGCCCTAATCCCCAGTCCCTAATCCCCAGTCGCCAGTTCCTCTTCGCTACCAGATTTCCAGTTCCAGCTCCAGCTCCTCGTCGAGGCGATCGTGGACCTGGCCGCGGATCAGATCGATCAGCCGCAGCACGTCCTGGCTGGTGCACTCGGGCTCGGCCACAATGAAGTTGGCGTGGCGGTCGCTGACCACCGCACCGCCGATTCGGGTCCCCTTCAGCCCGGCCTCTTCGATCAATTCGCCGGCGCTGGCCCCACGGGGATTGCAGAACACGCAGCCGGCGCATTGATGGCCCATCGGCTGGTTGGCCTTGCGGACGATCCAATGCTTTTGCATTCGCCGGGCCAGTTCGTGCGGGTTATCCTCTTCGAGCGTCAGCTTGGCTTGAAGGATCACCAGTTCGTCGAGACTGCTCTGGCGGTAGCCGAAGACCAGGTCGTCGCGCTGCTGCTGCGAGACTTCCCCGGTATGGGTGATGACCGTGGCTTGGGCGGTCCACTGTCCGATGTCGCCGCCGAGGGTGCCGGCGTTTCCGTGCAGGGCTCCGCCGAGGGTACCGGGGATGCCGATCAGCGTCTCCAGTCCGGCCAGCCCCTGGTGGACCGCGGTGGTAATCACGCGTCCCAACGGGGCTCCGCCGCCGGCAATGATCGATTGGTCCTCGACCTCGATTCTGCCGAAGTCCGCGGCGGCCAGCCGGACGACCATGCCGGGCACGCCCTCGTCGCGAACCAGGACGTTGGAGCCCCGGCCCAACAGCCGCACCGAAACCTCTTCCTCCCGGCAACGCTGAATCAGCGCGATCAACTGGTCGGCATTCTCCGGTTCGGCGAAGTACTCGGCCTCGCCGCCCAGTTGGAACCAGGTGTGCATCGCCAGCGGCTCCTGGCGCCGCACGATCTGTTCGAAGCCGGTCATCAAAGCCATGGCAGATCCGAATCCTTTGTGTCATTCGGGCGGCTCATCCCGCAGCGCGACGGGCTCGCGACCCGTCGACGAGCCGGTGATGTATTTTCGCGATATCGCCCGCTCCCATGGTGATCAGTACGTCGCCGGCTGCCAGGTGGGTTTCCAACCATCGGACGATCTGTTCGGTCCCGTGCATCGGGGGGGATTGTACGCCGCCATCGCGGACCCGTCGGGCCAGATCGGCCGCCGTAACTTCCCCGGGTCGCCGCGGAGCTTCCCGAACGCGGAATATCTCGGCCACCAACACCCTGTCGGCATTTTGCAGGCTTTCGGCCAGCTCGTCCAGTAGACGTTCGGTTCGCGAGGCTTGGTGGGGTTGGAAGACGCACCACACGCGGCGGCCCGGCGCCATTCGGCGAACCGTGGCCAGCGTGGCGGCCACCTCGGTCGGGTGGTGTGCATAATCATCCACGCGGAGCACGCCCTGCCATGGGGCCAACTGCTCGAATCGGCGGTGCAGCCCGCCAAACCGGCTCAGCGCCCGAGAGATCTGATCCGGCGCGACCCCGTTTTCCCAGGCCAAGGCCGCCGCGGCCAGGGCGTTGAGGATGTTGTGTGTTCCCGGCGTCGGAAGATCCACGTGGCAGAGGCGCCGGCCCTTGTGGAAGATATCGAAGCTGTACGCTGCCCGCCGCGGTGTCAAATGCCGGGCAGACCAGTCGGCGCGGGCGTCCAGGCCAAACGTCGCCACCCGGGCGGGCAGCCCGGCGGTGATTCGCAGGGTGGCTTGGCAATCGTGTCGGGCCAGGATCAGGCCGCCGCGAGGTACCGAGC
>SDBV01007380.1_pt1 | contig 15047 bp, 11 predicted proteins | sample 2277081 | NCBI WGS metagenome assembly SDBV01 (sample SAMN10402039, study PRJNA504765) | marine sediment metagenome | isolation source: marine sediment core GS10_PC15, 223 cmbsf | place: Arctic Ocean: Southern Knipovich Ridge | collected 2010
CAGCGATATACGCCCCGCGAACCATCCGGTGTGCATGTCTGCCGGTGTGTGGCGCATGGTGCGTTCTACCTTAAACGGACGGACATGGACGGCGATAAGGTTGCTCGTATTGGGTTTGAGAAACTCCGTCAAATCGAGTTCGGCAGGGTGCCTGTTAGACACAACGGCCACGACTTCACCGTTGACCCATATGTCCCCAGCCGGATCAAGGCATTCCAGGTTCAGGATTGCACGCTCAAACTCACCCACCTGCACGCTGGTACGCAGATACAGGTCTTCGCCCGCATACCTTTCCCCGCCGTGTGCATAAGGCCACCGGGGCACGCTACGCCATTCGCTCTCATCGTAGCTGGTCTTTTCAAAGCCGTCCGCTGCTGGCCGCACTTCGAAATCCTCATCGATAAAAGTCTCAATCGAGTAAGGCACATCACGCGTATGGCTATCCTCGGTAATATTGGATTTTGTGTAGCCTACGCCCCAGACATCGTCCAGAACCGTCCCATCGGCACCTTCAACCGTCAAGGAATCGACACTGTCCCCAGGTTTGGCCAACGGCACGAAATCGGCTCTAAGATCCCCATCGACATAGAAATTGTAGCGCATGGATTCCTTGTCAAGATCCACCTCCACTTTGAAACGGTACCATGTGCCGGCCTTGTAGCGGCCCGCCGCAACATCCCGGCCTTCCGTCTTGTAGAAAAACCGGCCGTTTTCATCAAAACCCACCACAGCGGCCTTGGACAAGGCAAAACTCACTCGCTGCCGCGTCGTTGGGGCCTTGGCCCGCCACGAAAGGAACATGCGCCACTTCTGCTCTTGAAGAGTTTTGGAGAACGCACTCTGTCCCTCAGTGAACACCAGTTCGCCATCGCGAACCGCCACGCCGTCAAAGCGCTGCCACGTCTTTAGTTCCCTGGCTTCAGCTTCTCGTTGTCCAGGACGGCTTCCAAGATATTTCCAATCGGTAAGAGGAATCCTGCGGCGCACAGCCGGCAACGGTTGCGGCTTGAGTTCCGCCACGGCAGCCCGCACCTCTTCGTCCGTTACAACCCGCGTATCCCACAGAGGATCATTGAAGAAATGGCCGGCGTACCCGGCGTATTGATGCAGATATTCGACACGCTGTTCCGTATCGAAGACCTCCGTTGGACCCTTGAAATCAGTCTCGCCGTCAGCTTTGGGGGCGTTACTGAAATAGCGCAATTCAAAAGACTTCGATACAATTTGCCCTTGCACGGCCTTGTTATCGCCCTCCCCTACGGCACTAATTCCCGAAAAACTTGCCAGCATCAGGGCGATGCTTAAGAACAAAGCCGGCCTCATACCACGATTGATTCTGCGCATAATTGACCCCTTCTCTGCCGCTGCAAGCGGGCTCTCCACGCAACGGATTGTGCAGCCTTGTCAGAAAGCTTCACTTTCCCTAGGCAGCAGTCCCTTCAACATCGTCGGCTATAATACCATGTGCTGTCCGATATGCGCACTCCCTATACTACATTCCAAGCGCCTTTCCCTTCGCGCACGGACAGAAATTCAAATGCCCGCATTGAACAGCACGAAGCGGCCATGATATAACTCGCTGTGACCAGACTCAACAATTAACCAAGATATAAATACCCCAACACTGACACAATAATTGAAAGACAGTACCAAAGGCCCTAAATCATGGGAAACAAAATAATCGCCAATAATCGCCGCGCCAGGCGGGACTACCACATCCTTGATCGTTACGAGGCAGGCATAGAATTGCGTGGAACGGAAGTGAAGTCCCTGCGAGCGGGCCACATGACGCTCAAAGACTGCTACGCGGAAGTTCGACAGGGCGAACTATTCCTCGTTGGAGCCCACATACCACCTTACGACCAGGGGAATATTTACAACCACGACCCCGAACGCGAACGCAGGCTGCTCATGCATAAACGCGAAATCATAAAACTTGGAGCGCAAATAGCCGAAAAAGGGCTGACGCTAATACCGCTCCAAGTCTACTTCACACAAGGAAAAGTCAAAGTAGAATTGGGCCTGTGCCGAGGCAAACATACAATAGACAAACGCGCTACCATACGAGAGCGCGAGGCGAAAATAGAAATCGAAAGAATCACAAAGCAATACCGAACAAACTAGCCAACTTGTCAAGGAAGGAAGAACTTTCAATATGACTTCCATAAACAGACGCAGATTCCTGGAAATCACTGGGGCATTTGCGCTCGCGAGCGCTTTTCCCAAAAAGACGGATGCACAAACATCGCGTCCGCCCAATTTCGTGTTCGTGTTGGCGGACGACTTTGGTTGGAGCCAACTGGGATGTTACGGGAGCAGCTACTACGAATCCCCGAATATCGACAAACTGGCCACCCAAGGCATGCGGTTCACCGACGCCTATGCAGCCTGCCCGGTTTGTTCACCTACGCGCGCCAGCATCATGACGGGAAAATATCCGGCACGTCTGCATCTGACCGATTTTCTAAAAGGCGGCAACCCTCCAAAGAACAGCCCGCTGGCACATCCCGATTGGCAAAAGTACCTGCCGCTTGAGGAAATCACCATCGCGGAAGCATTGAAGCAAGAAGGATACAAGACGGCCAGCTTCGGCAAGTGGCATCTAAGCCAGGAGAAAACGCCGCCGGAAAGTCTTCCCTTCAATCCCGATAAGCAGGGATTTGACGAGCACTTTGTCACATATAAACCCTCGGGATCCCTGAAGCAGGAATGGCAAACACCCGAAAACGATGGCCATAACGTGGAACTCATCACCCAAAAATCCTTGAAGTTCATGGAAGACAACAAAAACACGCCCTTCTTTCTGTACGTCGCCCACAACACTATTCACAACCCTTTGATCGAGCGCGAGGCGACCATTGAAAAATTCAAGAACAAGCCTGGCGCGGAATTGGATGAAAACAATCCAATCATCGGGGCCATGATAGAGCGTTTGGACAACAGCGTGGGACGGCTGATGGCCAAACTGAATGAATTGGATTTGGTGGACAATACCGTGTTCATCTTCTTTTCGGATAACGGTGGTTTGGAAAAGGATGCCGACCAGAAACCTCTAAGAAGCGGAAAAGCAAACGTGTACGAGGGCGGCATCCGTGTGCCATTGATCGTTCGCTGGCCCGGAAAGGTCCAGCCCGGCGCCCTAAACCACAGCCTTGTCAGCAGCGTCGATATGTTCCCAACGCTCCTGGAGATGGCCGGAAGTGACAAGAAGTACGACGATATCGACGGGATTAGCATAGTGCCCGCACTGACGAATAAGTCCTCATTAAAACGTGATGCCATCTACTGGCACTACCCGCATTATCACAGCGCAGGCACGGGGCCATCCGGCGCCGTTCGGATGGGCAAGTACAAGTTGATCGAATGGTACGAGCGCTCTCTCTTGGGCCGGGAAAAACAGGTTGAGTTGTATGATCTCGAAAAGGATCTCGGCGAATCCCATGATCTGGCCAATGAGATGCCGGAAAAGGCCAAAGAACTTCGCAATATGTTGATCGCCTGGCGCAAATCCGCCGGTGCACAAATGCCGGTGGTGATAAAAGAATAGTTTTTTCTACAGCCGGGAATAGACTGCGGCGAAGTGGGCTAGGCGTCGTCGGACACAATAGCTCTCTCATCATTAGTGAAAACGGTGTCTCGGAAACAATCGCCGATGTAATCGCCCTCGCCAAGCGTAACCCCGTCCATCACAACGCAACGCTCAAGTTTAGTGGGACTCTTTATCGTGACGCCGTTTCCGATCACCGTGTCTACAAGCTCCACGCCGTCAGCTATCGAGCAGTTGTCGCCAACCAGTGATGTTTGCCCAAGTTTTTTCAACTGGTGCGTGCAGCAATCAATAAGGTCGTCGATGAAGGTGATGTTCATGTCCCATTGCACCACCGCCGAACTACGCACCGTAAGTTCGTAATCAATGAGAATCTGGATGGAATCGGTCAATTCATACTCGTCGCGCATCGCCGTCCTGGGAGTACGCCGAATCGCGTCAAATATCTGGAGGTCAAAAAGGTAGAGTCCGCATCCTTTGAGCATTGTGGGCGTGTGCCGGGGTTTTTCGATTACTCGCCGGACATTACCCTCGTCTCCAAGCAGCACCGCGAAATTCCGTTTTACCGCTTCCGTGTCCTCTTCTTCTTTCACTGCCAGCACTGCCGCGGCATTGTGCTCGCCAAATTCCCGCACCATCTGCCCCAAATCGGGCACTTCAAAAAAGATGTCACCCAGGAAAAGCATGAAGGGCCTGTCTATGTGCTTCTCCAACTGGCCTACCGCATGCGCAAGACCAAGACGTTGCTCCTGCTCAACATACGTTACGTTCATCCCCAACCGGGAACCATCCCCAATCGTCTGCGTTATGCGATGCCCAAGGTGGCCAATCACGATTATCACATCGCGCACACCTAATGAGCGCAAGTGTTCAAGCTGGTAGTCGATTAAAGGTTTGTTGCAGATTGGCGCTATAGGCTTAGGAACCATATCCCCAAAGGGCCCCATACGAGACCCATGCCCAGCCGCCAATATCACGCCCTGAAGTTCTGTTGCCGTCATTATTTAATCCCCTCCTTATACGGGCCATTGTGAATGAGCAGACAGCATGCGTGCAAGTTTTTGTTTGAACTAACAGTCTGGGCAGTCCTTATTTGAAGCCCCGAGACCCAAAAAAGACACCATGCCCCAAATGAGGCGTACAGAATATCGCAAGCAGCGAGTAACTGGGACAGGAAACGCTTGAAAATACCCATCGAATAGTCGTAATCTATGCACTTCCGAAAACTTCGGATGTGGCACAGGAATTGCTCCCCGTAACTGGGGGCGCTACGCCGCTAGAGAGACCGGGGACGTTTTTTTTCGGTTCAGAACCTACTTAACAGATAGCTGAAACTGACAGTTGTGAGTTTTAGGAGGCAGACAATGATAAAAGCTGAAAAGTTGTCGATGCATTATGGGCCTGTGGTGGCCCTTGACAATGTATCGTTCGAGGTTCGACCAGGGGAGGTCGTTGGCCTTCTTGGGCCAAATGGTGCAGGCAAGTCTACGTGCATGAAGATTCTTACCACGTATCTGCACCCATCCAAGGGCACCGCGCAAGTGGGCGGGAGGGATGTACTCAAGGACCCCCTTGGCGTGCGCAAGGTTATAGGCTACTTGCCTGAAATACTTCCTTTGTACATGGACATGGAAGTTCGCACCTATCTCGAATTCGTAGGCAAGGCGCGTGGCCTTAACGGTGTGGATCTCAAAAAACGCCTCGATAAGGTCGTTGCCGAGTGCGGTCTTCACCCCATGTTCCGCAAAATCGTGCGGGAATTGTCCAAAGGTTATAAACAGCGCGTTGGACTGGCCCAGGCGCTCATACATGACCCCGATATCGTAATACTTGACGAACCTACATCGGGTCTCGACCCGCACCAGATAGTCGAAATTCGACAACTCATCAGAAACCTCGCAGAGGGCAAAACAGTTATGTTGTCCACACATATTCTGCAAGAGGTACAGGCCACCGCCGACAGAATAGTCATAATCAACCACGGCAAAATAGTCGACATGGGAACTATAGACGAACTTAGGGATCGCGCAATGGACTTCGAGCGGGCGGCAGTATCAGTTGAAGGCGAACGCCAAGCCATCGAGCGCTTGCTGTCCGGACTCGACAGCGTAAAACGGGTGGATTTTGAAGAAGAACAAAACGGTTACGTTTCTTTCACGATCCAGGGCAAAAAAGGAAGTGAGCTTTGGCGCGAGGTCGGACAGTTGGCAACGGCCAAGAACTGGAAACTGCGCGAACTTGGCGATAGACCGCTCACCCTCGAGGAAACCTTCCTGACCTTAACAGAACCGGCAGCGAAAGGAGCCTAATAATGAAAAACACGCTTACAGTATTACGTCGTGACCTGGGCTCTTATTTCACGTCCCCCATCGGCTATATTTTCACAATCGTTTTCCTTCTGGTCAGCGTTGGACTATACATGACGTCGTTCTTTGCGTTTCCAGTGGCGGACATGAGGCCGTTTTTCGGCAACCTTCCGCTGCTGCTTTGTATTTTCATTCCGGCAGTCACAATGCGCGTATGGGCAGAGGAACGAAAAGAAAACACATGGGAACTATTATTGACCTTCCCAATGAGATCCATAGAACTCGTAATGGGAAAGTTTCTGGCATCGCTGGCCTTTTTCGTCATAACCCTGGCCGCCACACTTACCGTTCCGCTGATGCTCGTAATTCTGGGCAACCCCGACAACGGCGCGCTGATAGGCGGATACCTGGGCACAATTCTTATAGGCGCGTTCTTCTTGTCAATAGGAATTTTCTTCTCAGGATTCTGCAAGGACCAGATAGTGGCTTTTGTCGTAACGCTGCTGACATGTTTCGCCATCTTCCTCTTAGGCACGGGCTTTATTGCCTCGTATATCGACGGGACCGTCGCAGGACTCGGCACATTGCTGTCGGAACTGGTCGGTGTTGTCGGCCACTATAACGCCTTCACGCGAGGCGTGATAGAATTTGGCGACATCCTGTACTTCGTCATTTGGACAGGCATCTTCCTGATGCTCAACGTAATATACATTGACTCCAGGTATCGTCCTCACGCAAAAACAATGTTTTCAACTGTAGTGGCCGTGTCTTTGGGCATAGGCTTCCTCATGAACTGGCTTCTTGCAGGCCAGAGCCTTGGACGTTTCGATGTTACCGAGGACAAGATATACACAGTGTCCGACGCTACAAAGAAAATCCTCTCAAAGCTGCCAAGTCCCGTGCAGATTAAAGTCTACATCACTCCCAAGTCAAAGATGCCGACCTCCCACGCACAGTTGGAACAAGACATCGTAGACAAGTTAGAGGAGCTGCAGCTCGCATCCGGCGGCAACTTCGAGTATTCGACCATACACATGGACGTATCGAATGTCCTTGAGCAGCCTGAAGAAAGTGATGAGGACAAGGATGAGGCCGAAGAAGCAATCGAGAGAAGGCTGCTGGACAAAGGCGTACAGCCTTTCACAACAAGCACGGTCGAAAAAGACCAGATGGCCAGCAAGCTCATCTACTCAAGCATCGGCGTTGGATACAGAGACAAAAAAGAGGAAATTATCGCTCGTGTCGAACCCAATGGCTTGCCTCAACTCGAGTACTTGCTCGTCAACACCATTTATAAGCTTGCCATGGACAAAAAGAAAGTTGTGGCATTGGTTGCTCCAAAGGAGGCAGTGAACATACCTCCGGAGGTACGCAGAATGTATCAGCAGATGGGCCAGCGGATCCCGACCTCGGAGGACCCCTACGACATTCTGCAGCGTCTGCTTGCGTATGAAAAATATGATGTCCAACGCGTCGAACTAACAAAAGACAGTCCGTTGCCGGACGAATTCGACACCTTGGCCATAATAAATCCGCGCGGACTAAACGATCGCCAGCGCTGGGAAATCAACCGCGCCCTGGTCGCCGGAAAATCGGTTCTGGTGGCCGTTCAGAATTACGAGTGGGAATACCGAATCTCAGGCAAACAGCTCACGAAGAACAAGCGCGAGGAAAACCCGCGGATTAACGAGCTTCTTTCAGACTATGGCCTGGAAATCAACGATGATATTCTCATGGACGAATCCAACGTCCCCCTGACCTTCCAGATGGGTGGCAATACGCTTGCCTCCCTGTTCGGCGGCGGACAGACAATCACGGTTCCGTTGCCCACCCACATTTTGGTTGGGAACAGCTCAATGGATTCAGAGACGAGCATAACGAGCCGTCTTTCGGAAATCTTCTATCTGTGGGGTTCAGCGATCAAATTGGACGATGACAAACTGGCCAAGCATGATTTGACCGCCAAGGTTATCATGAGTTCAAGCGACAGCGCATGGACAGCCGAAAGTTCCGATGCTACGGTTAAGGACAGTATCTTCCTGCCGCCGGCAAGCGACAAGATGTCCAAACTTCCGCTGATGGTAATGGTTACCGGACAGTTCCCGGACGCGTTCAAGGATGCCTCGCGTCCAACGTGGCCGCCGCCTCCGCCACCCATGCCGGGCCAGCCGCCCATGCCAAACCAGAACGAGCCTGAAGGACCCGTCAAGGAGATAACGCCTGAGCCGGGCAAACTGATTGTCGTGGGTTGTTCAGAAATGTTCCGCAGAAATTTCCTGCAAAGAGGAAACCTCGACCTGTTCCTGAACAGTATAGACGCACTTACCTTGGGTGATGATCTGGTCAATGTGCGCGGCAAAAAACCTATCGGCCGCTCGATAGGTTCGCTAAAAGATGGCCAGCGAACCTTCTGGAAAGCGACGAACTACGCAGTGGTGAACATCGTCATTGCGGCAATAGGCCTGATAGGCGCATGGCTGAGACGGCGTTCGAGAAACGCATACACAGTCATGTACGCAAATGAATAAGCCGAAGATTTTAAGAATTCCTTTGGAGGAAATATGAAACCTAAAACCTTAATAATCCTCATAATAGTGTTGGTCGTTCTAGGCGGCCTTGTGATTTTGAAGAACGCCGCAAAAGAAGAACCAAAGATGACCGAGCAAGTCGGACTGGTTTCGCTTGTTTCAGACGGCCTGTCAAAATCGGACATCAAGAAACTCAAGCTGTTCTCTGGCTCGAAACCGGACGAGGCCGTTGTTCTCGAGTACGACGATGAAGCCGATAAGTGGCGCGTTGCGACACATTTCAACGCACCTGCCGTCGAAACAAAAGTCGAGGAGTACATAGAAAAAGCGGTCGGGTTGCAAGGCGAATTCCGCGTTACTGCATCGTCCGACGAGGACAAGGATGAGTACAACCTGTCAGATAAAACCGCATTTCACATGACCGGGTTCGAAAAAGGTTCCGACGTTGAATCGTTCCATATACTCGTAGGCAAATCGCCTGAGGGGGACTACCAAAACGTATTCGCGCGCAAACTAGGCAGCGACGACGTTATGGTGATTGACTCCAATCCCCGAAGTGACGCGGGACTCTACGGTGACGACACCGAGAGAGTGCCTGAAGCGGACAGATGGCTCGAAAAGACCATCCTCGAACTCGATAATGAGAACATAGACAAGCTTGAACTGGCAACACCCGACATCCAATTGGTCTTCGAGAAACGCCAGAAAGAGGTCGAAAATCCCGAAGATACCGAAGAGGCTTCGGTGCCCCTGCCCGAACCGCCAATAGAATACGAATGGGTATTGGCATCAGGCGGCCCCGAAGGCATCGACCACAAACAGTCCGAGTTGGAAAACATACTGCGCAAGTTCAACAGACTGTCCGCAAGCGACATTGTTGATCCTGCGAAAAAGGACGAATGGGGGCTCGATACCCCAAGTTTCACGGCCAAAATATCATTATCGACCCAGGAAGAAGACATCGTTCTGGAAGCAGGTAGACCCGACCTTGATGAGGACGGCTACGTGCGTATAGCGGGAGCCAAGGACGACGTTGTTTATAAACTCTCGGGATACTCCTTCGAAGGGATATTTGAGAAAAGCGGTTCCCTCTTCGAGTTACCTAAACTCGATGCAGACGAGGACAAGATCAAGCGAGTCGAACTCACCGTCGACTCCGAGAAAGTTATCTTGAAGAAAGACGAAAACCTTTGGACAGTGGCATCTCCGCTCGCCGACCTTTCAGTCGATGAAGCCAAGATCGAAACCCTCGTTTCGACTCTCTCTTCCTGGAAACCTGAGGGTTACGCGGATTCGGACAAAGTTGGCGCACTCGGCAAGGCCGTAAATGTTGCCACAATCATACCCGAAGACGGCGAAAAAACAACCATCAAGCTGGGTGCCAAGTCTAAAGCTGTCCAAGGCTCCCACGCATTGCTCAACGACTCGCAACAGCTCCTCGTTATGAGCAGCCAGGATATCGAAAAGATTTTCGTCGCTCCCAAAGACCTCTACGAACGCACATTGCTCGACATCGACGAAGATGATATCTCGGAAGTAAAAGTCGAAAGAAAAGACGACCCCTTTACACTCACTCGCAAGGACGACGTCTGGACGCTAAGTTCAAACGACGGCGATTCCCAAGCCGACCAAGACGCAGTCAACGACCTGACCTACGAACTTGCAGGTTTACAAGCAAGCGACATCATTTTCGACAAGAGCCAACTCGATGGCAAGGCCGCAGCAACAATCACAATAAAAGTCAACGATGAAGAGTACGTTTTCGCATTCAGCAAAGAGTCCAAAGGCCAAAGAAGTCTCACACTCTCCGGCAAAAACCAAATATTCAAGATCAAATCAGACGATGCCCAAGAAATACTAGTCGACAGCAAAGACCTGAAAAAAAGCGAACCAGAACCCGAAGAAAAATCAGCTTCAGAATCGTAAGTATTTTTTAAACCCATGCCGCTTTTGGACAAGGCAGGGGGCTAAAGCCCCTTGTCTTCACCCTTTCGCGACGCGCTTCGCATATGCAACTGGAAGCTTGCCTGCCCCCCTCGTCTTTGCGAGCGGCGCGGCGGAGGCTGCGAATATAATCGAGGCCCGATTGTATCTTAGAGAGCACAGGCGTGGAGCAACCCGCTGGCCGCTGATGCCGTATCGTCAGGCCGTGCAAAAGCGCTTCCGGAGAAAACAGGGAGAAGAAGAACGTGGCAAACATTTTTGCGGTTCCTGGACCTAATTCTAAATATAAGCTGCCCGGCGCCAATCCTGCTGGCTTCTTGGCAGGACTCTGGCACGGCATCATCTGCCCTATAACGTTTGTCGTGAGTTTGTTCAATCCCAACGTTCGGATCTACGAGACAAACAATCGGGGCCGCCTCTACGACTTTGGCTTCATCATCCGGATTTCCGCAGCGTTCGGCGGCAGCGGCTCGTCTGCAAACACAAACCTAAGCACATGAGGGAGACGGCACCGATGTGGCGGTTGAGGATGCAATAGGACGAGGCTACCGATTGTATAAGTTTTAGGGACAGACTACTTAACTTTTGCATATTTTCTCCTTTTTTGTTATGATGTGCCGATGGGCAGAGTGGCACGAATTGTAGTTCCTGGTTTTCCGCATCATGTTACCCAACGCGGGAACCGTGGTGCGGATATCTTCGAGATGGACGAGGACCGTGAAGCGTATTTGCGTTTCTTGAAGCAGTACTGTGATAAGCGGGCCTTGTCAATTTGGGCGTATTGCCTGATGTCGAACCATGTTCATTTGGTGGTGGTGCCCCAAAATAAGTCATCCCTGAGCGAAGGTTTGCGCGATGCTCACACGGTCTACGCTATGTATTTCAATTCGCGCACGCAGCTGTCTGGACATGTCTGGCAAGGTCGGTTCTTCTCGTGTCCCCTTGACGAATCGTACCTGTGGGCGGCAGTTCGGTATGTGGAACTCAACCCAGTTCGTGCGCAGATAGTCGAACGCGCCGATACGTATCGCTGGTCGAGCGCGGCGGCCCATTGCGGGCTCCGCCAAGACGCGGTGCTCTCGACAGCGTTTCCACCAGCAGGAGTTATCGATGATTGGTCTACTTGGTTGCACGAAGCACTCGATGACGAAGAAGAAACCTACACATCTATAAGTCGGCGAACGCGGACTGGTCGACCTTGTGGCTCATCCGAGTTCCTTGACCAAGTCGAGCAACTTCTTGATCGAACGATTCGCCCCAAACCGCGAGGCCCGAAACGGGGATCAAAATACAGGAAGAAAAGGAAAAGATAAGTAGTCTGTCCCTAAAACTTATATGCGCGTGTGGATGATGAATGCAGCATTGATGTCAGAGGGTTAATCCTAAACTACAAAGGACATTGTCAGGCAAAGGCTGACAGATCCCAGTCCGCACGTGCGCGGTCAAGCACTTCAAACCAGGATACTACATACCCTCCTCCAAATGCTTGAATCTGCATCCGGAACCTAACGCCACCGCAGAAAAGCAAATTGAACACCGAACAAGGGGATTAAATGAGCAGAGGGAAGTTAGGAGCGTGAAGGCCCCGAAAAGAAAGGGGGCGCGCTTCCATGGCAATCGGAAATATAGCGTGTTAAACTGACAGGAAACCAAGATTCCGCATGATGCGCGGATCTATCGAATCATTGTTAGCTGTCCGGTGATGACAGCTACGGACATTGGATATGAGGTTATTCCGCCGGTGTCAAATCAGGGATGTCCAGAGGCCCACGTTGAGAAGGACGTGGTCAAGGATCGTTTCTCGCCGCCGCGAGTCGTGGCCTTTTCTGTGCTGCTTCTGACGCTGATCATCTTGTCGGCGTGGCTTGGAACGCTTGTCCATGAAGCGTTGGGCCATTGCCTGATGTATGTGGTGTTCGGAGGAACGGCTTATCGGTTCACGCTTGACCTGTTTGGCGGGGGCATGGCTTTTGGCGTGATGTACACGGATCATTGGTTCCCTACACTTGTCACGGACTTCGGCGGGATACTCGTCAACATCGTGACCGCCACGCTGTTATTCGCGTGGGTTAGGAAGCGGCAGCGATGGTCGGTATGGACGCTGTTTCTGGTCCTTTTCGTGCTGATCTGCGTGCTTGGGCAGATAGGCTATGCATGCGTTGGCTTCTACTACGATATAGGAGACCCCATCGGCTGGGGCGGCCACGTACCTGTATTGGGGCGGCATGTGTGGTTACTGTTTCTCGTTGCCACCCCATTCGTCGCGTACGCGCTCATGCCTCCCTATGTGAGACTTCAGCAGCAGTTGTTTCCGATTGCGTCGCCGTACAGGCGCGTAGCCTTTGCCTGTCTGACTCTTGGAAGCGCAATCTGTGTCTTCATCCCTCTGTGCTTGGCGTCGTCGACGCTGCACCGGAACATGTTCCCAGCTCAGGCCGCACGGCAGGCAGAAAAGCGCGTGCGAGAACAGAAGATGCAAGCGCTAACGGAGCAATTGAGGGAAGAAAGTCCCGAGCTGTCGGAGGAGGATATCGAGCAGCGCGTCAAGGAAACGCCCATCGAAGTAAAACCGGATGAAGTGCGCGTGGGGCCGTGGGTCGTTATCGCCTTTTTTGTGCTGATGGTGGCCGGGGGCTTGATCGCATTGTGGTGTGGGGAGCCCGGACCTGTCGACTTGGCGCCCTCATTGACCGCCAGGAGCTTGGTCATTCCTTTGGCCGCCGTAGCCGTTGGGCTTAGCGTGCTCTGGTGGAACCAGAACACGTTTCCATGGCCTCGGTTCGGCCAGGGCCTTCCGCTATACGAAGGAACAATCTCGGACGAACTCGTAGCCGGCGACTGGGGCCGGTTTCCCTTCGACACGGATGACGAAGGCACGCTTTACTACACGGACCGATACACCGACCCGGAGAACGGGACCCTCGTTCGTTTCGAGCCTGCTACCAGTGTCAGAACCACGCTTCTGTCCGGCTTGAACGACCCCTATCTGTGTCGAGTCATTGGACGCCGCGTGTACTTCGAGGAGACGGACGCCGCGGTAACGGGAACCTCCCGGCTAATGTGCTACGACTTGCAATCAGGCGAGTGCACTCCCATCGTTGAGGGTAGGCAGCCGCGCCGCTGGGTGCTCGTAATGCGGGACGGTAGGTTGATCACAAGCCACGGAAGGGACCTATTGCTGATTCAGAAGAGCGGAGATGACCGGCTATTTGCACGGCTGCCGTCCGAAATCCCCGGTTGGATCAGATGCTTGGCGGAAGGGACGGACGGAACAGTTTGGGTCGCTGCGGGAGAGTGGAGCGGGGAACGCGACGCGCTGCTACGCTTCGCTGCGGATGGCAAGACCTACGAGGTGATGGCCGAAGGTCTTTCGAGTGTGTCTCACATCGACACAGATTCGGCCGGCAACGTGTACGTGGCTGGAGACGGCTACAGTTCGCTCATGTTTGTAGAACTGGAGGAGGGAACGCAAGCCTGGGAACTGCGCGCTGGCAGACAACCAAGGCGCATAGCTTTCCACGTGGCCGCCACGGCAGAGGGGACGATATACTACAGCCAGTGGCGCAACGGCTTCACGTTGAGGCGCCTGGGTTTCAGCAGGTAAAAGGGTAAGCCCGCCAGTGCAATCTCACGTATGGCACGTTATACTGACTGGAAACCAGAGTCCCGCATCTTATGCGGGTCAACTCAATTATTGTTCTGCGAAAGACTATGAAGCAAGTATACGTAAAAACCAGGGCCGAGTGGCGAAACTGGCTAAATAAGAATCATCTTAAGAATGCTGGAATCTGGCTGGTATTCTACAAGAAACACACCGGCAAACCCACCCTTGAATATGATGCAGCAGTTGAAGAAGCCTTGTGCTTTGGCTGGATAGACAGCATCATCAAAAAACTCGATGACGAAAGATATCTAAGAAAGTTCACTCCTCGCAAGTCTGATAGTAGATGGTCTGAATCGAACAAGAAACGGGTAAAAAAACTCATGAGGCAGGGACTTATGACTAAATTGGGTGTTGCGAGGGTTACAGAGGCCAAGAAATCGGGTCTTTGGGAAGAATCAGGCCGGCCGGAGATTTCATTTGAAATTCCCAAGGAATTGGAGAATGCCTTGGCAAAAAACAAGAAAGCAAAGACATTCTTCGACCAGTTGGCGCCTTCATACCGGAAACACTTCATAGGCTGGATTACTACGGCGAAGCGGCAGGAAACCAAAGATCGCCGGGTCGGGGAGTCGATTGCTCTACTTGAAAAGGGAAAGAAACTGGGTTTGAAATGATCGCAGAACAAATCATTTCACCCGACGCCTGTCAGCGCGGGTGAACTCTGCGGTTAGCCGCAAAGTTTCTTATGTGAGCGAGCGCGGAGGAAAATACGTGAAGAAAAGACTTGTTCGGGGCATTCTGGCGTTTGTGCTTATTGTCGTCAGCGTCATAAGCTGCCTGCTGATGTCCCTTGTGGAAGTACGCGAGCGGGAGCTTGCCTCACGTGCGCCCGTCTCCCTCCAAAACTTGAATGAACTGGGCAAGCGACTTGACCCCTCTGTCAAAAGCCAACTCCCTCCGCAGGTAGAGGATGTGGAAACAGCCGAGGCTGCGCGGCCCTCTGTGCCAGAATACTTGAGACAGCCCCCTTGGAAGAATTAGTGTAGAGGGCGAGGAGAAAGTCGATGAGCAACGATAAGGTTTCAGTGGTGATGAGAGAGGCTTGCGCTTTGGGGTCT
>SDBV01007381.1_pt1 | contig 15046 bp, 15 predicted proteins | sample 2277081 | NCBI WGS metagenome assembly SDBV01 (sample SAMN10402039, study PRJNA504765) | marine sediment metagenome | isolation source: marine sediment core GS10_PC15, 223 cmbsf | place: Arctic Ocean: Southern Knipovich Ridge | collected 2010
ATGGGGAGGACTTAACGGTTCTCCCCTTATTTTGAGGTAATTATGGCAGCACAGACCTTAACGTGGAATATGACTCAGTTGATAGTAAAGTTTCGGGAAGATACAGGCCGGAGTCAAACAACTGATATATCAGATAACGACGTAGCCAAGTTAATAAACGATTATTATGTTAATTACTTTGCCGGTGATACCGGAGTAGATGAGTTTAATACATTCTTCACTCAGGCGTTATCCGCTACCGATGATGGTAAGTACACACTTAACCAGAACATTGACCGATTAGACGACCCTGTAACTATTAACGGCAATCAAATAACATTTTACAGGGACAGGGAATTGTTCTTTTCAGGAAACAACTTACATGGACATCACCATCGTTTTACAGGTCTTTTGACTACACTGCATAGCTCTCATTTCCATAAGTTCGAGGACGAACAGTTTATAACCGACCCGACTTTGGTAATTGGTACTGATACTACTAAGGTCAAACACAGCGACTTTGATTATTCGATAAACGATTTTGCATATTCCAAATCGTCAAGTGAAGTTACCTTAACAGGTTCGACCGTACCTCAAAACAAATACGGTGCATGGAGTTTAAAGATTGATACTGATGGTACGATTACCGTAGCTGCTGCCGATGATAATGTTACGGGTTACGACACACCCCGTTTGGCATTAGAGGCTCTTGGTAGTTCCGATAGTTCATCGGTTTATATGGGATATGTAACGGTAATTGAAACCGCTGCCGCAGGTTTTATTCCCGATACAACTTCTTTAGCGACTGGCGGTACGGTAACTGCTACTTTTACAGACGGTAGGTTTGAGAACCGCTCAACGCCGGTAACAGCTTTGCTTTACGGTACACAGTTGTTTGTCCATCCGAAACCTAACGATATTTATCAGTTCAAGGCTCTTAGTATTTCAGACCGGCCAACTGCTTTAGATACCAATGATGAGGTGGCCGACCCGAAACACGGCTCTTTAATAGCCCGCATGACTGCCCTTAAATACTTATCACCAAGGGGGGGTCAGGACAGAATTTTAGAATTAGCACCGGAGACGCAGGGGATGTTAAATTCAGTACGCTTAGATAAAATAAAACGACTCACAGGACAGGTAGTTCAACGAAGTTTTTAAGGAGTAAATTATGAAAAAATATATTATTGGGTTTTTAGTTTGCTTAGTAATAAGTCTATGTCTTGGCGCAAGTGTAGACCGTAGAAACTTAGAACCAAATACACACAAGGTTTTTCGTATCGAAGCGACACAGTTATCACGTGATAATGGCGATGCCAACGATGTGTCAACTACTGTTAATATAAATGGAACTATACGGCAAATAACAGTAGGTGTGAACGACAATACTGGCGATAAGACAGTTGTAATAAGTATTATCGACGACAATGGCTCTGTCTTGTTCACAACTGAAACCATAGCGGAAGATACCGAATCTGCACCTATTGTCCAGCATTTTATGACGGAAAGTTCAACTGATTTACCACTACTATTACTTGTTACGGGAACAATTACTATTGATGCTAATTTATCAGGCGACCCTGGTACAAGCGGTATGACTATCGACGTAGTTTTATATGGAGATTAATATGCGAAAACTAATAATTTTACTGATATGTCTTTTATCAGTAACGAGTTATTCAGCTTGGGATAACGACAAACCCGCTGACAACAGGGCATGGAACTTAGCCGCTGGTGATATACGAGCCAATAACGACGCCATAGAGGCCGCATTTGGCGTTGATTTGGCTAACGTAACTACGACAGGGGATTATGCAGTTTTCAATGTCAAAAATACAGCTTACGGCGCACTTGGTGATGGTACTACAGATGATACATCGGCGATACAATTAGCGATAACGGCTGCATCAGCCGCAGGTGGAGGTATAATATTCTTTCCATTAGGGACATATATCATATCCGGTTCAAATGGAATTGTTGCTGACGATGATATGATATTTTTAGGCACAGGATGGGGTTCTATCTTAAAACTAAAAGGGCCGTTATCTGCAAATTCCAATAGAATGGTACTGGTAAATGGAAAGACAAGGGTTATTTTCAAAGATTTGGCTTTTAATGGTAATAATACCGGCCGAACAGGGGCAGGAAATTCAACTCGCAGCGGGCCGGTTATAAAAGGTGCTTCAAGCGATATTCTGATTACGCACTGTCGCTTTTACAATAATACAAAAGCTTCTTCGGGAGTAACAGTTGAAAGTCCTACAGGTTCTCTTTCATTCAAAATCGTCGTAACTAACTGCCATTTTAACGATTTAGATGTTGGCGTTATAACAACAGGCGTAAAGAATATGGTCGTCTCTAACTGTACTTTCAAAGATATTGTATCAGAGGGTATCAGTTATTGGTGGGACACTGGTTTTGAACAGAATATCGAAGTTTCAGCCATAGGCAATACGATGGAAAATATAACTTCCGGCAGAGCTATCGTATTTTTTAACACTGACGGCTTTACATGCGTAGGGAACACAATGAGGACTTTGGCTACCGCTGGTATTGGTATCAATAATGTTAAAAACGGGGTCATCTCCGGTAACACAATAAAAGATTATGCTTCAGGTGGTATTCAGGGAGGGATAGAAGTATTGACCTATGATGGAACTACAACCTTTCAGGTGGAAAATGTGGCAATCACAAGTAACGTAATCGAAAATGCCGTAGCAGATGATGATTTATGCAGGGCAATTCATATGTGGGGTGTCGGGCCGAAAACTAAATTGCTTATCGCCAATAATATATGTGATGATGCCGACTTTGGGATATATCTTCGCCAGGCAACTCATTCGTCTATAACAGGAAATCTTGTAACTGATATGGACGTGGCCGGAATACAAATCATAGACCCCAATAGTAACAATGTCCTCATTACAAACAACAGGGCATGGTCTAACGTTACAAATATAGATATAAGGTCAACTGGAGTGAATGTAGATGTACTTAATAACTTCACTGACGATGCTGGTTCGAGTTTGAATCTTATGGCTATTACTATAGTCGATATAAGTTCGGCGGAGATACTGGATATTGAAGCAACGGCGATAACATTAGTGGCTGCGCCAGGAGCGAATAAGTATCTTGAGTTAGTAAGCGCCGTACTTATTCTCGATGAGGGTACTATAGATTTCGATGATGCGGCTTCCGATGGCAATTTAGTTATAGGATATAACAACACCAGTGGTGTTAAAGTCTCTCAGGATATTGAGGCTGATGGTTTTATCGATGCAACTGTGGATACGATAACTAACGCCATACCTAAAAAGGACGCTATCGTAGCGGCCTCTGCCTCCGTAAATAAAGCGTTGGTTTTATTTAATGACGGAACCACCTTTTCCGGCGCTACGGCAAATGGAGTTTTGCAGGTGATAACAACTTATCGCTTGCATACGAGTTTAGGATTATAAATGGCTTATCAACCATTCTTAGTTGAGGGTTTAAAAACAGCCAAGTCGATTGGACAAAAACCGTTCTTGATACCTAAAGACGGATTCTCTACGCTTGAAAATTGGATTGTTAATAAAGCTGTCTTAGAGAAAAGGTTAGGTTATGCGCCGTTTGCTACTATGAAACATGGCGCGGTTGTCCAGACAAATACTGCTGTTACCGGAATACACGAATACGTCAGAAAAGGATTCCCGTCATTACTTATAATGGACACTGCAAGGGCTAACTATTACAACCCCGTAGACCAGTCAATGACTGACGTTTCAAGTGACCTGACTACCCCTGCCGATATTTTTTCCGGTTCGGCGGATGACTTCTTTGATTTTCAAAACTGGCAGGGTGTAGGGTATATGACTAATAATGTAGACCAAATTCATAAATGGGAAGGTGTGGACAGTGCCGTTACACCTTTTAATATTCAAATCAACACTACTGATAAAAAAGCTAATCATGTAGATACTTGCAGATTCATATTTGTAAAAGATGACAGGCTCTTACTATTAGATACGGTGGAGTTTGGTGACGCGATTCCTAACAGACTTAGATATTCACCTGTATTGCAAACTGATTTCTCCGCCTCTGGTAGTGGTAACGTGGACGGCCCTACACAACAGAAAGTAGTAGCCGCAGGTTTTGTAGGGCCTCACATCGCTGTCTTTATGCAGGGCGGTAAAAATGGCTCTTTGTGGCTCATTAAGTCAACTGGTAATGCGGACATTCCTTTTGTATGGAAAAAAGTCACTGAGACAGAATTGGTAAGGTCGCCGTATTCAGGAGTCGAGGCAAGGGTTGGTGTTCGTGAGGGTTTAGTGGCGATAGGTACATCTAATATCATTTTCTACGATGGTTTTCAGATAACCAATTTGGACATGCCAAACGCAAGGGACATATTAAGCGAATTTAACGATGCGAAGATAAGGTCGGTTTTTGGTTATAGTGAGATAGTTAAGGAACGCAGACACTTATTGTTTACTTTTGCCTCGTCTGGTTCGTCGGTTACGGATAGAATTGTAGATTTTAACCTAACTGAAAATAACTGGACAGTTCATAAATCCCAACAGTCATTCTTTGTAAATGTAATAGGCGGCACTTCCGAACAGAAAATACCTATATGGACTAAGGCTGACGATGTATTCGGTACTGACGGCGATACAATGGCCGACGCTGACTGGGATTCAAGAGAGGTGGGGGGCGACCCGTCACCAATAACTTTAATCGGGTGTAGAAATTCACAAGTCTACCGATGGCTTTCCGGTGAATTTGACGGAACTAATGACGATAATGGCAAAATTGAAATAAATGCTAACGGTGCGGAGTGGAACCCATTTAAAAAATTAGGTAAGCAAGTCGCTTGTGAAAAAATAGGCTTCTTAGTAGATAACGACGAAAATGCTTCGTTTACAGTATCGATGTTTAAGAATACCGGAACGGTAGCTTATAAAACAAAAGTAATATCATGTGATGCGCCGAACGATACGGTTGATATGTTTTGGGTGTGGATATTCTGCGACGGCGAGATAGGTAATTTCCATCGCCCTGAAATATCTCATACGGAAAAAGGCAATACTCCCAAAATTCACGCTTACGAAATATATTTAAAATCGGCAGGGAGGCTTGACGCGTGATAATGACAGCAAAAGTTGAAAAATTAGATGCTGACTTAGAACTACCTTTTGATGAGTTGGTTTTTGCATCTGATGACCCGAAATTATTAAAGGAATATATATTATTATTAGTTAAAACATTACAGGAAAATCTCAGGGTCAATGCAACGGTTACGAATCTTGGAATTGACCAAACTGACGGTGATGCGATTTATTACGCTTTAAAAAGTGTAGATGGCACTTACCCAGAGGGTACATGGCGCAGAATACAAGTTGGAGATAATTTAGAAGACCAGGTTTTGTTAGATGGTGATTCATTAAGTGGAACGTGGACAATGGCACAAAGAAGAAAGAGGCCAAAAACATGAAAAAGATATTTATTATAATTTTATTGTTATGTTCGATTGCGTTTGCAGATGACTTTACCAGTGATTTGTTGCCAGAGTCAGGATTTACAAATCTTGATATTGGAACATCTGCTTTGCAGTGGCGGGACGCTTTTGGCGACGGCACATTAGATTGGGATACTATTACGGATGGTACTTTCTCAATCACCGCAGGAGTAGGGACAGGCTTGGTTTCACTTACTGACGGTACTGCAAGTTGGTCAGGTAGTTCGCTTTCCGGTTTCATTTCTATTTCAGGTACGACCTTAACCGATAAGATTTTAAGTATAAATTCAGGCTCTATCACCTCAGCGGTGGACGGGACATTTTCCGGTACGCTTAGCGCAACTACTTTAACTGATACAGTGACTACTATCACCGGTGGAAACTATACGTCTGTAGGCAATCTAACCGGAATTGATATAGATATTAGTGCAGGTACAGGGAGTTTTACAGGTTCAGGGACAAGTACATTCGGTGAAATAATAGATAGCGGTTTGACGGCAAGCAAAGTAGTCTTTACTGATGGGTCGAAACAATTAACATCAACTGCGATAACTTCCGGTGATGGTGTATTCTGGAGTCGCACAGGTACGATACTAAGCCCCATAACCGCAGACGATGATGTTAATACCGCAGGCACGCTGACAGCCGAACACCTAACCTCTACCGACGATGCCACGATAACAGATTTAATGACAGCAGGCTCTATTACCCATGCAGGCTGGACATGGACAGGTGCGGAAGCTAATTGGAGTAATGGTGAAAAAATTATTAGTTTATCTAATGAAACTATTCCTGCTTCTCCCCTTACATTTGCTATAAACAGTCTGAGTTATTTAGCTTTTCATGGAACTAATAGCTCTTCTGATGGAGCAAGAATTGAATTTGGAAACGTTACCGATAATCCCGCTTATACTTTTTTCGGCTCTGGGCTTACAACTCTCGGTGGGAATTTATTAGTTAATGGCGGTGATATAGGAATAACTGCTGATGCTAACTTGTTGCAATTAGCAGCTGATGCCTTAACTTTAAATGGTAATATATCTATAAATGGGGCAAGTTCGGGGCATCATTTAACAATAAACCAAGGCTTAGACTCGTTTGGACTTGTAATTTTCGGATTCGATGACAGGTCTGCTGAAAATGGTCGTATGAGTATAAATAGTTCGGGTAATTTCCAAGTTCTCGCAAGTTTAAGAATGATTTACACAGCTGGAACAGATATATTTTTCAGGGCAGGAACAAATAAGGATATAAATTTTGCTGATAATACCAATGCCGATATTCATATGGTTGCAGGCGGCGGCAATGTTTTGATTCGGTCTGATAATAGCAAGTTACAAATTGGTGCAACTGTGACAGACTTACAAATATCTTCTGATGGAACAAACGGCATTATACAGGTAGCAACAGCCTTAAAGATAGGTGATGACGGAACAACAACAAATATGGTTATTGAAGCTGATGGTGATACTTTCTGGGTAGGTGACGGAAGTGGTTTGCCTTATGCGTGTATGTACGTTGACGGTACACAAGCGATTGTAGTGGCACTTTCAACAGGTGTCATAGCTGAGGTAAAAGATGATGGGACCACCGATGTAAATGATGGGTGGTTGGCTGGAGACCTCCATTTAATTACATTCCCAACAGGAGGGGATGAACATTATCTATCAGTTACTAAAGCTGGTTTTTATAGGGTTCAATGGAGTTTAAGTTTCAATACAGCCAATCCAGGGGCTAATGTAGAAATTCACGGAGGTATAGCAGTTGATGGCACACCCATACGAAATAAGGCAGAAGCCCATAGAACGATAGCAAATAATAGTGACACAGGAAATATGAGCGGGACAGCTATGATAGAATGCCCTAATGGAACAGAACAAATAAGCGTATGGCTTTTAAATAGTACAAATAATGCTGATGTAACGGTAGAACATGGCAACGTCAGTATGGTAATTGTAGGTGGAACTTAATATGAAATTTGACGATCTAAAATTCGTTCGACTAAGAACTGATATAAGCACTGACCCTGACGGTTCGTTGGCGAGAATGTTATTTAATCGAATACCCATAGAATTATTTAAACAGATAAAAAACTCTGATTTTAAGATAGAACGAATCCGACAGTTTGCGCCTTTGGCATTGATGCAGCCTTTGACTTTCTTTTATATATTATCCACTGACGATGATAAAATTAAAGGTTTTCTATGGGCTGAAATAAACCCATTGACTGAAAACCTTTTCGTACACACGTTATCGATTGACAAGGAATATCAAGGCGGTGATGCCTTAGAAAAGGCTTTTGATTTTATCGACCAGATTCGACAGGAACAAAACTTAAAGAAAATACAAATGGTAACAGTTTGCCCAAAGACTTATGAAAAGAAACATGGCTGGGTCAGGTCCAAGAAAATAATCATGGAGAAATAATTATGAACCAGGATTTTATAAATCAATTTTTAAATAAATGGGACTCTCGGTTTCGTCGTTTTGTCAAACTTGAAACACTAATACCCGCAGCATTAGGTTTTGGTGCTGGTTCGTTGTTCGGCGGCGGTGGAGGCAGTCAAACACAAGTCGTCCCTCAGTCAAGCATCCGAGGAGGACAAGAAGCGTTAATAGATAGGTTGGCAGGTTTTTTGAGACCGCAAATAGGCCAGGAACCCCGTGTACCTGGCGCAGAATTAGGGCCGGTCGGCCCGTCACAACTTCAACAGCAGGCATTTGGTTTTGCCGGTCAACTGCCGAGTTTCTTACAAGGCCCTGCATTTCAGCAATTCGACCCTGGGCAGATAACACAGCAATTCCAGCCAACCGCCGATTTCGCCAGACAAGGATTTAGAGAAGAAACGATACCTGCTATCGCTGCTGCCGTAGGAGCTGCCGGTGGCGCAAGAAGCAGTGGTTTTCAGGACATCATAGCAAGACAGGGACGTAATTTAGAATTAGGATTAGCTTCCCAGTTAGGCCAACAGCAATTCGGCGCACAACAAGCGCTATTAGGCAGACAAGCGCAACTGCCCGGATTAGCAGGTCAGTTAGGCACTCAACTTGCTAATATAGGTGGACTACAGCGAGGCATAGGGGCTGAACAGCAGGCGTTTGACCTGCAAAGATTCCAGCAACAGGACCCACTTAGAAATCGCGCATTAGGATTATCGTTACAGACATCAGGGTTACAGACTTTCCAGGAACCTGGAATAATCCCTGGTACACCTGGCACATTACAACAGTTACTACCCTTGGCAGGTCAGGTATTTGGAGCGGCGGGACAGGCAGGTGGCTTTGGTAATTTATTCGCAGGACTTGGCGGCTTATTTAATTAGGAGTAAATTATGGCTTTTATAATACCACGTAACCCAACTTTAATAGAATCTTTAGGTCAGGGTTTGGAGCAGGCTTTGCCAGGATTGGTTGCTGGAGGGCGAAGCAGGGCAAATCAGCAACTGGCGATACAACAAGGATTGGGAGATGTTCCATTCGGCGCATCACCCCAACTTCTTGCAGCTCTTTTATCTAAACAAGGTGTGGGCGGTGCATTTACATTAACACCTGGAGCGCAAAGATTTGATGCGCAAGGAAATCCAATAGCATCAGTCCCGACAGATACCGAGCAAGACCCATTTACCCTTACTCCTGGTGGGCAGAGATTTGACGTAGCGGGCAATGTAATAGCTTCATTACCGCCGATTGCCCCAACTCCACGCGCCCCAACACCTTTTAAGGTTGTAGATAAATTAGTAGACGATCCTGCAAGTCCTACAGGATTTAGCGTGGAACAATTTGACCAAACAGGCAAGTCCATTGGTAGGCGAAACGCTACTCGCAAAGAAGTTTTACAAGGCGTACCGGAGGGTGCATTACAAAAAGGAACTAAAACTAAAATCGAAAAAGATATTATTGATTTAAACAGTACATTGGCCGAACTTGATGCGATTGAAAAACAAATCAATCCTGACTTTTTCACTTTCAGGGGAAAGGGTGCGGCATTTTTTACAGCATTAAGCGAAAAATTAGAAATACCCGTACCTCAAGCTGCTAAAGAGTTTCTTAGTGCTAAGACTAAGTTTTTCGCCGATTCAAAAAGAGTATTTTTGAAATTCAGAAAATTTATTACAGGCGTTGCGGGTGGAATAACCGAGTTTAAAGAAATTCAAAAAGCAGCCATTGACCCAGAGGGGGATTCAGAGACTGAATTTAAGGCTAAAATGAAATCAATGCGAGACAATGTTACAAGGACAAAAAACGTATTACTTGCTATTAGAAATTCAGGGCTTAATCCAAACAACCCCGCTGATAGGCGACAAGTGTTTAAAGGATTATCCCTCAAGAGCATACCTTTAGAAGTTCCACCTAATGTTACATTAGACACCTTACAAGGCCAGCAAGGACTTACTCCCAATGAAGAAGCAGAATTTCAGCAATTATTACTGGAGCGAAATCAATAATGGCTTTAACAGATACGCAACAGCGGAGATTCGATGAATTGTCGAGAAAGCGTCAGGTAGCCCCACAAGGGACGCAGGCTTTGACCCCACCTACACAGCAACAGGGGGCAGTTCAGCCACAGACAGGCCTTACAGCTACAAAACAAGCCAGATTTGACGCATTATCAGCCAAAAGGCAAGGTCAGCAGGGACAAGCCCAACAGCAACCTGACCCAAGACAACAAAGGATAGACACCTTACTCGGTCAACTCGGTGGACAACTACCATTAGAAAAACCTGAGACACAAATACCTATAGGTGGCCCCAGACCATTATTCCAAACGGGAGAACAGACACGACAACAAAAAGCGTTTCAGGAATTACAAGGCTTGGGATTCACGCCTGATGAGATTGGCAGTGCGTTAGCTTTTAGGGAAGCAACGAAATCCCCATTTCTGCGACCGAGAGATATAGGTGCAGTGGTTGGTTCTTTGGCAGCGTTATCGTTAAATCTTATTCCTGGCCTTGCCGCTACACCCGAAGAAGCAATTACAATTCCAGCAGGAATTAAGATAGGCGCAGAAATTTTTGGTGCTGCGTTTGGTGGCGCAACAGCTGAAGCATTGAATGCTGCCGCCGACCCTGATTTAGAGTTTACATTTGGAGAATATGCCCGTGTTTTTGGCGAAGAAGGCGCACTTGAGGCATTAAGTATTGGTGGAGTTGGTACGGCACGAAAATTAGTAGGTGGTGCAAGAAAAACACTTACGCCCGGAGTTGCCAGATTAAGCGCCCAACTTAGTGGCGCAGGTAAGCGCGCAGGGGTAAAGGGTAGGCGGTTAGTAACACAAGGTTTTAAGCGCGCGCAGATGCGATTTTTGCCAGCTACCTTTTCCCAAAATCAACTTATAGATACATTACAGGGAATCGGTGAGGGTTCTTTAATTGGCTCTAATACTATCTTTCAATTCAAACGTGGTATAAGAAAATCTATCGTCCAGCTTCAAAAAGAACTCATAGAAGATTTCACTAAAGGTACTACTAAAAGAGGGACTTTAGCATCTGCAACTGTTTTGTTTGATACTTTACAAGGTAATCGGAGGGCGTGGAGTAAAACCGGCGGAATGTTGTATCGAACTTTAGACGATAAAGGTGTTAAGGTAAGTACGAAACCTTTAACTAAATTCTCAAAAGCTGAATGGAATTTAATTCAGGAAACCGGCGAAATAGCATCTATACCAAATCTCAATACGGTTGTGAAGAAAGCTGCAAACAAAATTGATACACCTATTGAGTTTGAGTCTGCGCATCGATTAAGAAGTACGTTGCTAACTATAGAGCGTAACGCTAAAAAAGGTTTAACCCCTAAACCGCAGACAGCAAGAGTGGCCAGAAGAATGATAAATGAAATTACAGGTTCTATGGAATCTGCTGCTAAAACAAAGCCAGGTTTATTCAAACAATACAGACGAGCTAATAATTACTGGAGAGCCGGTAGTAAAAGATTTGATAATGACATAGTAAGGCCACTTGTCAGGAACTTAAAAAATCATCCACAGTTAGCGGCATTAGCAGTATTCCACCCTGACACAGCGCAAGAAATAAGACTTGTCAGAAAAGCTGCTGGGGAAAAAGGATTTAAGGAAATGCGAGGAGCTTGGCTCGAACAATTAACAAAAGACTCTGCAAGTAAAGAAGTTGGAGAAGAGGGTGTGTTATTGGGTACAGGTTTTTTGGACAAGTTTAACAATATGGGTGATGATACATTGGCTGTTATTTTTACGCCACAAGAAATAAGGGGAATAAAAGATGTAGCTGAAACAGCGGCTTTTACTCAACAGAAAACTGGCGGTGTTGGCGGGTCATTAAAGATAGTGCAAGGTATCGCACTTTTCAGCCTGGTTGCTTCGCCATTATTGCCAGAGGGTAATTTTAGAGGAATTACCAGAGGGACTGCCGGTGTGATATTATTGGGGCCTGCTGTTATATCGCGCATGATAACAAATCCCGTATCAGCAAGATTATTATCAGAGGGCTTTAAGATTCCGACTGGTACTCGACAAGGCGTTGCAATAGCTACCCGTCTTATTAAAACCGTGCTGAGAACCAGAGCAGATTTACAAAAGGAGCAGCAGGTAAGAACAAATAGAATTGAAATTGAGCGAGCACAGCGGGAGCGTAAGGAATTGTTCCTGGAACAAAGAGGGCCAGGAGTGGCGGCCAGAAGACGTGCATTAAAGAGGAGAGCACAATAAACCCATAAAAATCAACTGTTAAAGTGGGTAAGTTAGGAGTAAAACATGACACAAGTTATAGAGCAAAAAGTAGCGGTTAATCAAGCTGAAATTAGCACACTGAAAGAAAGTGATAGTAACCAATGGTCGGCTATTGACAAATTAAGAGAGCGATTTGACCTATTAATGCGTAAATGGGTACCTGTGTGGGTAACAATAACACTTACGTTAATGGGTACTATTACGGGTAGTGCGATAACCTTTGCAGGAATGATACTAAAATTCTCCGGCAAATAAAATGACCTGCTCTGAATGTGAAATCTTACGTAAGGAACGTGATGAAGCCAGAGACTATATCAAGGAGCTACTTAGTAAGCCACAGGAGGCCACAGGGCTTAACTCAGAGAACAAGTTGCCCTTCGTTAATCCAGAAATGCAAAGTACGCTTAAATCGAATCCTCGTACGCCTTAGAGGTATGTTAAGATAGGAGGTTTACAATGATAGAATTAGCACAATTTGTTTATCAATCTAAAAGACACAAGGGCGATAGTAAGATATACAGGTTCCAGCTTAAAAAGGCTGATTCGCGTGCCGAGGAGATTCATACCGAGTTATGTAAAGACCGAAAGGTTCTATTTAGTTCTTCCGGCAGGGGTTGGCGAGGCATAATGCCTGGTATAGGGACGAGATTTATTGATTATTCTGATATAGATGTCGATAAGTGGCGATTCTACAAACTTACTATCGACCCGAAACTGGAAGATACTATCTTAATGTGGTGTAGGTTCTACAATGGCCTGCCATATGACTTCTTGGGGATTTTAGACCAAGGGCTACCCAAATGGCTATCGCTACAAAATGAGCGGTTTTTTTATTGTAGTGAAGTGGTTAATCATATTTTGTATTTGGTGGGATTGGTCGAGAGAAATAAGCGATTGCGTCCAGGTCAAATCGTGGAATCCTATATGGAACAAGGGCTTATAGGTGTTTAAATTTTATTAAGAAAAGATTTGACAGCTTCCAGTAAAGGCTTATAATTATGGTATGCGATGCAGTACAATACAAATTACTAAAGCCGACTGGGAGCACTTCGGGTTTACGCCTAAACTGCATCGCAACCCCAGTTGGCTCTTTTATTGGAGCTATTATGGAAAAGATTGAATTGTCACAAGGAAAATTTGCATTGGTAGATGATGGTGATTGCAAATGGCTAAGCCAATGGAAATGGAGTGCCCAAAAGAGCAATAGGAAATGGTATGCTATTAGAAGCTTATACAAAGATGGAAATAAGATAGCCACTATAAGGATGCACAGGGAAATTCTCAATACTCCAAAAGGCAGAGAGGTTGACCATATCAACCACAATGGCCTTGACAATCAGAGATGTAATTTGCGAGTGTGTACACACCAACAAAATATGCAAAACCAAAGAGAAAATCGTAATACTTCGTCACGATTTAAGGGTATTTATTTTGAAAAGGCTTGTAGCAATAGACCTTGGCGAGCACAACTAAGACACAATAATACAACTCATCACTTAGGAGATTTTACTGATGAAATAGATGCAGCAAAAGCCTACGACAGGAAAGCCATAGAACTATTTGGTGAATTTGCTTGTACTAATTTCTCTGAAGTTACGATTTAGATTTCTCATCTCCTGGAGGCTTTTCATCACCCTCCTCCGAAAGTGGGGTTGGCTTCGGTCAGCCCTGCTTTTAATTACAAACTCAAAAACTCAACAGCCAGCCTCTATTTCGGACTAAAATACAGCCAAATACAAACCCTTATTATATAAGCAATTACAAAAACTTTCAAATTAGTCAGGAATTGTTTTGACTTTTGAGACTGAATAACCGAAGATAATGTTATGTGTAGAACGATACATCATCCTGTTTTAAATAAGAAAGCTGGAACCATTGTGAACTCTCCTCGATTGTTCTACACAAGCAGTGCTCTGGCTTTCTTTATTTTTGAGGTGAGAAAATGAAAAAACCGACAAAGAAAATAGTAAAAGAAATGTCTACAACCCCCAAGGGTGCAAAAAAAGCCTCTATTTTAAAATGGGAATGGCTTTTACAGGCTTCCGCAAAGCAACTTATAGATAAGCAAGAGCCTTATTGTGGTTTGTGTGTGTATTATAGGCTAACTATGTGGCATAATTGTGATAAAAAATGTCCGCTCAAGCCGAGGAAATACTATCATTGTGGTTGCTGTGTGCAATATAAAGATGCAATAGAGGCTTGGGATGATTTAGAAAAGGGCGATGGAACGCTTAAACAATTCCGTGCCAAAGCTAAAAAAATGTTAAACAGAATCAAAGCTATAACATTTTAACCATAATTAGGAGATTGAGAAAAATGTGTCAATTTTTAAGTTGTATATCAGATGGCAGTGGGAAGGTTTTATATTTTACACCAGAACAAGTAGCTGGCGACATGGCCAAAGGCAATCCACAGTCTTATGATTGGAACTCCCATACTTCAATAGCTCATTTTAACAACATATTGGGGGATGATGAGGATAAGTGGAATAAATGGGAATATAATCCCACAACTAAAATCCTTAAAAAAGATACTTTAAACACAACCGATGACTATGCCCAAGTCATAAAAGTAGTTAAAAAATTCCTAAAAGATAAAGATGTTGCGTGGTTAATGAATATATATAACCACAACACCGGCTACCGCAACACCGGCTACCGCAACACCGGCGACCACAACACCGGCGACCACAACACCGGCGGCTACAACACCGGCGGCTACAACACCGGCGGCTACAACACCGGCTACCGCAACACCGGCAACCACAACACCGGCGACTACAACACCGGCGGCTACAACACCGGCTACCGCAACACCGGCTACCACAACACCGGCGGCTACAACACCGGCGGCTACAACACCGGCAACTACAA
>SDBV01007382.1_pt1 | contig 15046 bp, 12 predicted proteins | sample 2277081 | NCBI WGS metagenome assembly SDBV01 (sample SAMN10402039, study PRJNA504765) | marine sediment metagenome | isolation source: marine sediment core GS10_PC15, 223 cmbsf | place: Arctic Ocean: Southern Knipovich Ridge | collected 2010
TTCTCATAGAATTTTTGTGGATCCAGCAACCACTGGAAGATCCAACCGGGCTTCAGACGTTCTCCCACGCCGTCCAGGGCCGGCCCATCATCACCACCCTCACCGGCTATACTGTGGCACTCGGCACACTCATATTCGGTCTGATAGATGTTCTCTCCCTGGATAACCAGCGTTTCGGGGGGTGGCCGGCCATCAAATGGGTCCTCGGGTACCCGGTCATCCTGCCAGGCGAGATCTATGTAGTCCGTAATCAGCTGGATCTCCTCCGCAGTCATGCCGAACCACGGCATCCTGCTCTCCATCAGTGGTCTTATCAAATGTGGCGTCGTCAGGTAGTCGGCCAACCACTCTTTTTGCACCTTGTCGCCCTCAAAGGAAAGTTCGGTGGCCATATGGCCAAATTGCCCATATAAGGAGTGGCAAGTGAGGCATTGATAGCGCTTGAGAACCTGTCCCACATCGCCCGCCGGCAACGCCTGCCGGAATGCCACGGACACCTCAGCCATCCTGGCCTTCATGGTGAAAGGACTCTCGGAGAAACTCATCAGCGCCACGATAACCGCTGTGATCTCCTCAGGATCGAAATTGTAGATTGGCATGATCATGTTTTCGCCAAAGGCCCGCGGTGTGTCCAGCTTTATGCGGAGGTAATCTCTAAGTCCCAGCCCCTCCTCATGTTCGACCTGGCCCCATTCCAGGTGATGCTTCCCCCAGTCTCCCACATCACTCAGTTCCGGGCCGATCTTCATCAGCGTCCTTGCTCCGGCTACGGCGTGGCAATTGAAGCATACCAATTCCCTGGCCAGTTTTTTCCCCGCCGCGATCAGGTCCTCACTTTTCAACTGCGCTTCAAATCCATCATTCGCCGGGATTGAATCGGGTCCATCATTTTTCGTAGAGAATGAGCTTATCAGGTAATCTGCTAAAGCGTAGGCCTGGCTGTTTGTGAAGCCATAGCCGGGCATTACCGTCGCCGGCTGAAAATGGCTGGGGTCCTGGAGCCAACTGACCAGCCAATCCCGTCTTACCTTATCACCGAGGCGACTCAAAGCCGGTGCGGATATGCCTTCAAATCCGCCACTCTCATGCACCGAATGACAGTCCTCACAGGCGGATTTCTTGAAGAGCCGCTCACCCTCGGCCAGATCAGACCGGCCCGCCGGTATTTGTTCCCGTTTTTGCGGTCCCGCCTCCCCTACCAGGGTCATAAGATAAGCGGTGATCGAGAGTGCTTCACTTTCCTCAAGTCCATAGCCCGGCATCAGGGTGTGTTTCAGATAAGCCTGAGGATTCAATAACCACGCCTGGAGCCACTGGGGTTGAACCTTGCGCCCGATGGTATCCAGATTCGGTGCGATGCGCTCCCTTTCGGGCAGCTGTTTGATCTCGTGGCAGGCGAAGCACGCGGCCCGGTCTATAATTTCCAGGCCCCGGTTAAGAATGGGCACACCGGGTACGTTGCTATAGGCGTGGCAACGGGTGCAGCGGCTCTGGATCCATGCATCCGTCAGCAAGGGCCGCATGTCATGTTGCTCGAACCCGTGGGCAGCCTCCACAGAAGTTCCGTAGCCGTTGCCGTCATGGCAGACAGCACAGCCAATCCGGTCGATGGGATGCGTCGCCAGGATTCTTTTCGGGTGGGTGCCAAACGGCTGTTCCTCACCGGCAAATCGCGGGTCGGCGTAGGAAAGGTGACAGGTGGTACAGCGATCGACTATGCCGTACTCAGTGTTATAGACCTGTTCAATCTTTGGGGTGGTGGCTTCAATTTGCTCGGCCCGGTTCGCATCCGGCTCCATATTCGCCAGTCGGCGGTAATACTCCTGTTGATACCCTTTCCACTCAGGCGTGACCTCCAGGTACAACGCATAAGCGCTTAAACCAAGCAAGGTCAGGGCGATGAATGCGAAGTATATCTTAGCCATCAATTATTGCCATATCAAATATTGAACCAGGGTGTGACCAGTATATATTTTATGTCAAAGAGCAATCGCAGGAGAATTTTGATTGGAACCAGCACCATTAACAGCAACAAACCCATGGTGATGGCATAGCGCACCGGCCCCAGGGATCGGATCAACTTCCTCCAGTATATATAAGGGAGGGCGAAGCCTAAAGAAAAGTATAGCAGCATACCGGAAAGGCCGGCCCAGGCCGGGAGGTTGCGGGATACGCCGGAGGATACCCTTTCCGTGGTCCAGGTTTCCCAGGGCCAGAACCAGGCCCAGTTCGGGCCGCGGAAGATCACTCCGATACTTATCAGCAGGAACCAGAGGAACAGTCCGAAGGCAAAGACGCTGGCCGCGAATTTGCGCTCGGAAAATGAATAGTAACCCGTGCCGGCGCGATTGGGATCGATGTAGGGGATGGCCATCAAACCGAATATGATTATCGAGGGTATCATAACACCGCCAATCCAGGGATCGAAATAGACCAGCAATTCCTGGAGGCCGGCAAAGTACCAGGGGGCCTTAGCCGGATTGGGCGTCTCCGTGGGGTTGGCCAGTTCCTCCAGCGGGGCATTAAATACGATCGAAGCTGCCAGCAGTAAGGCAATCACCGTCAAGGCCATCAAAAACTCCCGCTTGAGCAACTCCGGCCATACCGGTACCTCCTCCTCGGTTATGTCACGAACCTTGGAAAGGGTCTCGCCACGGACCAGCGCCAGTACCCGGTAAGGGCGCCCTGCACCGGATTTGTCCTCAGGAATTTTGGTTATCATTATGCTCCTCTCCAATCGATGTCCGGTTTTGGGCGGAGATGCCGCCATCCTTCCGCACCCGCCATAAATGGACGATTATGAATACCGAGGCCACCAGCGGCAGGGCGACGCAATGCAGTACATAAAACCTGAGCAGTGCGCTTTGGCCCACGATCGTGCCCCCCAGCAGGGCGAAGCGAACATCGTTGTCGATGGTGGCGCCGAGGACATCGGCAAACGGCCCCCCATGGCCGATGAAGGGCGCCGAGCGGGCCATGTTGGTCCCCACCGTGATCGCCCAGAAGGCCAGCTGGTCCCAGGGTAATAGATACCCGGTGAAGCTCAAGACCAGGGTGAGGACCAGCAGCATTACGCCTATAGCCCAGTTGAATTCGCGGGGTGGCCGGTAGGACCCTGTGAAAAATACGCGGGCCATATGCAGAATTACCAGCAGCACCATCAGGTGGGCGGCCCAGCGGTGCATATTGCGCAGCACCCGGCCGAAGGGCACCACGTGGAGCAGGTCCTGCATATCCCAATAGGCGCGCTCTACCGTGGGTGTGTAGTAGAACATCAGGAATACCCCAGTGCCCGCCAAAATAATGAAAAGCAGGAAGGCCGTACCGCCCAGTCCAAAGGTGAAAGTAAACCTTATCCCGATTTTTTTTACATAGGTGGGGTGGAGGTGTAGGAAAACATTTGAGAGCACCGCCAGGATACGGTTCCTTCTGGTATCCGGCTTCCCATGCCTGATGATGGAGCGGTACAACTGTGATCGAGTACCCGATGTTTCAATATTTTGGGGTAGGTCATCGCTCATGGTGTTCCTCATATTAAAAGCCGGCCCGGTTCAAAACCATACCTGCCGGTATTCCCCGGTGAATCCCTGAATGGCCCCGTTCATACTTTGAGTAGGAAGGCCCTTTTCTCCCTCTGGTCGGTTTTACCCGCCTCTTGGACAGTGTCCACCACGATGTTTCCGGCCAGGTCGAGCGAGACGCCGACCCTGGCCAGCGGCCCCGGCGCCGGCCCGCCGATCACGTCTCCGTTCACGTCGAAGAAACTGCCGTGACAAGGGCACTTGAAGATCGACTCGGAGTTGAACCAGGACACGGCACAACCCAGATGCGGGCAGATGGACTTCATGACATAAATACCTTTCGGCTGCCGGACTATAAATACATTGTGCTCCTTGATCCACCTCGAATCGATGGTATCGACCACGTAGTCCTCCGGCAGGCCGATCTTGAACCTGGTGGGCGGCTCATACCTTACTCGCGGGAAAAAGAACCTCACCGATGCCAGGGACAGTCCGGTAAGCCAGGCCCCGATACTGGTCCAACCTACCAGGCCCGACAGACGCATCAGGAATTTCCGCCTGGGCAGGGACGGGTTAACTTCCTCGTCACCCACGGTATTCATCACAGGTTCAGTCATAGGGCTACACTTTCCAATGTTTCGTCCGGCATCATCGCCGCGCCACCTTCATCCATCTCGATGAGCATCATGGTGCAGGCATCGGCGGGGCAGGCCGCCACGCACTGGCCACAGCGGATACAGGCCTCCTCATCCTGGATCATGGCCATGGCTGTGCCGCCGGAACTTGCCAAGAAATCAGGTTGAGTACTATCAATGTAATTTCGTTCTTCGGCCCCCAGCTCCAGTCTATCGAATGAGACCATTTCGATACACTTCATGGGGCAAGCCTCGGCGCAGCGGCCGCACAGGATGCATTTGTCGGGGTTAATCGCAACATTATAGAAGCAATGCAGGCAGCGTCCGGCCTCATATCGGGCGCTGGATTCATCCAGGGCCAGTTCAATCTCCACGATACCGATGCGCCGCTCGATGGGGGTCATGGGTAGCGCTACCCGATCCCTGCGGTCGTAATCCCCCCGGGGCGAATAATGGCGCTTGTGCACGGCACTGTACTCCACCTTCCTTGTGGGGCGCGGTTTGCCGCTCAGGTAGGAATGGATGGACTCGGCTGCGGTACGGCCATCCGACACTGCATTGATCAGACTGCGGGGGCCGAAGGCAGCATCGCCGCCGGCAAAGATACCGGCCTCCGTGGTGGTCAGCGTCTTTGGGTCTACTTTGATGGTGGCGTTCGGATTGATCTCCACGCCGTCTTTGGGGCCGATGAAAGTGGTATCGATGGCCTGGCCGATGGCCATGATGATCGTCTCAGCCTTGATCACTTCTTCGGAACCTTCATGGAAGCTGGGGCTGAATTTGCCCTGCTGGTCAAAGATACTCTTGACCGCCAGGGTCTCGAGCCCAATGGCCCGGCCCCCTTTCCCGACGATTCTCTGCGGCCCCCTGGAATTGTGCAGGAAAATACCTTCATCGCCGGCGGCCTCGATCTCCTCCTCGTCCGCCAGCATGCCGCTCCGGGGCTCCAGGCACACCACATGCACTTCAGCGCCAAAGAAGCGCGCCGCCCGAGCCACGTCTATCATCTCGTGGCCTCCCTGTTCAGCCGCCGGTTCCCCCGTGGTTGCCCGTCGAACAGCCGTTCGAGCGACGTCGAAGGCTACGTTGCCGCCACCGATCACCACCACGGTCTTTCCCAGTGTCACCACCCGGCCCAGGTTGATCTCTCTAAGGAAATCGATCCCCTTCAGCACCCCTGCCAAGTCTGAGCCGTCGATGGGCAACTCCCGGGCCTTCTGCGCACCGCAGGCAATAAATAGAGCACTGTAGTTCTCCCTTAGATCACTAAGGGTGACGTCCCGCCCGATCTTGGTGTTGTAGTTGATGGTAACTCCCAGGCTGGCGATGAAATCGATCTCACGCTGCAATAATTGCCTCGAAAGGCGATATTCCGGGACACCCAGCCGGAGCATTCCGCCGCCCACCGGTGTGGACTCGAAAACCACCGGGCTGTATCCCAGGATGGCCAAATCGTGTGCACAGGCCAGGCCGGCCGGACCGGCGCCCACGATAGCTACCTTTTTAGAGTGCCCCCGGCTCCCGGTCATCCCCAGCCGCGCTTTCAAATCCAACATCCGGGGACTTTCAACACCGAATCTCTCGGTCAGGAAGCGCTTGAGGGCCCGGATGGCCAACGGTTTATCCATCCGCCCCCGGTTGCAGGCGCCCTCGCAGGGATGAGCGCATATCCGGCCGCAGGTGGAGGCAAAGGGGTTAGGCATGCGAGCATACCAATAAGCTTCTTCGAACTGGCCCGCCGCCATCAAAGTGATATAGCGCCCGGCCCGGGTGCTCACCGGGCAGGCGTCGGCACACCTGACGTTGCGAACCAGCCAGGCCGCATCCTGCAGCTCAATCCGATAGTTATCCGCTCTCATTCAAATCTCATAGACTGGTCGCCATGAAGGACAATCTCATCTTCTAATTTAATGGATGCGCCCTGGAAGGAGTATTGGTTGTTGCCGATGGTGCTGCCGACGGTATGCATCATCCATGCCGGCAGTACTGAGTTGGTCGCCAGTCGGATTTCGCCGTAAACCACGCTCTGGCTGACTGTGCCCAGGAACAACAGTGGGATAAAGTACCACAGCATATCCGGAGTTAGGTAGAGCCAGAAGACATAAACGAACGGCAAGTGCCAGGCGCCCCATATCAGTCCAACAACGGTATGTGAGAGCCAGATGTTCTTGTTTAGCGAGTACACCTTCGGGGCCAAATAGCCACGCCAGGCGAACTCTTCAAAGATGTTCTTGACCAAGGCCGAAATCAGAAGTGTCAACAGCGGAGTGGTAACACCGCGAAACAGGTTTCCGTCCAGGGCAAGGCCGCCCAACAATCCGCCGATTAGCAAGGTCGCCGTTATAATCACAGGGAAGATTAGAATGCTGACCAGCCACCAGAAGCCGTTACCCTTGAAATTCGGTCGTAAACCGAAATCGTCCCAACCATCGCCACCAAAGAGGCGCAACAGAAGCATTATAGCGAGTGGCGAGAGAATCCACAATGCTTGGCCCAATCCCGGTGTGCCGGGATCAGCTTCGGGTGGAACGGTGAGCGGATCAATGACGCCCGCCAGAGCTGCTACCCCAAGAACCGATGCTGTGAAGATTATAAGATTCCGTTTAGTGCGCTTTTGGTCAATGGCAGCCATTTAAATATTCCCCTATCTCGATTTCCGCTACTGTTAAAGAGTCTACCAGATGCCAGGGAACAACCGATGACGAGTACGGCCTGCGTAGTCCCGATATCCATCCAGTTCGGCGTGCAGGAAACGGTCTTCCCGGGCGGTTCGGTATATGAGCACTAAGACCGTGAGACCGGCTGGTATAAGCCCCCAAGTGGATCCCAGCATAAGCGGACCAGCTACCGTATAGATAGCAAAGCCAGTATTGACCTGCCCCCACCGTTTGGACCACTTGGCAAGTTAGTATCTGATGTTTCAGTTAACACGACTAAGTACGATTAGTTGCTCTGCTGGAAGTATGGCCTCCGGTGCAGGAGGTCGATATCCGAGACTGCAATTTTGCTGTACAACCCCTATCTGACGGCTGGCTTCTGCAGTAGTCTTACCTTGGCTGAGTAGTACTTCATCTTCTCTGAGTTTGTGGATGATTTGTTCCGGGGTATATCGCTTGATGGGCATGATTGCCTCCCTTTTTTGTACCAAAGACTAACTTACGAAGTGGTACAGTTTTTGGGGGGCAGGTCAATTTTGAAATGCTCTATGAAACGTAACCCGGATCATGTGGAATATTGCTCGATTTTGGCGTTCAGGGTCTTCAGCAGTATATGGATTGCAGAGGACTTGGTGATATAATCATCGGCTCCCACCTCAAATGCCTTGTCAATGTCCTTGATCTTCGACTTCCCGGTTAGCATGATGACCGGAAACTGCTTAAGCTGCGGATCACTCTTGATTTTCAGGCAAGCGGCAAATCCATCCATACCAGGTAACATCACATCCAGCAATACGAGCGCGGGGTTGATTTCCGGTAGCAGCGACAAGCCCGTTTCCGCATCAGCGGCGATATGAACGTCCAATCCCTGCTTATCGAGGTGAATTTTGATTACACTCGAGAAATAGTCGTCATCTTCGATGAGCAGGATTGTTTTATTCATCGGGTACCGGGAACAACCAACGTTATGGTTAATTCTCCGCCAATCTACAATCTCTGGCCGCCGCACTCAAACACAATTTCACATCCCGGACAACCCGCCCCGATTTGAGAAAGGTAGAATTCGGTAGTAACTTATTCAAGTAGCACTATTATAAACACGCAAAATAAACGAGCAGCATGCCTGAATCCCAAAAAGATCACCAGCAGCTCCTGGCCTACGCCGAAGACCTGGCGAAAATCTACGAATCCGAGAAGCAGAAGCGTGCTCAGCTGGAGATTGAAAATCAGAAGCTCCGCCTGACTATCGATGGATTGACTGACGCCGTCGTTACGCTCGATCCCCAGCTGCAGATTCTTGACGCCAATCAAGCCTTTGCCACCCTTATGGGGGCTGATCTTCCTGATTTGGCCGCCCACCCTCTCTCAGAATTCATCGTTAACACTGGGTGGGAACGAATCGTTGCGGGTCTCGATGACTTGGCTGAGAAGGATGAATTGGAAATTGATCCCGCCAAGGACCGGAAACGGTTTTTCCGTATATTCCGAAACCCGGTTCTCGATGAGCGCGGCCGGCGGCACGGGTGGATTATCGTTATCCGGGACGAGAGTCAGCTGCGGCGGGCGGAGATACTGAAAGATGAGTTTCTTTCAATCGTCTCCCATGAGATCCGCACCCCGATGAACGCGATTCTCGGCTTCTCAAACTTTCTTGAGAAATCATTGAAAAGCCGCCTGGAAGAATCCGAACTGAAATATTTCGAATTGGTCCGGAATGGGAGCCAACGTCTCTTGAATACCCTGCAGGAGATTTTTGATGCCGCGGAATTGGCCACGGACATACCGCAGGAGCGTGCCGAATTCGACCTAGGCAGCCTGGTCCATAAGGTTCAGGAGAACTATCTGCCCCAATTGCAGGCCAAGGATCTCACGATCTCGCTCACTATCCCCGGCGAACCGTCTCTGGGATGGGGCTATCCCGAACTAATGATGAAGGCCGTAGATCATATGATCGCGAATGCCGTCGAGTTCTCGCCTCCGAGCACGGAGATAGCCGTTGGCCTGACTGACGACGATATGCACTGGCAACTCACCATTCGAGATCACGGTGAAGGTATCCCGCCGGAGCGGCTGGAGAACATATTCAACTCCTTCTACCAGTCAGAGAGCTACCGGACGCGATCTCATGAAGGTCTCGGACTGGGGCTGGTGATCGTGAAGAAGACCGCCCTGCTGCACGGGGGGGATGCTACGGTCGAGAGCGAAATGGGCAAAGGCACCACGGTAACCCTGACCATCCGACGGCATACAGAACGGTCACCGCAGGACAGCGCGGAAACCATACCAGCCCTCCAGGCTGAACTGGAAAGCCTGCACGCGCAGAATATCCAATACGCTCAGGACCTGGCCAAGACATACAAAGCTCGTAAGCAGGCCGCCACCCAGTTGGAGATGACCCGAGACCAGCTGGTGCGCTCAGACAAGCTGGCCACCATGGGCCAGATGGCCGCCGGCATCTCGCACGAGGTAAATAACATCCTCACGCCGATCCTGGGCAACGTGTACATGTTGCGACAACAAAAGGACGAACTGGCTCCCGATATGGAGCGGATGCTGGCCAGTATCGATGAAGCCACCAAGCGGGCGGCGGACATGTTGCGGCAGGTGCTGGACTTCTCCCGCAAAGGTCCCGAGAAATTCGCCCCCACCGACGCGGTGGCCTTGATTGACAAGGTGCTGAACCTGCTCGAATACCGCTTGCGAAAGGGGCAGGTCAAGGTGCACAAAGATTACGGGCCGCAGCCGGTGGCGGTGATGGCCAACGGCAAGCAGATCGAACAGGTGATCGCCAACCTGGTGATCAATGCCATCGATGCCCTGGAAGGCGGCGGTGAGCTCAATATCAGTATTCGGGAGCAACCGGAACCTGCCGATGGAACGGGCGGTGGTTCGGTTGAGATTCGCCTGGCCGATACCGGGCCGGGTATCCCCGAGGATATCAGGGAGTCGATCTTCGAACCCTTTTTCAGCACCAAGGCTGAGGGTCAGGGCACTGGCCTGGGGCTGTTCATCAGCCACGGTATTATCGGGAAGCACGGTGGAATACTTGAGGTCGAATCAGAAGTTGGCCAGGGGACTACCTTTTCCATCACTTTATTGGCGCCGGAATAATGAAAATTCAAAATTAGTAGCAACTACTTTTAAGGTAGATCATGAAACAGAATGGCAGAAAGATCATCAACGTCCTCCTGGTGGAGGACAACCCTGTAGACGCCCGGCCGCACCCTGGAGGATCGTAACGTGGGAATAAATGGAAAGCATAAAGGCCGTTTTGAAGGAGCGTTGCTCGCCGTTTTCCGGCCGGGACTGATCAGAACATTAATGGTCTGGTTTATATTAATAGCCCTCGTGCCCCTTACGGTGGTCAGTAGCATTAGCTATTTCCAGGCCAAGGACAGCCTGAGAAACTCTATAGTCGAGACGCAACGGACGACGATTGCACTCAAGATGGCTTTTATTGACAACTGGTTTTCTTATCGATTCCTGGATCTTAAAACTCAATCAACAAGTCTTGAAAACACACGTTTCCTCGAGAAACTGCGAGAGGCTCTTCAGACCAGCGGCAAGGAGGCCGCGGATTTTGTCGGGAGCTCTCGATGGGCATCGATAGTTGAGGAGTACAGCACTGATCTTCGGGCCTTCCGGAGAACCTACGCTTACTACGATGTCTTTCTGATCGACTTGGACGGCAACATCCTCTTCACCGATATAGGCGAGCCCGACCTGGGAACAAACCTGTTTAGCGGTCCATATTCCGGGACACTTTTTGCCCGCGCCTGCAAACAAGCCCTTAAGAGCGGGCACCCTACCTTCTCTGATTTCGAATTCTATGCTCCATCCAACAATGCAGTCGCCGGCTTTCTGATTTCCTCCATTATTGATGAAAACGCGGAGAGGATAGGCCTCTTTGCCCTTCAGATCCCCATCGACAAGATTGACGCCATCATGCAGGACAGGACAGGAATGGGCAAGACCGGCGAGACGTTCCTGGTCGGCGTCGATCTGACCCTAAGATCCAATTCAGCGCAACATGACGATGAAAAGATCCTGAGCAAGAGAGTGGAAACAGAGCAAACCCAAAAGTGGTTCCGAGAACACATCACGGAGAACGCGGGAAAAGAAACGGAATCTTTGATTGTCTACCCTGGCCACCGTGGAAAGAATGTCCTTGGCACCCACCATCTTGTTGAGATTGCTGGAGTCAAGTGGGGGCTGATTGCCGAGATTGAGGAAGATGAAGTGTTCGCCTCGATCACTAGGCTAAAGATGGTTGGGCTAATGCTGGTGGTAACAACAGGAGTAATAGTTCTTTTGGCAGCCTCTATGATATCCCGGCGGATAATCAACCCCCTTCTGTCCCTGACAGCAACCGCGGAGCAGATTCAAGCAGGTCATAGGGACGCTCGGGTGGCTGTGTCCTCCGGGGATGAGATCGAGCGACTAGCCAAGATATTCAACTCCATGCTTGACTCACTTAATGAAGCCCTGGCCGAGACGGAAACCGCCCGGGACCGCATCGACGGCATCCTCAAGTCCATCGGCGACGGCCTGATCGTTACCGACCTGAACAACCGGGTGCTGATGATGAACCGGGCCGCGGAAGATATGTTGGGGGTTCAACTCAGCGATGTGGTTGATCTCCCGATTGAGTTTGCCGTGGAGGAGAATACGCTACGGGAATCGATTGTGGTAACCCTCAACAAGCAATCAACAGGCTACGCTTTCGACTTCGATCTGCCTGATCCGAAGGCCAAGTATCCGCGCATCATGCGGGCGCGAACGGCGGTGATCTTTGACCGGGAGGGCCGGCAGACCGGCATTGTTACCATCATCCATGACGTAACTCACGAGCGGGAGGTGGACCGCATGAAGACCGAGTTCATCTCCACGGCCGCCCATGAGCTGCGCACGCCGCTGACCTCCATCCAGGGTTTCTCGGAAATCCTCATGACGCGAGAAGACCTTGACGAGCAGGAAAAGGCTAGGTTCCTGGGGCACATCAACCAGCAGGCCGCGGCACTGACCGATATCATCAACGACCTGCTGGATATCTCACGGATCGAGTCGGGCCGGGGATTCGCCCTGAACCTGGAGGAATGCGACGCCGGAGCGGCCATAAAGATGGTGGTAGAGCCATTTATCACCCAGGCGCCACAACACAAATTCAAGGTGAACCTGCCGGGCAAATCCCATATAATGATCGTGGACAAGGATAAAATGACCCAGGTACTGGAGAATATCATCGGCAACGCGGTGAAATACTCACCGGATGGGGGCGAGATCAGAGTGAGTGGGGTTACCAGGGATGATCGCTATGTGGTTACCGTGGAAGATCAGGGCCTTGGCATGACGCCGGATCAGCTCGAGCAGATGTTCGACAAGTTCTACCGGGCGGACAGCTCCGATACTGCCATCGAGGGTACTGGTCTGGGCATGAGCATTGTGAAGGCGATCATCGACGCGCATAAAGGTGAGGTTCGCGTGGATAGCGAATACGGGACAGGTACGAAGGTAACAATTTGGTTACCGCTGCCTATCGCGCACCCAGTCGAAGACGTGGGGAACGGTGTTGCGTAGGACCGGCCGGGAGGATCAAATCAATTCATTACAGGAGGAGGCCTTGTGAAAACCATACTTATTGTGGATGATAAGCAGGAAGTCAGAGAACTGGTGGAGGTGACGCTACGGGTGGGTGACTATCGCATCCTACAAGCAGAGAACGGCGACCAGGCCCTGGAAGTAGCTCGAGCTGAGAAGCCGGACCTGATGTTGCTGGATGTCATGATGCCTGGAAGAATCGATGGATTTGGGGTCTGCAAGCGGCTAAAGGATGCCACAGCAACTGCGGGAATCACCATTATCATGCTGACGGCCAAAGGACAGCAGGTGGATAAGGAAAGGGGAGACAAGGCAGGATGCGATGGGTATTACACCAAGCCGTTCAGCCCCCTGGAACTGCTGCAGAAGGTGGAGGAAGTATTGGGGGACTAAGTCCCCTTCTCTGGTGCAAATGGTGGCACAACCACATGGATGGGCTCCACTACCCCGGTCTGATGAACGAAATTTATCAATTGTTGGATCATCATCAGCGTGACCTCCTGGCCCTTGGTAGCCAGCAGTGCGCCCTCCCGGCTGATAACGTCCTCGTCCAGAATCATGGTAGTATCCAATTCGTTGACCGAAACAGCCTTTATGATCCTGCCGGACACCGCCTCCTCCTGATTCATCAAGGCGTCCAGCACTTCGGGAACGATTTCGTGTTCCGGCGCCCGCAACTCCGCAACGGCTCCCTCGTGCGTCGCCCCCCCGGAGACCAGCCGGTCAAATTCAAGTGCCGTCCGTAAAATGTGGGCTCCCAACAAAATTTCGTCTTCCGCTTGCAGGTTGCTGCTGGTGGTATGGCGCTGGAAGCGTTGGGCCTGGTGCTCAATCATACCAGCCACCGACTCAAGCCGGGGCACATTGGACAACAATGCGCTTACGATCCGGGGTTGGGCCGCCAGCATTCCAGCCTCTTTCTTCGACAGTGGTTGGTCAGATGCAACCTTGTCCCAAATGGCAGGCGGTATACTGATGGCGCCAATCTGGGACAGCATGGCGGCCAGGTCAAATTGCCAGACGTTGGGGAGCCGCAGTTGAGTCGCAATATGATGCACATACCGCCTGATCCGGGCCCCCCTGCTGAAGGCTATAGGATTCGCCAGGGCCAAAATCTCCGTCAACAATTTGAAGCCGCCGTGCAGCGTCTTCTCAAGCAGGTCTCGTTCAGCGGTGACCAGTTGATATTGCCGCACACCGGCGGCGCAGGCCTTGATCAGAGTTTCCGGTTCGCAGGGCTTTGTCAGGAAGCGAAATATGTGGCCTTCATTGACGGCCTTTACAGCCACCTCCAATTCGCCGTAGGCCGTGAGCATAATGCGGGTGGAATAGGGGCTGATCTCTTCCGCTTTCTTGAGAAACTCGATGCCATCCATATCGGGCATGTTGAAGTCGGTCATGATCAAGGTTGGTTCACCCATTTTTTTGATGGCAGCCAGCCCGCTGGGACCGTCCTGGGCCGTTTCGACCTGGTAATGGCCTTTCAAAAGGAGGGCGTGGGTCTCGAGAATTTTTGGATCGTCGTCGACTAATAATATTTTAGGGAGCATGGCAGGTACCGTGAAATTTCATGTTCAGATGAAAGCGAAACTATTCAGGTATGGAAATCTACCCTTTTTTCGGTATATAAGCTAAACGATAGTTCTCCCGGGGCCAAGGGCAGGAATGGGTAAAGGAATCAATTATGGATGAACAGCACGACCTGGACGAATCTGTATTGGCGAAGTGCATTTCACCCCGGAGGGAGCCCCATACCTGAAAACCCATGCCATTACCAATATTGCCTGGAACGACGAAACCCGGAAGTTCTACGAGCTGAATGCCCCCGAGGGCATGGAATTTCACAACCTGAAGACTCTCTTCGGAGCGGTAATGACTACTGGGAGACCGGTGATTGCGAATGAACCGGCTAACGATCCCCGCCGAGCCGGTCTGCGGTGTACTACAAGACTGCCGGCAAAGCCCCTGATCCCGAAGAACTAAGCCTTAAACGGTTGATTGATGAGATTCATATGAAATATCCTTTCATGGGGACGCGCAGCATCCGTGACCAGTTGCGGAACCGGGGACACAAGATCAACCGGAAGCGTGTCAAAAGGCTCATGGCCGAGATGGGCATTGCTTCTGTCGCTCCCCAGCCAAACACAAGCCGGCCAGGGAAGCATCACAAGATTTATCCTTATCTGCTCAGGGGATTGAGAATAGATCGGCCCAATCAGGTCTGGGCAACGGATATCACGTATATTCCCATGGCCCGTGGCTTTCTCTATCTGATGGCGATCATGGACTGGTACCCCGCCGATGGCGGGGGGTACAGCCGCAAAGTGCTGGGCTGGCGGTTGTCTATCAGTATGGATACTGCTTTCTGCCTGGAGGCCCTGAATGAGGCCGTTCAGACTTATGGTGCGCCGGAGATCTTCAATACCGACCAGGGCTCTCAGTTCACCAGTGAGGAGTTTACCGGTGCACTGAAATCGTCCGACATCCGCATCAGCATGGATGGGAAAGGCCGCTGGATGGACAATGTCTTCATTGAGCGGCTGTGGCGCAGTCTGAAGTACGAGGAGGTCTATCTCAAGGCCTACGAAACGGTGCCGGAAGCCAGATCAGGCATCAGGGAATGGATCAGGTTCTA
>SDBV01007383.1_pt1 | contig 15046 bp, 10 predicted proteins | sample 2277081 | NCBI WGS metagenome assembly SDBV01 (sample SAMN10402039, study PRJNA504765) | marine sediment metagenome | isolation source: marine sediment core GS10_PC15, 223 cmbsf | place: Arctic Ocean: Southern Knipovich Ridge | collected 2010
GTGGATAAATCGATAATGGCCAGTCGCCTATGAGCAAGGCCAGTCTGGCCAAGCAATGCAACACCCTCGCCGTCTGGGCCCCGGTGTGCAATAAGTGAGGCCATTCGGCGCAACGTCGCCTCCTCAACTAGGCGCTGAGAATCGAAATGGAAAACACCACAAATTCCACACATGTCGCACCAATCTCCCTATACTTAGATATAGAAAACTATGACGGTCTCTAGATCACTTCTTTTTGGCGAGCACTTCTATGAAGTCCCCCCTCTTGAAAAGTATATCAGATAGGCTCAGCAGATATCGCTTCAAAAAGACCCCACGAGGACTCTTGCTGATTACTGGTGCCTTGGGCAGGTAAGTCTTCAAAGATTGCACACTGAATCCGCATTTCTCTAGAATGATTCTCATACTCTTAGGGGAATAGAAGAAAGGGTGATGCAGTGAGAACAATTCAAAGTTTTGAATGAGGTCCCGTCTTCTGATAGTTCTAAGCAGCTCAATGACGTTGTCGAACTGGTAAGGGACTTCGATAACTAAAATTCCGTCGTCATTAAGTAGTGTGCTAATGCTCTCCAGGCTGGCGACAGGATCGACAAAATGTTCGAATGTATGGTTGAGGTGGACAACATCAAAGCTCTCACCCTGAATCCTTTCGGGCAGGTGCTCCAAATCACCCTGTGCAAAAAAATCTCCATGCATAGCAGTGGCCTCCTCAACAGCATATGCTGAGTACTCGAGGCCTGTGGCATCAAGTCCAGCTTGACGGCACAATCCTAAGAACATACCGGTTGCTGAACCGATATCAAGCAAAGAGAGAGTTTTGTCTGGGAACCTTTTTTGAATTCGTTCTATGCGATTCGTGAAGTGCTCCCTGCGACCAGCCACGATATCCTGATACTGGGGACGACGACCGTCAGGCGCAAAATATTGGCTTGAATATAACTGTTCATACTCCTGGGACGTAGGTTGTGGAGTCAACCATGCGAAATCACAGCTTGGGCAACGCATAACCTTGAAAGGCTTTTTAAGGTTCAGCAGAGTTTCGGCACGTTCGTGTTCTACTATCTGTCGCGTGCCGCAAATGGTGCATTTACTAATCTCTTTTCGCTGCACTTCTCATCTCCTTTGAAAAGGTTGCCATTAGGATTAGCGTGACAGCCAACGAAGTGAAAGCCGTTGAAATGGCAATCCCTCGCACACCGTAATGTTCCATCAAAACATAGTTCAATAAGATATGAAGAACGCTTCCCGTCCCGGCTACCAGGAAAAGTGTTCCTGTCTTCTTCATGACCAAATGAGCCCTTCCCAAGATATTACCCAGAATGAGCGGCACGAAGCCCAAAAGATAAAAAGACCATACCTGACTTATCTCAGGCAGACGTGCGATGTCAAAGGCTCCATGATTAAAAGCAAGGTTCACTATCGGCTGTCGAAAGATTATCAATATCATCATAACGGGCAAGGTTATTGCAGTCACCACGATGACAACTTTCCAAACGTGCGTGGCAAAAGTTTTGCGGTCGGAGGAGTAAAAGGTACTGCTCCAATGAGAGAGCAAAGTGATGGAAAGACCTGTGCTTATGACTGTTACTGGTATGAAGTTAATTCTGTCAGCATAATGCAGCACCGATACGCTTCCCATCGCAAGCGATGAAGCCATGGCCTTATCAACCAAAGGATTGAACACAACGGCAAGCATGCCTGCTGTCTGATAAGCGGAGGTCTTCAAGAATTGTCTCAGTTGGGGGTCCATTCCAAACGAAAGTCGGATTCTGACTTCCTTCATGCGCCTTAGAGAGAGCACAAGAGCAACCAGACGAAGGAGTTCTCCTACGACGTATCCGCAGGTGATGGAGTGTACACCCCACCGGTTCTTGAGCAAGAACACAACAACAATAACGGCAATTCCTCTGACCATAGGAGAGATGGCAGGCAAGGCAAATCTTTTGTATGCGTTGAGTACCCCTTCTGCAATGCCGCTCCATATAACCAAAATGACAAAGGGTGATGTCTCTAGCAAAAGCTGGTGAGTGAGTCGGACGGTGTCGCTGTCAAATGCAGTAAAGCGGATCATGAGCGGTTTGCTTGCTAAGACTAGAAGAAGCGTGAGAGCTCCGAATATTACCGTACCAAAACCCAGAATCTTGCCCACTAGCTCGCCAACATCCCTTTGGGCGCTTCTCAGTTCAGCAACATACGGCACCATGACGCTGGCCACGACCGGCGAGAACATGCCCGAAAGAAACAGCACTATGCCATAGGCAAAAAAGAAAGCGTCGGTCTCCGTGGTGACGCCGAACCAGGCACCTATGAACAATGGAATCAGAAAGCCGACCCCTTTCCCTAGCGAACTCCAGACCGTTGTCGTCATGGTGTCCCAGAGTAGAGGACGCTTTCGCAAATGTTTGACCAGAAGGCCTACACGCGAAAGAGTAGTCTGGGATCTAGAGTTCGCTTCGGTCAATGACGAGGAGAGGGGGGGGCGATCTGTCGATTGTCTCTTGGACTGCATGTTATGTATCGATCTTAATGCCCAAGCGACCAGCTGCATCAATCCTGTTCAGAAGTATCCCGACGTTGTTTTCCTCGAAATACTGGTCTGTCGCCTTGCGGGAGCCCTTCCAAAAACCATAATCGTCGATAATCAGTACACCGTTTGGGACTAAGCGAGGAAAGAGATGTTGCAGTTCGTGATATGTCGACTCGAACCAGTCTGTATCCAATCGAAGCAGGGCAATCTTGTCCGGAATGACGCCGGGTATGGTGTCCTCGACTTTGCCAACTATGTACTCGATCTTATCTTCAGCGTATCCGGTCTTCATCATATTTGAACGCACTTCGTTCAGCGAGGCTCGGCACCATCCCTCATCATGGTCTCCCTGCGCGACCTTCCAAGTCGCATGAGCGGACTCGTCATCCAAAGAAATGTCCACGTTTGTAGGCTCAGCCATGCCCTCGTACGTGTCGTAGAGAAACATCCGCCGGTCAATGTCGCCAAGTTTTCTTAGCGCGTGTGCGCAAAGCATACAACTTCCCCCGCGCCAGACTCCGCATTCTACAATGTCGCCGGGAATCTTCGTTCGGTCTATGTATTCGATGGCTTTGTACAACGCATACATTCGATCAACACCAGTCATGGTGTAGTCTTCACACAACGAATATATTTCTGCAAACTCCGAATCCATGTCGCTCGGACAACATACCACCCGGAATCCTACGTTCTTTGCCAATACTCTCGCAACGTCCAGGATAAACTTGTTGAACACTCTAGTACCTTATTTTTCTATACAACAAAACAGATTGAAACTTGATCCACCAAACACGTGGCGCTATCCGGCCCCTAGGCAGGTATCAGACCATTTTGATGAACATTCACAACAGTTGTCTGAGCGGCTGCTTGCGCCAGACAGCTTTCATTCCGACCCTCCAAATGTTTCCAAACCACCTGCGGGTAACCGCAGACGACCATCATCGGACGAGTCGTTCTCAGAGTTGCCGTGATCCCCTATTCCGTTCCTGAGCGATTCTCACGACATAGGCCCGAGTGGTCGTTATGCCAAGACGGGCAAGCCACATTCTCACGGCCAGGAAGCGAAACGGCAAGATCATATACATCGAATAGAGTAGCATGTTCCTGGTGGTCAAGACAACCAATCCAGATTCTTCAAGAAGGCTTTGCCAGGAACAGTGACGATACTCGAGGATTTCTTGAAATGTATTGGGTGCAGTTCCGTGAACACCCAAAGGAAGCAATAGCCGAAGGACTCTTATGACATATCCACGCGATGCCGAAACAGGTGTTTTACTCTCTCCGCCGCAGCTAACATGTGTGCCGGCAGGGCTAGATCGTTGCTCTCGCGACCTTCTGCACTTTGCCAACTCACGAAAGAAACTCACGAGCATCATACCTTGAAATGCGTACTTTGCCACAAGCAAGGTGAAGAGTTGGCAAAACAAAGTTGGGACCACGTGGACCATTATGCCGCCGGGCCTCAACGTTCGCTTCATCTCTCGCAATGCCAGGACTTTGTCGGGAATGTGCTCGATAACGTTAGATGACAATATTAGGTCAAACGAATCATCGGGAAAACACAGCGCCTCGGCGGAGCACGCAACAACGGGAGTTACATATGGGCGTTGAAGACTGCTGACATCGACATCGGAAGCTATCACATGTGAGAATGTTTTGGCAAGTACTGCGGCTTGGTCTCCGCGACCAGAACCGATCTCCAGCACTGAGGAAATCTTGTCTAACGACACCTCGCTCCCAAGGACCGCGAGGGAACGCTCAAGTTCCAACTTGCGGATAAATGCGAGCCATTTTCCTCGGCGAGAGCCGGGAGGCTGCCATTGTTGGTACCCCTTGTGCCATAATTCTTGAGCGCGGGCCAGTAATCTCATGTTGCGTGATCCGGATCTGTGTAAGCTTGTACTGCTTTTTCTTGAGTCCTTGCATTTTGCGAGAGCTTGACAGTAAGTGCGGCGAATAGCCAGAAGTATAGAGAAAGCGAACGAATTTCCCAAACGGGATAAAAGAGTGCAAACACTGCGAAAAATGGCACTATGCCGACGAATCCCAAGCCTAGACTCTGAAGAATCGGATCCTGCATATCTTGATATCCCACCAGGGCAATCCTGAACAGCCTTATGCAAGCCCAGATGATGCAGGCCAATCCAGCGAGTCCTGTTTGGCCGAAGATGTAAGCCCAGTTAACGTCCGTTACCATTGTGCGCTCCTGTCGGCTCAAAGCGACAATGCCTTCAAGAGAATCAAGGTCGAAGATATCGACTGCGCGAGCCCCGAGCGATCCTGGACCAAGGCCAAATAGAAAGGTCTTAGGCCCTTCTCGCCACATGTCAAAGGGAAAAGAAAACAGGTAATACATACGACCCGATTGTACGGATATAGTGCGGTATTGGTCTGAGAACGGTTCGAGCAGGCGTTGAAGGCTCGATGCTTCATCTTGCCAACCGTAATATGCTATTCCACCTGCTAAGAACGGCAATGTGAGAACAAACAAAAACGCTAAGAGAGGGACGATAATGGCTTCAGGCTTGCCGAGCATGAGGAAAATGCACCACGCGCCCACCAAGACGGCAAGCCATGGCGCGCGCGCGCCCGACAGGACAAATGGCGGCAGAATCGCGCAGTAGAGCAGGATAAACTTCGCACGAGATCTGTCAAAGCGCAGGTACAGGGGGATGCTGAGCAGGATAACTATGCCGATAAACCCAGCCAGATTATTGTAGCGCCCCATAGTTCCGAAAATCCTGAATAGGCCTCCCCTTACAACCTGGGTCATTCCTCCAACGACATGCTGGTCGCCATGCGCTGCTCCAACCGGTGCAAGAAATTCACTCGCAGATATCCCTATAGCCGCCTGCGCTATGGAGATCAGTGCTTCGAGGAAGGCCACGAAGAATAGAAGCTTCATCAGCCGCACAACATCGTCCCGATCGAATTCAATGAACATCACGGGGAAAAAAATGATCATTATGAATCGCAGAAACGGCTGGAAGGAAAAAAGCGCTGCTCTTACTGGCACGCCATTCAACAAAAGAGAAACGGTTGAAATGCATAAGAACAGAAAGATCGGTAAATCGATTGGTGTGCGGAACCAGAGTGGACGACCGTCCAGGAAACGGCGTAACAATATCAAGCCGAAGCAGGCCCCAAGAAATGCGTATGGCCCGAAGCGCGCTGCCAAGAAGAGTTCCGCAGGGACAAAGTTCAGCAGAAACGGTTCGAATGGTGTATAGGCGGCAAGCGCGAACAGCGCGTATTTCAAACGCTTTTCCGAGCATACTGAGGCAAACACGGACAAAGCCAGTATGCCTGCCGCTGTGTATAGGGGCAACCACGCCGCACAGACACCCGCAATTACCAGTACCGTGACTAAAAACGTTAGTGCGATGTGCTGTTCGCTAGCCAACACCTGGGAGTTCAAAGACGTGTTTGGTAACTCCCCGCTCTGTTGTTGTCCCATGGTCTAACCCTCGAACAACTGGATATCGTCAAACCACACGCTTCCGGCAATGGAACCGTATTTAGAGGGCTGGTAACGGGCCGGACCGCTGCCGTGACGACGCAATTGAAGAAGCAGAGTCTTAGAGGAGGAGGGAGTCTTAAACGAGAATTGCACGGGCGTCCAATTATTGGTTCCAGTGAGTATCATTTCTCTTGATGGGGCTTGATAAAACGAGTCAAGGCTTACGCCGGGTGCCATTACGACGATGCACGATCCGTGATTGGAGGTAATAGACTCGGTCTTTATGTAGTAGCTTATCGTGTATAAGGTATCTGGCTTTACTGGAACCGATTGTTTGACATGGAAAAAATTGGGGTCTTGTCCACCACCGAAATCGATCCGCAACGACCTCCCCCCCGCGAGCGACACGTCATCGTCTACATCCACCGCCAGCATCCTATGCCAGTGGTTCTTTGAATTCAGCACATTCTCGCTGAGAATCCAATCCTGCATGCCTCGCTCGAACCCACTATTGGCAACAAGGTTGCGGCCTTCAAGGGCCGCGACCTTTTCGCGCAACACGCGTTTTTTTTCCAGAGGCATCAACAATGGCGGGGCTGAGGGCAGGACATCGAGCAACAGAAGCAAAGCCATCTTGTCTGCAAGGTACCCGTGATACTCACCCGGCATGCCCTTTCTCACGAAACCCAGGCTCAAGGGAACATTGCCTACCGGCGCATACCTTGGAACATAAAGTGACAGTCTGCGCTTGACTACTTGGCCCGGCTGCACACCCCCAATCTTAAATGGGATACGGGAGATGTCTATAGTGCCGAGACTTAGCACCAACTCAAGCGGGAAAGATGACTCTACCCCGGGCAGGCACTCAAAATAGATGGTCAATTCGAAAGAAGATGCTCGTCTCACACGAGAGCCCGCTTTGAGGTCGTCACAGCCTAGAAGACGAATTTGTCCAGGAAGTAATTCAATCGCAACTTTGTTCTGCGCAGTGAGTTCTTCAATCTGCGACTGCAGGTCGGTATTCGGATCGGTGAAGGCTTTTTCTTCTTGACCAGGTGCCCACCAGGTGAAAATCGAAAGCAACAGACATAGTGTCAAGGCTTTCGCACACATACAATTCGCTTTCTGTTTTGCAACGAATTCACTCATTACGGAAACGCAAAAACCCTTTCACATCATATGGTTCCAAGAGACACGCATTATACCAAAGAGGCCCGACGAAACAAAAGGGGCTCATCCGCTGAAGGTCCGTGTCGTTCTGTAGTGGTCTGGGCGAGCGCTTTGATGGTTGCTTCGGTTCTTGGAAATGTGGCCATTTATCGCGTCTTTCTGAAATTGTTGGGCTTACATGGGAACAGCCACTGCAAGAACGCCCCTTTTTCCAGTTTACATCGCCTCAATGCAGGCTTACGGTGTCGCAATGCGGTCTTACATCGCCTCATTCCGGGCTTCATCCACCTCGGATAAAGTCTCAATGTACACTGCAACCGGAAGAGCCACAAGAAGCAATTTGCCTGAGCACACGAAAAACTTAGCCCAAAGTCACGCCCTTTCGGGTCATGACATCACTTACCCAGAGTTGTCAGCCGCCGCACGGCCTCAAAATGGTGCGGTGTGGTGCTAACGGCCCGTTCGTAGAGATGCCTTGCCTCCGAAGCGTTTCCTTGTATTTCTTCGTTAACTCCAAGGTGAAACAGTGCTTCAGCGGAATCGGGCCAAGCCGCCGCGACTCGTTTGTAGATCTCCAAGGCATGTTCCCAGTGTCCTCGCTTTCGCAAAAGGTATGCATGCTCAAGTGGTCCCTTATCATCGGCGTTTTGTTGTGTGGTCAGAGCTTCTATACGTTTATCTAACTTACGCATTCGCTCATGATAAAGTTCATTCGAGGGTCCCTTTTCTGCTGCTGCCGCCTTACGGTAATGGTCTGTGGCCATTGCAAAGCGTCCATATGCCCAGAAACATTCGGCTAGCGAGAAATGCGCTTCAGCAAAGTCCGGTTCCTGAGTCAAGGCTTGGCCAAGGTGTTCTGCGGCCTCTTCATAGCGACCAGTGTTCAGAAGAACGCGTCCCACGCCGTATTCGCACACGGCTTGCGGCCTAGGCCCCTTCTTGCCGAGATTCATGTCTTCATACACACGATTCAGGTCAAATACTCTCGCCATCGCGGGGAAATAGGGCAAGGAGGCCAGGGATTCGTCTGCAAATGGTAAGGACGTCGCGTTTTTGGACGCTCTCTTCGCCACAGGGCTGGCTATGGCGAGCGCTTCCTTATATGCGTCCATGGCAAGCCTCAGGTTTCCTTGCCTTTCGTGTACGGGTGCTGGTGCTAGCGCGTCGCCGAATTTCTCCACGCGTTTCGCTGCGATCTGGTATATGGCCGCATTCGTAAAAATGATCGCGCCCACAACCACCAGTGACATAACCAACGGAACTGTGCGCGAAGCGCTTTTCGCGTCCGCCTCGGCGTCCTCATCTCCTGTCCTGAATCGTGCGACAGGCCCAAAAGCGAGAGCCAGCAGGAAGGGATAAATGGACAACGCGGCAAATGGCTGCGTTAACGACACGAAGAACACAGAGAACGCCATTGCGAGAGTCGCCCTGCCCAAGCGCCGTGCCCGTTTGTCTTCAGCGCCTAGCAAATGACGCCTCAAGCGCGAAACTATGGCAAACCACAACCAAGAATATCCCGCGATTCCGAGCAGACCTGTTTCAAGCGCTATCTTCAGCGGCACATTGTGGATGGTCTGGCCGCCCGCAAGCGCGCCCAGCTCAGTGTCGGCGATTGCTTTGTCCGAAGCCCCCAGTCCCGTGCCTTGCGCACCGTAACGAGGCAGCAATGAGACGCCTGCACGGTATGTTCTTACGCGCGATTTGATTGAGCTGTCGTTGCGAACAGTCGCCATTTTGAAGGCTCCCCAACCGAATATGCATAGCATCGCAGCCAGTAAGAGCGTAACGGCAACCAAGGCAGACTTTTTCCTCGTGCTCCTAATCTGTCCTGCGCCGAGCGCAAGAACCAGCAATGCAATCACGAGCAGAGAGCTACGCGATTGGGCGGTCCAAATGCCTGCCAACAGCAGTAGATGCATTCCATGAATGCACCATCGGGTCACCCTTCGGACCGCGCTAAGGTCGAAGATGAAGAATGACGCCGCACAAGCGAGCAAGAGCGGAAATGCACCTTGATTGAGGTCGGCGCTTACTGCCGCGATTCTCATTGGTGTACCTGAGCGTGCCTCCTCAATCAGTCTGAGCCCCCACGTGAGCGTGACTGGACGCCAGTAAGTCGGCACAAGAAGTTCTAGCTTGCAGGCCACTGAAACTGCCGCGACCGCCGTCGCAGATAGAATAAACACTTTTAGCAGCAACAAAGCGTCGTCCACGCGACGCACCCACGCCGACATGGCGTAGAAAAACAACAGGTAAGTTCCATATATGCGCAAATGATTCAAGGAGGCCTGTCTGTCGAGTGAATGGGTGACGGAAAGCATGCAGGCCAGCGCGAAGATGGCTATGGGCCACTCAATCCCAGTACGGCGAATTCGCCACTCACGCTTCACCAAGGACAGCAGGAGCGTTCCCGCAATCACAAGCAGACCCGCCACTTTGGTTATGGTAGTTTCCATGAACGGAAACCGTTGAAACAGTTCCCATGACCAGGCGAGAGAAACAGTGACAATGAGAAAAAACATGATTCGGTCCGGGAATTGGCTGATGCGCGGTGCCCGCATTGCGCAAGTCCCTGTCTTTTTCGCAGACGGACTCATTATCTCTCGACCTTATTTATAAGGAAGGGCTTGTCAAAAAGCAACACTACCTCTTTTACGTTAAGCACACCGGTGTTCCGAAGATATGTAAATCTGATGCGCTTTGGATTTATTGAAGATTCGAGCGGCACTGTGCCGACGTAGTCGCGTTCGGGCGCCGAGGGTTCGCCAGATTCATTTTTCGTTTTCTCCGCCAGTACAGGTCTAGTGTCTAGTTGTGGCTTTGTGGAAATGGCCGTTTCCAAGTAGATTGTCTCGTTTCGACCTGTGACGTCATCAAGCAATTCGATACTGCACACTCGCTCACCCGCCTCGAATTCATTGTCGTGGCTCAGATACGAGATTGTTCCAATACTGACTGGTTCATCGGAAAACGTACGGGGCACAGGTATACTGACCTCTGAATTCGGTCCGAGACGAAACGCGGCCTTGAGCCTAACGACGTTTTCCCCGAAAAGTACCGAAATACTTTCATCCTTGACGCTTGAGTTCCAGGAAATAGCGGGGACAGTTACCGGGCCTGTGTAGAGGAAAGCGTAATCTTCCCATTTGTCCCCTTCCCAAAACTGGGCAATTGTGATAATTCCATCGCCCACGTATCGCATAATGGGCATATTCAGCGTATACCGCTGCTTGTAAATCTGGCCAAATTCCCACTCCTTTATACCCATGTCGTACACGTCAGAATATGCCGGGGAAGGTCCTATTCCCGGCGCACGGATCATGACGCAGAGCTTGGCCTCCTGAACGCGATCGCTGATGGGCCGCCAATACAGTGTCAATTCCAGCGGGATCCCGATTTTTAGTTGCGGTACTGATTTGCCCAGGACCACACCGTCTTGCGAGAGGTCAAAGCCTAGCAGTTCTGCTGCGGGCAGACGTCCAACGTGCGAGAAAATGCTTGGACGACCATAAAGTTGCCGCGTCGGTGTGAGATCGCCAAAGGCCGCAGTTTCTTTTTCGGAGCTGAAGGGCATTTCTGCAGCGACAGCAATTCCCAGGTGTGTCAAAACGGAGAATAAGCACAAGACCACGCAAAGTATAGGGCCAGAAAACAAGCCGAGTTGTCGGCCTAGGCGCTGTAGGGTGGCAACGGATCGGCAACTGAACACAATCAAGTATCACATGCTCCCTAGAATCTTCGTCCTGAGTTCTTCGGCTTTTTGAGCGTTATGCTTTTCACCTTTGTCGATGACAAAATCAAGCAAGGGCAGCGCTTCGGATCCCCTGCCCAGTTGGTGCAGAACGTTGGCCGCCGATAGGGCATTATTGTCCTCTGGGTATATGCTGTAGCCGCTCAGAAAGGCACTGATCGCATTCTCCTTTTGCTGCAGGTCGAAGTAAGCGTATCCCGTGAAATACTTCACGCGTGCCATTGTCGCCGGTTCAGCTCTTTTTTCGGCCCACTCAAACCAGATTTCCGTCGCATCCAGCGATTCTTCGTGACGACCAGCCTGACGCAACGCCCAGAAATATTGGCTGAAAGCCCTACCATTTTCTTCACTGAGTTCTATCGCCTGGCGGGCCACGTCAGCGGCCTCGTCGTAGAACTGCTCCTTCATGAGCAAGTCCGCGAATTTGTGCAATGCCCAAAGGCGCCGCTCAGAATTGTCAAACTTGAGAGAAATAGCCTCTCGGTACTTCTCGATGGCCTGGGGAATTTGCCCCGATTGCACAAGACTATCGGCCTGTTCTGCCAAGAGTCCCCCGATTTGCTCGTCCAATCCGTCGACAAACGGCTCACCAAAATGGGCGTACACGTATATGGCGACAACAAAGATTATGAAAAGTGGGCCGCATATTGCCACGCTAATCACAAATCCTTCTCGCGCCAGGTCCGGCTCGTGAGGACTAGACGCCTCCGATTCAGTAAAGTCTGTCCTGTTCTCAGTCACCTTGTCTCTCCATACTGCATCGTCGCTCGTGACCCAATTGGCCGTGAAGTATTACGGACGAGATCCCGTGCCGTACATTTTGCCGAGCAAGCACAGGAAAGCGTCAGCCTCACTCTGAACTGCGTCCTACCTGACCTCTTAAAAAGTTCTTTCTTACACGCACCTCTCCGGCGGGAAGTATAACAAGGCAAGCGACCACGTCGCAAAAACATCCGGCCTGTCTGCCTGCCTGTTGCTTTCACGGACTTTCTCGCGTACACTAATGCAGCCTTCTGCTATGCGTTTGTTTCAGATGACGGTCTTTGGATGGGCACCAGTCGCTATGAACATACTTATCATGAACTACCGGTATTTTGTGTCGGGTGGCCCTGAGCGGTATCTTTTCGGTATCACGGAACAACTCGAAACTAAAGGCCACACCGTCATCCCGTTCTCTTTCGCCTACAGCCAAAGCAAGGAGACGCCTTATGCTGAGTATTTCGCGACACCGCCCGGGGGAACCGAGGGCGTGTTTTTCAAAGATCTGAAGAATTCCCCTGTGCAAAAACTCAAAGTTCTGGGCAAATCCATATACAACTTCGAGGCCAAGCGCAAAGTCAAGCAACTCATCCGCGATCAGGACATAGACTTGGTTTATGCTCTGCAAATCGTTAATGTGCTGTACCCCTCCGTGATTGATGCGTGTCGCGAAATGGGCGTGCCTGTGGTCTACCGTCTTTCCGATTTTCAGTTCGTCTGCCCAAGCTACAAGTTCTTTCGAGACGGCCGGATATGTGAAGACTGTATTAACGGTCAGTACTATCATGGGTTCGTACACAAGTGCCTGAAGAATTCGTATGCCGTGTCCGGCGCTCGAGTATTCGCCATGTATCTGGACAGGCTTCGCCGCACGAGGCGCAATGTGGAGGCGTTTGTAACACCTTCGACTATCCTGCGAGAGAAAATGATCGAGGGTGGCTTTCCAGCAGACAAGCTGCACCATATTCCCACTTTCGTCGACGTGTCAGCAAGAGAACCAGTCTACGATCCAGGCAACTATATTCTCTACGCTGGCGCCATCGACCCATTCAAGGGAGTCTGGGAACTACTCGATGCATTTGCCGGAATGAAAAACAAGCAGTCGCTTCGCCTGGTTATGGCGGGGTATTCGCTGGGCGACGAACAGGATCGCCTTGAAGAGGAAATCGAGCGCCGGTCGATTGCAAACGTAGAGTTTCCAGGATTTAAGAGCGACGAAGAATTGGCACAACTCTATCGCGGAGCCCGGTGCGTCGCCATGCCGACGCTGTGGTACGAGAACATGCCGAATGTGGTGCTGGAAGCCATGGCCTACGGCAAACCCGTGGTCGGGAGCAACCACGGCGGAGTAACCGACATGATCGATGACGGTGAAACCGGCCTACTTTTCGAGCCGGGCAACGTAAACGCCTTGCGCGACAAACTGGAGATCCTGACCCAGGACGATGATTTTTGCCGAACGCTGGGCGTTGCAGCGCGTAAAAAGGTAGAGAGCCGGTTTTCACCCGCCCGGCACTGTGCCACGCTCTGTGCCTTATTCGAGCAAACGCTTTCGGAGCGGGGGGCATGACGGCAATGGCAGTGGCCAAAGCTACCCGCTACGCTGCTAGTCCTGCTCAGCAACCCTTGACGAGCGTATCCCTAGACCGACGACGCCATGGGGAGTCATGTCTAAGAAACAGCAAAACGTTTCGATTCAGCGGTATCCTGCGGCAAAAGAATGGCCCGTAAGCTACGATCAGTCACCAAGGTATCCCAATGCCTCAAGTTGCTCCTTCTGCTGCGCGGACAGTTGTTCTACCATGCCGGGTTCCGCGGCGTTTTCTTTTATGAATGAGATCATGCCCGCTACGATTTCATCGAGTTCAGCTTCTCTCGGGTCCTCTTGTCCGGCAATCGAGTCCTGCTCCCCTGGATCCTTGAGCATGTCGTAAAACTCGATGGCATCAAGACCGCGATGGTTTTCCTCGTTCGCATGTATGATCTTAGCGTCCGCCGATCTGACGGCCTGAAGCACATTACCCTCAAAATCCGTCTCAGCGTAGATGTAGTTTGTTGCCGCATTCAGAAATGTTCCATCAAGCTCGAGCAAGGCTTTGCCGGCCATTTCCGGAGCGGGCTCAGCATTGGCGGCCTTGAGCACCGTTTGCGCAAGATCGACGTGCCGCGCGAAATTTGTGTTAACTTGTCCACCACCCATATTCTTGGGAAGCTTCACTATGAGCGGCACAAAGATCAGCTCGTCGTATAGAGTTTGACCGTGCCACCATCCGTCATGGTCAAAGAACTCCTCACCATGGTCCGACGTGAAGATTATCAGCGAATCGTCGTACAACCCGTCATTTTTCAGGCCCTTGAAAAGCTCGCCCAACTGTTCATCGAGGTACTCGATATCGCTGATGTAAGCGTCCTTCATGTAATCCTTGTGCTCGTCCGGGTCGGGATTCCCCATTTTTACTCTGGCGTAGCCGCCCTCATCGGAATCAGGATCCATAAACGGATCGTGAGGATCCATGTAGTGCAGGTACAAGAAGAACGGCGCGTCCTTTCTGTCCGGGCCGTCGGTGATCCAGTCCAGTGCAAGTTCCGTAACAGTTTCGGCGGGTTGATAGAAGTCGGTGACTACGATCTTGGGTGAAAAAACTTTGTTTTTACCGACGCGGAGTCCCCCGTAAACGGCCAGATGTGACGCTGTAAGTGATGCACCGAAAGCGAGGTCAGGCTTAAGGTCAACGTAATCGACATATCCCTGGTCGAAATTGAAAACCGAAGTAGTGTTCGGATTATTGGTGAAGCCTTTAGTGTAATATCCGTTCTCCATCAGGATCTCGGGAAATGTTGTGACCTCGTCGGGTAGGATGGACATTTTCGACGTGGCAGTGTGCGATTCAGGGTACAGACCCGAGAAGATGGTTGCGAAAGACGGCTTTGTCCAGGACGCCTGCGCAAAACAACGCTTGAACACGATTGCGTCATCAGCCAAGTCTTGCAGATTGGGTGTTTTGGCCGGCGCGTCGTCCGCAAACATCGGCAGGTAATCCGCGCGCAACGCGTCGATGGCAACGAGTATAACGTTGGGGCCCTGCGCCTTTGATGTGGGTTCAAAAACCGAAGACTGTACGGGTGGTTTCAGTGCAAGCGAGGTTACGAATCCACCAAGAACCAGCAGAGCGTACACTGCCAACGCGGCCACAACGCCGTGTGCGCGGCTTCGCGAAACACGCGACAACAGCAACGCCGCGCCCGCGAGTAACAAGCCGGCCGCCGCAGCTACAGCCAGTATGCCAAGAAGCTGAACGAGACCAGGCATGTGGCCATCTAGAACGTCCCGTTTGAAACGGAAGAAACCTATGACGACAAAGCCTGCCGCCGTGGCGCC
>SDBV01007384.1_pt1 | contig 15045 bp, 13 predicted proteins | sample 2277081 | NCBI WGS metagenome assembly SDBV01 (sample SAMN10402039, study PRJNA504765) | marine sediment metagenome | isolation source: marine sediment core GS10_PC15, 223 cmbsf | place: Arctic Ocean: Southern Knipovich Ridge | collected 2010
GTTGTTGAGAAGCGGGTTTCGCTCGAGGATTGGAACAAAGATGCACTCCGGTGATTGAGTAATGGTTGCGGGCCTCGTATCAACGATTATCCCAGTCTATAACCGGCCCGACATCTTGGTCGAAGCTGTGGAGAGTGTGCTTGCGCAGAGCTACCGGCCGATCGAGATCATCATCGTAGATGACGGTTCGACCGACACCACGCCTCAGGTGGCCAGCGCACTCGCAGCGAAGAACCCGCAGATTGTCCACTTGATGCGGCAAGCTAATAGGGGCCCGGGCCGCGCCCGCCAAACCGGACTCGAAGCTTCCCGTGGCGAGTTCGTCCAGTATCTCGACAGCGATGACCTGATCCTGCCTCGCAAATTCGAGGTACAGGTTGCCGCACTTAAGGCAAGCACGAATTGTGCCGTCGCGTATGGTAAAACGCGCCATTACAAGATCGGCGCGGTGCCAAGAGACGTTCCCTATAAGCGGACGGGTGAACGCATCGCGACGATGTTCCCTTTGTTTCTCCGGTCTCGCTGGTGGGCCACCGCGACCCCGCTGTATCGACGAAGCATTCTCGACCGCATTGGGCCCTGGACGGATCTGCGGAACGAGGAAGATTGGGAGTATGATTGTAGGATTGCCGCCCAGGCGTACCCCTTAGCCTATTGCGATCTATTTGTGAGCGACCAACGATGGCACGATGGTGAGCGTCTCAGCACGAACGGTAGTAGGGATGCTGGAAAGCTCTGTCACCGAGCCGATGCTCACCGGTTGATCTATAGCCACGCGCGCCGAGCTGGAATCTCTCACGAGGTTCCTGAAATGCGACATTTTGCCCGCGAACTGTTTCTTCTGGCACGTCAGTGCGGGAACGCCGGACTGGGCGACCATGCGCGAGTGTTGTTCGATCTTGCCCGTGACGCCTCGGGGCCTCGGGGTAAAGGCTTGGATTTCAGGCTCTATAGCGCCCTCGCCAAGGTTGCTGGGTGGTCTATGGTAGGGCGTTTCGCTTGCCGCCTGAACGTAATTCGGGATGGGATAGTGGCGTTCTCTCGTCGATGAACAAGCCCGAGATCTCAATAGTGATGAGCGTCTTTAACGGCGCTTCTACTCTACCGGAGACGCTTGAGAGCGTGCTAACGCAATACGGGGTCGATCTTGAGTTCATCGTTATTGACGACGGCTCCTCCGACGAGGGTGGTCAGATCCTGTCAGCATACGCCGCTCGCGACCCGCGGGTCATCGTCCTCCATCAAGAGAATAGAGGACTCACACACTCCCTCATCAGAGGCTGCGCGCGCGCGCAAGGAGAATTCATTGCCCGACAGGATGCTGGCGACGTATCACTGCCTGGTCGATTTGCTCACCAGCTGACCTTCTTGCGCGCTCGTCCCGATGCTGTCATGACCGCCTGTGGGACGCTCGTGATAGGCCCTGAAGGCGAGCCGCTATACGAAGTCCGTCAGTGTGGGCAAGAACTCCACGAGCGGCTAGAGGGAATTTCGCGCGGCCTTATCGCGGGGCCATCCCATCACGGCGCTGTCATGTTCCGGAAGAGTGCCTATGACGACGTCGGCGGTTACCGCAGTGCCTTCGAAGTGGCTCAGGATATCGATTTGTGGAGCCGGATGGTCGAGATCGGCGACTGCTTGGCCACGCCCGACGTTCTCTATGTGGCAAAAATCGCCAAAGGCTCCATCACGAGCGTGAATCGAAAGCAGCAAATGCGAGCGACGCAGGCGGTCCAGCGCTGCGCCGAAGCCAGAAAAGAGGGCCGCGACGAGTCTGAGATCCTCGAGGTGGTAAATGCCATACAAGGACCCGCTCGAGGATTGTTCTCGGAGCGGGTCCGGGACGCAGGTTTCTATTATTTCGTCGGAAGCATGTTGAGAAGGCGGAAAAGCCGGCTTGCTCTAGCGTACTTTTTGCGTGCGCTTGCCTCTTGGCCCTTATATCCGCGCGCCTGGCTCGGCTTGCTACGGTCATTTAAGACGCCGCAGCTAGTCTCCGCCCGGACCAGGTTGACGGCACAACGGGTTAAGCAGGAGTCTCCTGCTCAGGGAGAGTTGGACTCTAAGGGTTGATTACCTGTCGCAGGACATCGGTTGACGATGGTTTCATCTATCGCTTCTGCTAGTTGCTGAGTGATTGCGTCCCAGTTGAAACGTCTGTGACATTCCTGATGGCCGTGGCGACCCATGTCTACAAGAATATTGGGGCTGCGCCTGACCCGATCAAACATGTTTGCAAGCTCGTCGGGAGCTTCGGGCGCCACAAGAAGACCCGATTTTTCCTGCTCCACCGCAAAAGGCATGCCACCGACGCTTGTGCCGATCACGGGCCGGCCGGCGGCCATGGCTTCAAGTACAACGGTGGGAAACGGGTCGCTACGGGAGGGCACACAAACCACGTGGCAGCCGAGATATTCGCTCCCCAACGCATGCCGCGGCCGGTGGCCGACGAAGGTTGAGCAATCATCGAGGCCTAGCGCGGTTGCCGTCGCCCGCAGCTCATTACGCAACGGGCCGTCGCCGACCAGCCGAAGCTGAAACAGTATATTACGTTCCACAAGACGCTGGCAGCCCTGAAGTAACGTGTCGACCCCTTTCTCGACAGCAAGACGCCCTACGAACAAGAGACGCAGCGGCAAACCTGCTTCTAGAGGCGGCGGCGGAGTGAAATTCAAGCTCAAGCCGAGCTCGCTAGGATCGATGCCGTTGGGGATGAGGCAAATCGACTCTTTCGCTGCACCACCTCGCTTCGCAAGCGCGCGCATGTGTGGCGACAAGGCGACGATAAGATTGGCCCGGCGGTAAGCCTTAGGCGTGACGGCCCTGTAGAGCGACGTCAGGCGATAGTCGTAGGTCCCGCGCGGGCGGTCGAAGATGTCTCCATGGGTGACGAGGCCGTAAGGAACCCCCACAGAGGCCTGAACTGGCGCAGCGGCAAGGGCACTGATAGCATGACTATGGCAAAGCACGAAATCAAGATCGCGTGCCCGTGCTAAGGTAAAGAGTGCGCGCCGCACATATCTTGTGAAAGCAATTTCTCTTGGCACATGAGCGTAACGGCGCAACCATTGAAAAGACGGCGCGCTAATAGGGAAATAATCCACGCCCTCGATTGACTCGGCGGGATGAGAATTCGAAAGCAACGTAACGCCAAAGAAGCGCGCCAGACCCGCGGCCTGTCGCAGCGCCACAGCCGCCACGCTGCCACCCCCACCGCTACCTGGGCATATGACCGCGATATGCCGGGAGGTGATGCTCACGCGGTGCTCCCAAGGGTTGTGAGACTGAGCGGTAATTCTACCCAGTCAACCAATGAGCATGAAGCAGTCCAAGACATCTAAAGACCATCCAGCGCAGGACGACCGCTACAGGAATAAGGCCGGACTGGCAATGGCGAAGCAAGATACGCCCGCGCGCCTGTCCCTCTGCATTAGTACGTACAATCGCTGCGACAGTTTGGCGTTGACGCTGGAATCACTTACACATCAATCCTACGCTCGCGATTATGAGTTGTTGATCATCGATAATAACTGCACCGACGATACCCCACGCGTAGTCGAGCGCTACGCCAGCCAATTGCCACTGAAGCGTATCGTCGAGCGGAAGCAAGGCTTATCGCATGGGCGCAATCGGGCAATCGCGGAATTCTCCGGAGATGTGCTCTTGTTTACCGACGATGACGTGACCTTGGAGCCTGACTGGCTCGCGGCATACGACGCCGCGCTTAAGCGATATCCGGAGGCTGATATTTTCGGGGGCCGGAGTCTCGCAGCGTTCAAGGATAAGAGGCCGAATTGGCTTGTAGACTGCAACTTGGCTCTCTTGAGTGGGGTGTTGGTTAATTTCGATTACGGGGAGGGTCTGAGACTGTTCGAGACTGGCGAACCCGGTCCCGTAGGTGCGAGTTTCGCTGTTCGCCGCCGACTTATCGTAGAAATGGGAGGCTTTCGCACCGATCTCGGCCGCGTGGGCTTGGTGCCTGGTCGAGCCGAGGAGACAGAATTCTTTGACAGAAGTTTAGCGCGCGGCGCGCGGCGCGTTTACGTGGGCGGTGCGCTGTGCTGGCATAGGGTCGAGCCAAACCGTTTGACCCTACGCGCGCTCTATCGCCATGGCCTCGAAAAAGGTCGAGCACACGTTCTTATGCATCACGACATACAGAATAGGTCTCTGACGGAGGCCTTTCTCTTCGTTGTCCGCGGGCTGGGCCAGATAGCGAAAGGACGAGGGGACCGAGCCCGACAATGCATCATTAATGCAGGAATGGTTGTGGGAAGCTCGCGAGAGGCGCGCCGCTTACGATAAACGGCGGCGCGAGGGCATCTAGAAGTAATGTGAGTGTACGGATAAGGACAACTCCATCACGAAGCAATGCCGGGCTAGCTGACACTGCGCTTTCATCAACGCTTATCATAGCAATCCCGTTGATGAGGCTCCAAGTAACTCCGGCATCGAGTTTCGGTAGGCGCTGCGCATGACGAAGATCGTCTTTATCGCTGGATTGGAACACAGCGGAACGACCATCCTGGATGTCCTCGTGGGGGGAGGCACGGGTGCTGTCGCTTTGGGTGAGGTCTCCTCCTTTATTAACAGCGAAACTCGGGGCAGTTTTTTATCGCGCTTTGGACATTTCGAGGACGCTCATTTGTGCTCTTGTGGTAAGCGCCACGACGAATGCTTAGTGTGGTCTGACGTGGTTCGGTACATCAGTGAAAATCCCACGAGCGATCTCGTGATGCGCTACAGAAAGGTCGTCGAGAGTGTTGAGCGGAATTTCGGAACGGATTTGATGCTATCCGATTCCTCGAAATCGATAGGCGCCCTAGGCACGGTCCTGGAAGTGGCGCAAGGGAGGCCTGGGACGGAGGTAAGGATCCTGCTTGCAGTGAAGGATGTGCGATCCTTCGTTAGTTCCATGACCCAGGTGAGGAAGCTCAACGTGCGAGGACAATTCTCCTGCTTCCGGTGGTGGCGAGGCGGAAATGCGCAATTTCTTTCGTTTCTCGAGACTTCAGGTATTCCCTATCATGTCGTTTTGTATGAAGCGCTCTGTCTACGCACTCGACTTACGATTAAGGGAATCCGTGAATTTCTTGGAGTGAAGGGTGAGGATTGCGTAGATGGGCCACAACTTAGGCACGCTCGCGAGCGAGCACACATTTGTGCGGGTAACGCTGACATGGTGTTCCGAAATCGCGACGAGATTCGATACGACTGTCGTTGGTTCAACCAGATGTCGATCAACATGCTCTACGGACTGTCCCGAGAGCCTCGGCGTATGAACCAGCAGTTTTTAGCTGAGCACCTCCAGATTTGAGATACGATCCACGAGCACCAAACGGAGGAAGCGACAATTCCGAGGCCCAAGCTTTTGAGAAGAGCGAGGTCATGGAAGCTCGAGCTATGCGTTGGAGGGCTGAATGGCGTTAACTCGCGCGGGTTCAGTAAGTGTGCTTAAATTCGCGCCGTTGTTGACCCGGCATCGACTCCGCCGACATGTTCGACCGTGCTGACTGTCGCTATACCGACCTTCAATCGCGGACCGATATTGGTCGAGACGCTGCGCTACCTGATGGTTCAAGAGCCGCCCCCGGACGAGATCTTGGTACTTGACCAGACGCCGCAGCAGGAAGAGGACATCCAAGACCTCCTGTCCGCTTGGCACGGTGAAGGTCGGATCCAGTGGCTTCGCCTGCGCGCCCCTGCTGTCATGAAAGCCTTGAATCAGGGTCTCATTACCGCGAACTGCGAGAATATTCTCTTCCTGGACGATGATATTATACCGGAGTCAGGGTTGGTCGCTGCGCATCTTGGGGCGCTTGAGCGAGATGGTGTCGATCTCGTCGCTGGACGAGTCATCCAGCCATGGGAGGAGGGTAAGATTCTATCGCACACTGGTAGCTTTAACTTTGCTCAGAATCGGGCAGCCTGGATCAGTGAATTCATGGGCGGTAACTTCTCGATTCGGCGCGAACTTGCTCTGGCTATTGGGGGCTTTGACGAGAATTTCGTGCACGTTGGGTACCATTTCGAGGCCGAGTTCGCCTATCGTCTGCGCCAGGCGTATCATAGCCGCATCTATTTTGAGCCTGCCGCCTGCATACACCACCTCAAGGCCACTTCAGGTGGCACACGTGCGTTCGGGGATCATCTGAGGAGCTGTTGGCCAAGCCATTCGGTCGGGGCCTACTACTGTCACTTGCGCACTTGGTCTGGTTGGCCGAGTTTCGTAGCGCTGCTAAGCCGTCCCCCACGCGCTCTCGCAAATCGCCACCATTTGCGAAGGCCATGGTGGATTCCAGCAACAGCCGTGGCAGAACTCTCAGGCCTAATATGGGCCTTGTGTCTTGCTCTTAAGGGACCGCGTTACCTCAGTACGAAACAGGCGGTCGAGCACAAATGCTCTTAGTCACAGGATTATTGTTGTTTCTTGCCACAGCGATCGTTGTTGACGATTGGCGCCGGAGCCTCTTTGTTGCTGTTGCCGTGGCCGTACTGCAGGATCCCCTCCGCAAGCTTACGCCGGGAGAGCCTGTGGTCTACGTGGTGCTGGTTGGGGTTGTAATTGGCATAGCGGCGCTCGCCGCTTCGATCTCCGGAGTATCTCTAATGCCGAGTTGCATTCGGGGATGGCGCCGTTACTTGGCTGTACCTTTTGGCTTGTTCATCGCCATCCTCGTATTCCAGGCCCTGAATTCGTTGACTCGCTTCGGCAACATCTTTCTCCCGGCAATCGGATGTTTGACTTATCTGACGCCGTTCGTTGCTATGAGCCTTATTTACCAAGCTGTCCTGCGTAGCTCTGACAAATACCTGACCAAATTTCTTCAGTTCTATGTGGTTTGTGTCTCTCTTGCCCTTACGACCGTATACCTGGAGTATATCGGCTATGGCTGGCCGATTCTCGGTGAAGTGGGTACTGGGATTGTTATTCATGATTTTGGCCATATACTGTCGGCTTACTCAGGATTGTTTCGGAGCTCTGAACTCGCCGCGTGGCACGCGGCAACAAGTGTGTGTTTCTTGGCAATCTTGATAGTCAGTCGACCCAAAATAACGCTAGGTATGGCGCTTTGGGCGACAATGTTGATGCTTGTGATAATCGGCCTTGGCGTGCTGACTGGGCGGCGCAAATTCCTAATGGAAATCGTTGTGTTCGCCTCGGCTTATACGACTCTCCTCTTCTATTTTGGACGCGGTGCGGCCCGGCTTGCACTTCTCTCTGCCTTCGTCGGAGTGTTAGGCGCGCTTGTCTTAGCCCTCGTGGTTCCCGACGACCCAAAGGAATATAAACTTCACACTACTTCTTATGACATATACGTACAACGTAGCCAGTCGGTCTTTAAAGACGTCCCTGACCGGATCACTGGTTTGGGGCTTGCACCTATCACGTGGGCTTACAACCGGTACGGATTACTTGGTGCTGGGTTAGGAGTCGGTAGTCAGGGTACCCAGTACTTCGGCGGGGTAGAGCAAGGGGCTGCAGAGGGCGGGCTTGGCAAGATTTGGGTAGAGCTAGGCGCTCCAGGCCTCTTGATTGTCGCCTGGTTGGGTTGGGCACTGGCGCGCCACTTGTGGAGCATTCTCAAGTTGGTCAGTCGCCAATCCTTGCCGCTTAGCCGAACCGCGTGCGGGCTCGCGAGCTTCCTCGTCGCCAATGTCGCCACGTTCATGGTAGCCACCCAGGTGTACGGTGACATTTTTGTACTATTCCTGCTCGGAACGGCTCTGGCGGCAATTATGGCAATGCCGGTCCTCGCTGAGCGGGCCCTCCAAAAACGGATGATGCGGTTGGCGCCTTCCCCGAGCGATCTTCTAGTTGCACGTCCAACTTAGGATAGCGGCTTCCGCTGGCGGCACTTGATCGTGTTGGCCGTCCTCACCACGCATCCTATCCAGTACCAGGTCCCGCTTTGGAAGACTCTGTCAGCAAGCGGAAAGGTACCATTGCGTGTCTTCTATATGAGCGATCTAGGACTGAAATCCCGCTTTGATCCGGGCTTTGGCCGCGCGGTCGCTTGGGATATTGATCTACTGGCGGGTTATGATCATGAGTTTATTGACGTCCGGGCAAGCTCCTCTACCGATTCATTCGTATGGCTCAGACTAAAGCGCGGCTTCACCGAGATCTTGGTAAGTCGAGGTGTGCGCGCGCTTTGGATTCAAGGCTGGCAGGTTGCCGCATATTGGCAAGCCGTTTTGGCAGCGCGGCGGATTGACGTCGAGGTGTGGCTTAGAGGCGAGACAAACCTGCGAAGCAGCCGCGAAGGTTTAGCGCGGGGTATGAAACGCGTTATTGTTAGGCGTTTCCTAGGTCGAGTGGATCGGTTCTTGTACATTGGGGAGGCCAATCGTCAGTTCTACCTTTCTCAAGGAATCGGGACGAACCACATGATTGCCGCACCTTATTGTGTCGATAATGCCCGCTTTGCCTCGCAGGCATCGCGGCTCAGACCCGATCGGCAGGCGCTGCGCAGACAGTGGTGCATTCCGGACGAAGCTTTTTGCTTTCTTTTTCTGGGCAAGCTCATTCCTAAGAAGCGTGCAGGAGATTTGATAGCTGCTGTTCGGGGCTTGCAGACGAGGGACACTGGTCGCCCCCTGCACATTCTTTTTGTTGGCACTGGCGAACTTGATAAAGAACTGCGTCAGTCATGCTTGATCTCATTCGATGCGGCGGGGCACGGCTCCCGCGGAAGCGAAGCCGCGCCACCAGCCTCATTCGTCGGTTTTTTGAACCAGACAGAGGTAACCCAAGCCTACGTGGCGGCTGATTGCTTGGTTTTACCCAGCGATGCCAGCGAAAATTGGGGTTTGGTTGTCAACGAGGCGATGGCGAGCGGCTTGCCTTGCGTAACGAGTGACGCGTGTGGCTGCGTGGAAGACCTAATATTGCCAATCTGTGCTCAACTCTCATATCCTGTAGGTGATATCGGCCGCCTGCAGCAATGCTTGGAGGCGGTCATGGCCCGTCCGCCATCGAGCAGTCTGCTGGAGAGTCGCGTAGAGAACTACAGTCTATTACGCACGGTCGAAGCGGTGGAGCACCTATATGCGCAGACTACGTCCAACATGCCCGCCTGAAGCTTAAGCTCGCGATGAGAATTTTGCACGTTGTTCCGAGCTATTACCCTGCCGTCCGCTATGGCGGACCGATCCGTTCAGTGCATGGACTCGCGCGGGCGCTCGCTGCGCGAGGCCATGACGTTCACGTCTATACGACGAACGTCGATGGACCATCAAGCGCCAATGTCCCCCTAGGAGTACCGATCAATCTAGATGGAGTCTCAGTCTGGTATTTCCCGACAGCTATAGGACGTCGCTTATACCGCTCGCCCGATATGGATCACGCGCTTGGCATGAATATCGCTGAGTTCGACGTCGTCCACACCCATAGCGTTTTCCTTTGGCCCACGACTGCAGCAGCGCGTGCAGCACGCAACCGCCGCGTTCCTTACGTTCTTGCGCCGCGCGGCATGTTGGTCGCTGATCTGATACGGCGCAAGAGTCGGCTGGCCAAACTTGCCTGGATTGCGGCCTTCGAGCGCCGCAACGTCGAGGCGGCGGCGGCGGTCCATGCCACCTCTCAGCTTGAGGCAGACGAGATCAGGAGGCTGGGACTAGCCGACCGGCGGATTATGGTAATCGCAAACGGCACAGAGCCACCTCAAGGCAGTGTTAGAAGGCAAAACCGTGTGCCTGGCTTTGATCGGGAACGTCCCACGATCCTTTTTCTCGGCCGCGTCAACTGGAAGAAAGGCCTAGACCGGCTGATCACGGCCATGGCGCAGCTCCCCGAAGCCGATCTGGTCGTCGCTGGCGACGACGAAGAAGGTTATCGCGCCGCAATGGAGGCACTCGCCGGTACTCTTGGAGTCGCCTTTCGCGTGCGCTTCATTGGGCCGGTCAATGGCCAAAAAAAATGGGAGTTGCTTGAGTCTGCACATGCCTTGGCACTTCCCTCCTATTCGGAAAACTTCGGCATCGTGGTCCTCGAAGCGATGGCGGTTGGCTGCCCCGTCGTCGTTACTCCAGAAGTCGGGTTGGCCAGTGTCGTACGTGATAGCGGCGCTGGCCTCGTGACCCCCGGAGATCCCGAGCCCCTGGCGCGCGCGCTGCGCAGTGTTCTCGTAGATCGGAACGCCGCTCACGCCATGGGTGAGGCTGGGCGCAAAGTGGCGGTCGAGCGCTTCACCTGGGAGGCCATCGCCGGGGACATGGAGCGGGCATATCAACAAATCATGGGTGGCTGGGAGGGCACATCCACCTCGTGCATGGATCCTCGTTTGGACATGCTCGAAAACACTCGGACGTAGCCTGCTCTAACCACTCTGTAGTGGCATGGCCAGCGCCGTAGTCAATTCGCAATCCGTAATCCGCGTGGTGCTGCTCTGCTGCGATGGGCTCTATCAGCGCGACCTCATGCGGCAGATCTCCAAGGCATTTTCCTTGCAGGCAGTCGTGTTGCAGGTGGGTAATTCACGACGGGCTTCGACTGGAGAGCGTCTTTGGCGTTACCGCAGCCCTGAGAAGCTTGCACACTACGCCACGGCTCGGCTGCTACGGCCGGTCCATAGCAAAAGGGCGCGGCCGACACTTGAGGCATTGTTTTATAAGGACGGCCGACCGCCCGGTTTACCCCAAAACGTGCCGATCATTCGGGTGGCAAATGTCAACGACCACGCAACCCTGGCAGCCCTTGATTCGTACTGTCCTGACGTCGTCTGCGTGAACGGCACCCAACTAATTCGAACTACCCTCCGCGAGCGCGCAGCAGCGTCACCCTTGGGCATCATCAATCTTCATACTGGCCTGTCACCCTACTCGCGAGGGGGTAACTGCAATCTCTTCATGCTCCTGGAGCGGCATCCGGAACTTGTCGGCGTCACCGTGCACCACATAGACGGTGGCATCGACCGCGGCGACATTATCATCACGGATCGTCCTGATATGAGCCCGCAAGACAATTACGAGATGATTGACGCCAAGATATTTCGCTTGGGCAATGTTCGCATGATTGATGCGGTGCGCCGTCTTGCCACCGGTAAAGCTGACCGAGTTTCCCAATGGACGGAAGGAAAGCTTTTCCTGCGACGTACCGGGTATTTCTACGAGCCCTATTTGCATGTACGAGTGAATCGGATGCTGTCGCAAGGCTTGATCGCCAACTACCTAGAGCGGCGAGAGGAATTCGACGCCGGCATCCGGCTGGTGGGCACTCACTGATGCAGCCGATCATTCTGCGGGTCGTCAACCGCCTTAAAGACTTGCTCTATGTGCCGGGTACTGCGGGGGTCCATCTGGAGGTCGCGCGAGGCAAAGTCGCGTGTCTACTGTATCACCGCGTTGTCGATCCCCCCAAGGATCCCTTCAATTTCCTTACGCGCGGCGGGCTTCCAGCGATTGCACCGCAAGAGCTAGCATCGGATATCGCTTTTCTGCGGCAGAAGGGCGGCGAGTTTTTTACATTCGAGGACTTGCGGAACGGAAGCTTTCCTAGCCGAGGCGAATTCGGCGTGATCGTCTGCTTCGATGACTGTTTTCGCGACAACTACGAAGCTGGGCGTGCAGTATTGGAAGAGTACGGGGTGCGCGGCGTCTTCTTTCAAACGTCAAGCCTAGTGGAACGGAGTAATCTGCTCTGGGAGCATGCACTTTATTGGTGCGGTCGGGATAGTGCCACCCGGGAGCGTTTCCGGCAGCTCGGACTCCGGACCCTAAATGGTCACCGCGCAGCTTCGCTGCAACGCGTCGCAGACCCGATTCCTTTCTTTCGCGATGATATCCCTTACGAGTGTACCAAGAACGTGTTGCAATGCGCACTCGATGATGCTGGTTTCGGGTGGGAGTCGATCGAGTTGCCGGGGAAGCTCTATCCTAGTCAGCACCATGTACGTGCTGCACATCGGGCCGGTCACGAGATCGGAAGCCATGGCCATGAGCATCTGATGAGGGTGAACGTCTCGACACGCTTGTTCGAGAACGACCTATCATGCTCGCGGAAACTCCTAACGGATATCCTCGGGGAAGTACCGGGCTCCTATTCCTACCCATTCTCCAGCCACCTTAAAGGTGACGAGAATATCTGCGCTAAGCTTTTCAAGATGGCCGCAATAGTTGCGCGAAATGAGCGTATCACCAAAACGATGAATCCATACCGGATGCCACGCTTCACTTGGCCTGGCCCCGCGCGCAATTCGTTGCGTCAGCGTCGCTGGCTCTTAAGCGGCACAATTTGAGGAGCAACGGGGTCTTGCGACTAAAAGAAAGGGGGCCGGTAGCATCAGTCTTGATTTTCACATTGAACGAAGAATTGCACCTGCCATCCTGCCTCGACTGTCTCGGCTGGTCCGACGATGTCATTGTCGTGGACTCTTACAGTACGGACCGCACGGAGGCGATCTGCCGTGAGAGAGGTATCACATTCGTGCAGCACGGCTTCGAAGGTTTCGGCAGTCAGCGCCAATGGGCATTAGGCAGTGTTCCGATCACTCATGACTGGGTTTTGATACTTGATGCCGATGAACGTGTACCTGAGGAACTCGCACGCGAGATCAGCGAAGTTCTGACCAACGTTTCCGACACGGTGGGCGCTTTCCGCGTCAGGCGTCGTTTTCACATGTGGGGCCGCTGGCTTCGTTACAGCAGCCTTTATCCAAACTGGGTCGTGCGGCTCGTGCATAAGCAACGAGTCCGCTACGTCGATCGGGGGCATTCGGAAACACAGATTGTCGACGGCGAGATTTTGGATCTACGCAAGGATCTCATCGATGAAAACCTCAAGGGCATCGACGAATGGTTTGCGCGCCAAAGTCGCTATTCCCGCCACGAGGCCGATTACGAGTTAATGGAGCAGGGCAAAGGAAGAATATTTGCCGAATTGTTTACATCCGATCCGTTGCTAAGCAGGGCGTCATTAAAGCGACTGGCAGGGCGCATTCCGGGCCGCGGACTCGCGTATTTCCTCTACAGCTATTTTTGGCGAAGAGGCTTTCTAGAGGGGCGAGATGGTTTCGTCTTCTGCCTGATGCGTTCGATGTATCAGACTATGGTGGCGATAAAAAAGTACGACAGGCGGCGGATGACGAGCGTCGGCCGGAAACGATCGCAGCATCCAGACGGCAATTGAGACCTCGGGTGTTTAGATGTCGAGCATGCCGAAAGTAACCCGACCCAAAAAGAGGTTCAGATGGATCTCGACCTCAATGATCAATCGCCTTATAATCAGTCGCTTCGGCATTCAGCACGAAAAGCGGTCAAGGCAGCGAACTGCATACTGCGAAATAACCACGCTTAACCCCGATGTCGCCTCGCGGCATTAACACGGCTCAATGTTGATCCTCGGGCTAAACGCCTATCACGGCGATGCCTCAGCCTGTCTCGTGAACGAGGGAAAAATCGTTGCCGCGGCAGAGGAGGAACGATTTCGTCGCATCAAACATTGGGCTGGGTTCCCCGCTGAGGCCATCCGCTACTGCTTGAGCGACGGGGGGATCCGCTTGAGCGACATCGACCATATTGCCGTCAACAGCAACCCGAAGGCAAATCTACTGCGGCGCCTGAGCTATATGCTGCTGAACCGTCCATCGTCGGGGCTTTTGCTCGATCGGCTGCGCAATCAAAGACGGCGTTTTTCGATAGAGACGGAGCTCAGGCGCGTCGATTCCAATGGGTGCATGCATGCGCGATTGCACCGGGTCGAGCACCATTTGGCGCATTTGGCTTCCTGCTTTCTTGTCTCACCCTTCAGCGAGGCGGTATCCGTATCCGTCGATGGATTCGGTGATTTTGCCAGTGCTGCGTGGGGTATCGGTCGCGACAATGCCTTGAGTGTCGATGGACGTGTGTTGTTTCCTCATTCGCTGGGCATTTTTTACCAAGCCTTCACACAGTATCTCGGCTTTCCTCATTATGGTGACGAATACAAGGTCATGGGGTTAGCTCCTTACGGCAAATCAACATTCCTACCGCAAATACGAAGAGTGGTAAGTCTTCACAGTGACGGCTCGTTCACTCTCGATCTGAGCTATTTCCGTCACCACAAGGAAATTGTCTCCTTTAAGTGGCAGAGTGGAGCGCCGGAGATTGGTACCCTCTATGGCGACAAGCTGATCCAGCTGTTTGGCTCGGCTCGCGCTCCTTCCGACCCACTTGAAGAGAGGCACCTAGATATCGCCCGCTCCGTTCAAGCCGTGTACGAGGAGGCATTCTTCCATCTCTTGAACACGCTGCACGCGCGATACAAGGTCGATAACCTCACGCTCGCCGGTGGCTGCGCCATGAACTCGGTCGCGAACGGCAAAGTGAGACGAATGACACCTTTCAAGAGGGTCTATGTACAGGCTGCCGCCGGCGATGCGGGTGGCGCCATTGGCGCCGCCATCCATGTTTGGCACAAACTCAATTGCGGCCCTTCAACGTTTGCGGCCGGTCGTGGCTCGACCTTGGCGGGGGACCTGTTGGACGACCGTATCGTGATGGATCATGCTTATATCGGTCCCCAGTACAGCAATGAAATGATTGCTCTGATACTCAAGGAGTTAAATGGTGAACTCCAAGCAAAATCGTGTCAGGCTGAAAAGGTCGGCGACGTCGCTGAGCTGTATGACCGCACAGCGGAAGCTGTGGCGGAAGGGCTGGTTGTAGGGTGGTTTCAAGGACGTATGGAATGGGGGCCACGCGCTCTTGGTAATCGCTCCATCATCTGCGATCCGAGGCGCGCAGATATGAAGGATATTCTGAATCGCAAGATCAAGCGTCGGGAGTCTTTTCGCCCCTTTGCACCGTCAATCTTGCGTGAGCAGGTCGCAGATTGGTTCGAGGAGGATGCCGACGTTCCCTTTATGATGCAAGTCCTTCAGGTGCGGGAGGAAAAGAGGGCGTTGATACCCGCGGTCACACACGTCGATGGATCAGGGCGGTTGCAGACTGTGCATCGCGACACGAATCCTCGTTACTATAATCTGATCGAAACCTTTCATCGGAAGACAGGCGTGCCGATGGTCCTTAACACCTCTTTCAACGAGAATGAGCCTGTAGTCTGTC
>SDBV01007385.1_pt1 | contig 15040 bp, 11 predicted proteins | sample 2277081 | NCBI WGS metagenome assembly SDBV01 (sample SAMN10402039, study PRJNA504765) | marine sediment metagenome | isolation source: marine sediment core GS10_PC15, 223 cmbsf | place: Arctic Ocean: Southern Knipovich Ridge | collected 2010
ACCAGCGGTCTCACGAGCGAGAACGCAGAGCCGTTCCGTCATCGACTCTTCTTCTTCGGTTTCCGATGAGGCGGCTCTTCCGATTGGCCGCCATCCGGCGCAGCGCGATCTTGCGCTATGGCTGACTGGTCGCGTACCCGCCGGAGCAGCACCTCAAAAAATGCGCTCCGAGACAAACCCATGCTCTCGCGCTCGCGGTCGAGAATGGCGAGGCCCTCCTCGGTCAGGCTGACGTTGATCCGTTCCCTCGACACGATTCTTCCCCCCGTTCCGCCCTGATGACTACGCGGCCTGTGTCTCTAGCTTCGCCTCGAAGCTCCGGTCGAGTATGTGATCGGCAGCGCGCTGCGCCTGCGCAGCAGCCAAAACCACCAGCTTCTTGTCGTCTCGCAGCGCCTTGACCCAGCTTGCAACGTAACTCGCGGAATTGTTCATCAATGAGCCACTGTCGATTCCGGCCTCGGCTAGCAAGAAGGCCGAAGACATCTCGGCACAAAGCTCTTCTTGGCTATACCGATGGCTTCCGTACCGAATGGGGTTAGTGACGCCTGGGCGAGCAAGCCGGGGTTCGCTTCCTGTTGAATGCCCCATTTCATGGAAGAGCGTGGCGTAGTAGTGCTCCTCGGAGTCAAAGGTCTCCTGTTTCGGCATGTGAATCGAGTCCGTTGCCGGGCGGTAGTAGGCTGAACCCCGACCATCGTGCGCAATCGCGGGCGGCTCGGGATAACCCGACACGATCGCCTCGGCAGCTTCGATCGGATTGAACGGTTCAGGCTCGTCCTGTTTGGCTTCTAGCCGCGCGTGGCTGATGCCGTCGCACTGCTCGACGTTGAACACGCTGTAATAGCGGATGAGCGGGATCTGCTTGGTCTCTTTCTCGCCGGTTTCCGTGTTCTCGTTCTTCCGGGCGATCCACTTCCAGAGCACGCACGGCGTCGAACGCTCACCCTTGCGGACGCTGCCACCGAGAGATCGGGCCTGCTTGAATGTCAGCCAGTACGGCGACGAGAAGTCTTGGCTACCCAGCAACCACACGTTCACGCCCCGGTATTCCTTGCCGGAGACGAGGTTCTGGGGGCAGCCGCCGCCCGCCCAGGGCTTGTGCCAGGGGACGGTGCCCTGCTCCAGCTTCTCCAGCAGCCGTTCGGTGATGATCTCGTAGACGCTTTTTGCCAAGTCATCAGCTCCGTTCCCCTCCGAAGTTGATGTAAGGCTTATCGGCACAAATCGTGTGTAACTTTAATACACGAGTGCCTCGGCAATTAGTACGCAGAATCAGCGGTAAAGCACTGTGGTTGCAGCGAAACTTATTGTACAGCCTTGCGCTGCTTCCCTCCGGCTCAAGTTTCACGGACATGGGGCCGAATCACCGCAATTGGTTGCGGTAATGACTCCTTCTCGAAAGGAGAAACTCCCCGTGGGGAAGGCCCTCAAGCCCGTTTCAAACACCCTCCCGGCAGCCCTCGAAGCCGACGCCGAGGCCGCCCGGGACTTCGCCCGGGAGAGCCTGTCCCCGGCAACTCGACGGGCCTACCGAACCGACATCCGGGCCTTCGAGGCGTGGTGCAGCGAGCGCGGGGTTCAGGGTATCCCGGCCGCGCCAGAGACAGTCGCGAGCTTCCTCGCGCACGAGGCGCAGCGCGGTCTTGCGGTTTCGTCGATCTCGCGCCGGGCGGCCGCGATTCGCTTGTTCCACCGAGCAGCAGGGCATGAAACACCCACGGAGTCCGAAGTCGTTCGAAGCACTCTGCGCGGAATCCGTCGAACGCTCGGCATTGCCCCAAAGCAAAAGAAGCCGCTGACGAGTGAGCTGCTTCTCTCGCTGCTGGAACACATTCCCGATTCACTACGCGGTAAGCGTGACCGTGCTCTTCTGTTGCTTGGATTCGCTGGAGCCTTCCGGCGATCCACTTTGGCAATGATCGAAGTCGAGGACCTAGAAGAGGTCGCCGACGGTCTTCGTGTTCAGGTTCGCCGCTCGAAAACGGACCAAGAGGGCCAGGGCGCTGTCGTTCCGATCGTCCGAGGTCGGACGGCGTGTCCGGTTGCGGCGGTGAACGACTGGATGGTGTCCGCTGGCATAACGAGAGGCCCCGTTTTCCGGCGGATGGGGCGGGGCGGGCGAGTGTTCCCCGATGCACTCACGCCGTTCAGCATTGGACAAATCGTCAAGTGCTACGTCGAGGCTGCGGGTCTTGACCCTTCAGAGTTTGGTGGCCACAGCCTTCGGGCGGGATTCATCACGAGCGCCGTGGAAAACGGCGCATCCATTTTCCGCACGATGGACGTGAGTCTTCACCGCCGTGTGGAGACTCTTCGCGGATATGTCCGGCGTGCCGAAGAGTTCAAAGACCACGCGGGGGATGGCTTGCTCTGATGCCTTCGAGCCGGTGGGTCGGTCGCTAGCCCACCGGCAACTTCGCGCTGCCTACCAGAAACTTTGCGCTGCCAAGCCGAGTTTCGGAACACGTCGAGGTGGGACACGCCCGATGCCCTGAATTCGAGGCAATCCGGCGACAGCGGTCTCGAAGACGCCAATTCTTCGTTACAGATCGGTCTCGTAGGATGTGGTCCGCATCCTCCTGCCGATTCTAGTCCGATTCCCAACACAAATGTCGTCTTGCTACATCCACGGTCTTGTTCAATTGCTCGTCGAAAAAACGGTGGCGCTGTGCTGCTCCCGGGTGATATCCATGAACGTAGATGTTGGAAGATTCTTCCTCCCACCACCAGTAGATTCCGGCGTCTTCCTCTGACTTGTCCCATTGAGCTTCTCTTGGGAGGGACTCATCCAATATCCCAAGTTTCTCTGTCGAAGCGATGAAAACTAGGGTCTGTTGCAGACGCGAGAATTCGTGTCGTAAGCTCTCGATGCAAGCGGGAGCTTGCGCAGTGATGACAACTTCTGGCCATTCACTCGGGCTATCGGTGCAGCAACCGATCTTCAGTAGGTTCGACCATCCCCAACGGTCGGCGGTTTTGTGGGATGGGGCTCCAAGAAGTCTTGATGAAAGCTCATCGAGAAAACGCCAAAACGGGGTATGTGAGCGCTCGTGACGTTCACCATTGCCTGTACTCTCCGTCTCCTTATAACACTGCTCCAATGTCTGTGGTTTGTCCGCGCCATTGTCTCCGTCGGTCGCGATTCCGACGTAGTAGATCCCGCCATCGCGGATTAGATGCCGACCAGCCCAGGGCACGAATATTCCCGCGACGTTTTGGTTTTTCGCGAGTAGTCCGTCTCTAACAGACTTGAGATTCATAAATGAATCACGGGGCATTAGCGTGTGCATCTTGATATTCCCCTATCCCTCTTTTCGCCGTACCCCGCAACATTATCCTTCGCGCGGCGTCGCCCCGGCTTTTTCGAGAAGCGTCTGAATCACTCCTTCAACGTGAGCGGGTGTCATTCGTAGGGCGTCCCCGATTTCTTTGAGGAGTTCGATCTCGGATGATGCAATCTTCAAGTCCGCAGTGGAGATCGCGAACGCCTCCTCCATCACAGATTCCTTTCCGCGATCGTTGAGCGATGCTGAAAGATTACGGAGGGATTCGTTAAGACCTACTTGATCGGATTCAATCTCGGAGGTCGTTTCGGCTATCGCATCATGCTCCAGTTGTATGCCACAGACATCCGAATACGTATAGCGGATCAACGGTTCCGCTTCTTCGGGAAGCGTGCCATCGGCAAGCATCATTTGCACTGTCACCCGTCGGATCGCTCTCTGGTACTCCGCCACGAATGCACGGTGTTCGTCCTGCGGGTCGTAATTGAGAACCTCGGGCTTGAAGGTTCCGCCACAGGCTTGGCATTCGACGTATTCTGCTACGTCGCCCAGCGGTAGGACCGGAACGAAAAAAAGCGAGAATGTTCGGGCCACTCGGACCCAACTGTATTTGCACCGGGTTTCGCAACTGGGGCAGTAGAACTCCCCCCTACGAACCGTAGAAGCCTTTGGCTGAGTACCGAAGATTATCATCAGGTAGATGTCCCGTTTTGCCCCACCCCGAAAGAGGGCGATAGTGCCCGAGGTTGAATCCAAGGTTGTCAATATCACGGGACAGTGTTGATGGGAAGTACGCGCGAAAATTTTTGTCGTGCAGGTGCAACCCTGCGGGGTGGTTGGGCTTTTCTACTCTTCTCCGGCGTATTGTGTAATCTGTTCGCGAATTTGCATAATCAAGGCCGATCCGGCGGTGATGTATCCGTCCTTCCGAGCTGTTGGCCGGTCGGCACAAACACGTTTGCCACCTGAGTGGGGCAGGGCGAACTTCTGCGGGCGCTAGCGAGGTGGGAGGATTCGGTGACCCCGGAGGAGCAGGCCCGTGTACGGATCGACGCCGCTCTGGCGGACGCGGGATGGGTCGTCCAAGACCGCGACGAGGCCAACTTGAGTGCGGGTCGGGGGGTGGCGATCCGCGAGTTCAAGATGGTCAAGGACCACGGCTTCGCGGACTACCTGCTCTTCGTCGATCAGCAGCCTACGGGCGCGATCGAGGCCAAGCCGGAGGGTCACACGCTAACCGGCGTCGAAGTCCAGACCATGAAATACGCCGAAGGTCTACCGCCCGAGTTTGACGCTCCGGTTCGCCCGCTGCCGTTCCTCTACGAAAGTACCGGCGTCGAGACCCGCTTCACGAACCTTCTCGACCCGCATCCCCGCAGCCGCCGCGTCTTCAGCTTCCACCGTCCCGAGACTCTCGCCGAGTGGCTGGACGCGGACCCGCTAGCCCAGTGGGTAGGGGGTCGCGAGGACGCGGCTCTGGTCGCCGACGGGCCAGGGAAGGGGGAAGGCTACGGCACCCGCCCCGCAACCCTGCGGGCGCGGCTCCAGACGATGCCGCCCATCCATATCCCGAATCTCTGGCCTAACAAGGTGAAGGCCATCACGAATCTGGAGCAGTCGCTCAGGCAGGACCGTCCGCGAGCGTTGATTCAGATGGCGACGGGTAGCGGCAAGACGCTCTTGGCCGTCACCGCCGCCTACCGGCTCATCAAGTTCGGGGGAGCCCGGAGGGTCCTCTTCCTCGTGGACCGCTCGAACCTGGGCGAGCAGGCGAAGAAAGAGTTCGACAACTACTGGACGCCCGACGACAACCGGAAGCTCAATGAGCTTTACAACGTCCAGTGGCTCACCGGGAGCACGATCGGCTCGTCGAGCAAGGTGGTCATCACCACCATCCAGCGCCTCTACTCCATGCTACAAGGTGAGCCGGAGCTGGACCCGGAGGTGGAAGAGGGCTCACAGTTCGACGTGGCGGGCGATGAGCTGAAGGAGCCCGTCCCCGTCGCCTACGACTCTGCGATTCCGCCCGAGTTCTTCGACATCATCTTCATCGACGAGTGCCACCGGAGCATCTACTCACTCTGGCGGCAGGTGCTCGAATACTTTGACGCCTATCTTATTGGCCTGACCGCTACGCCCGCCAAGCACACCTTTGGCTTCTTCCACCAGAACCTCGTGATGGAGTACAGCCATGACGAGGCGGTCTCCGACAACGTGAACGTCGATTTCGAGATCTACCGCATCCGTACCCAGATCACCGAGCAGGGCTCCACGATCGAGGCCACGCCGGACACGGTGATCGGCGTGAGGGACCGTCTGACTCGGAAGCTCCGCTGGGAGCAGCCCGATGAGGACGTGAGCTACGGGGCGTCGGAACTCGACCGCGCCGTCGTTGCTAAGGACCAGATCCGGCTGATCGTCCGCACCTTCAAAGAGCGCCTCTTCACCGAGATCTTCCCCGGCCGCCGAGAGGTCCCCAAGACCCTGATCTTCGCCAAGGACGATAGCCACGCCGAGGATATCGTGGACATCGTTCGTGAGGAGTTCGGCCGAGGAAACGATTTCTGCACGAAGATCACCTACAAGACGACCGGCAAGAAACCCAGGGATCTGATTCAGGACTTTCGAAACAGCTTCTTTCCCCGGATCGCCATCACGGTGGACATGATCGCCACAGGCACCGACATCAAGCCTGTCGAGATTGTCATGTTTATGCGATCCGTTAAGAGCAAGACCTTCTTCGAGCAGATGAAGGGTCGGGGCGTTCGCATCGTGGACAAGGATGAGCTGCGAGCCGTTACACCCGACGCTCCGGCGAAGACCCATTTCGTCATAGTGGACTGCGTGGGCGTTACCGAGGGCGAACTTGCTGACACGCAGCCCTTGGAGCGCAAGCGCCACGTCTCTTTCAAGCACCTGCTGGAGCACGTTGCGATGGAAGGCTCGGACCCGGAGATTTTGTCCTCCCTCGCGAGTCGCCTCTCCCGTATGGACAAACAGTTTGGGCCGAAGGAGCGTGGGCGGGTTGCGGAGGCATCCGGGGGGGCAGCGCTCGCCGACATCACCCACGCCATCGTCCACGCGCTCGACCCGGATGTGCAGGTCGAACAGGCCCGCCAGGACTTCGAGGTGCCCGAAGGCGAGGAGCCCAGCGAAGATCAGGTGCAGCAGGCCGCCAAGGCGCTCCTCAAGACCGCTTCCCAGCCCCTCGCTACCAATCCGAAGCTCCGAAATCTACTGCAAGACCTGAAGAAGCAGTTCGAGCAGATCATCGACGAGATCAGCCAGGACACACTGCTGGGCGCTGGACTCTCCGAAGAGGCGCGGGAGAAGGCCCGGGAGTTGGTGAAGTCGTTCGAGGAGTTTTTGGAGGAGAACAAGGACGAAATCGACGCCCTCCAGTTCTTCTACTCCCAGCCCTACAGTGAGCGGCTGCACTACGGGGACATCAAGGTGCTTGCGGCTGCGATCGGTGCGCCCCCGCGTTCATGGACGCCTGAGAAGTTGTGGCGAGCCTACGACATGCTCGATCGGGGCAAGGTGCGGGGGGCCTCCAGCCAGCGGCTCCTGACCGACATCGTATCGCTCGTGAAGTTCGCGCTGCACCGAGACGACACACTTGTCCCTTACCACGATCAGGTCTACGAACGCTTCGCCAACTGGATGCAGCAGCAGGCCAACAAGGGCCGCGAATTCAGCCCGGAGCAGGTTCGGTGGCTGGAGATGATTCGCGACCACATAGCGACCAGCCTGGAGATCCGCACGGACGACTTTCAGTATGCGCCCTTTACCCAGGAGGGTGGGCTTGCGAAGGCTACCCAGGTCTTCGGCGGGGGGCTTCCCAACGTCTTGGCTGAGCTGAACGAGGTGTTGGCAGCATGAGCGCCGGTTCAGAGTTTCCCAGTGGATGGGTGAACGTTCCGATCGGCGAAGTATGTGAGGTTCTAGCTGGCGTTGGATTTCCCAAGGTCTTTCAGGGGAATCAGGACGGCCCGATACCCTTCTACAAAGTTGGTGATATCTCAGAAGCGTGGAAGAAGGGGCAAAAGCGACTAACCCGAAGCCCCAATACGGTCACTGAAGAAGTGGCGGGTCAGCTCAGCAACCGCCGTATGCCGCCGGGCACTGTTGTGTTCGCAAAGATCGGAGCTGCAATAGCCCTGAATCGCCGTGCGCTGCTCAGCGTGCCTGCGCTAGTAGACAACAATGTGATGGGTCTCGTTGCTGACGAGCGAGTTCTACTCTGTGAGTACCTGTACTATTTCACCCAGACGTTGCGCCTTAATGACTACTCCCGAGCGACCACGGTTCCCTCAATTCGGAAGCCAGATGTGGCTTCCATCAAGTTGCCCCTGGCTCCCATCGAGGAGCAGGCACGGGTTGTACTGGAGCTAGAGGCCCAGTTATCCAGACTCGACGCCGCAACAACTGGGCTTGGCCGTGCCCAGGTCAACCTCAAGCGCTACCGCGCCTCCGTACTGAAGGCGGCAGTGGAAGGGCGGCTCGTCCCTACCGAGGCTGAGCTTGCCCGCCAGGAAGGCCGCGACTACGAGCCCGCCAATATGCTCCTCGACCGCATCCTCTCCGAGCGCCGCCGCCGCTGGGAAGACGCCGAACTCGAACGCCTCAAGGCCAAGGGAAAGCGCCCCACCAACGACAAGTGGCGCAGCAAGTACAAGGAACCCGTGGCACCGTCCGTCGATGAACTGCCCGAGCTGCCGGAGGGCTGGTGTTGGGCGACGCTGGAGTCGCTCTTCTTCAACATCACGGACGGTGACCATCAGGCCCCTCCACGTTCTGAGACAGGGATTCTATTTCTTGTAATCGGGAACATTAGGTCTGGTGAGGTGGACTATTCGGCAACCAGATTCGTACCCCTGGAATACTACGAGTCGCTCGATCCACTTCGAACACCGAAAGCTGGAGATGTGCTCTACAGCGTTACCGGCTCCTTTGGAATTCCTGCCCAGGTGCGAGAAGAGAGAGAGTTCTGTGTGCAGCGGCACATCGCGATCCTGCGGCCCGGAAGTCACCTCAATGCGGCTTTTTTCACGCGGGTACTCGGCAGTGACTTCGTATTGCGCCAAGCTCAAGACGTGGCCACTGGTACAGCACAGAAAACGGTTCCGCTGAAGGGGCTGCGGAGGATGGTTGCTCCGGTTCCGCCGGAAGCGGAGCAGGGCCGCATACTCGCGGAGATTGATCGGCTGTGGTCTATTGCGGCTGAGATTGAACTCTCGGCGTCTCTGGGCCAGAAGAAGGGTGACCGCCTCCGCGCGTCCATTCTCTCATGGGCTTTCTCTGGAAAGCTCGTAAGTCAGGACTCGAACGATGAACCGGCCGATTCCCTTCTCCAGCGACTTGCAGAGGAGAAGCCAAGGAAAGCAGGAAAAGGTCGGCGGGGGAGCAAGTGAGTACAGATAGTTCCCGAATCGTCCAGAAGCTCTGGAGCTACTGCAACGTCCTGCGTGACGATGGACTCTCCTATCAGGACTACTTGGAGCAGTTGACGACGCTCCTCTTCCTGAAAATGGCCGACGAGCGGGCCGAGTTGATCGGCGAGGAGCAGCCGATCCCGGCGGGCTATCGCTGGTCCGATCTCTCTGGCCCCCAGATGGAAGGAACCAAACTCGAAGCCCACTACATCGAGACCCTACGGGTGCTAGGCGAAGAGGCGGGGATGCTCGGTCTCATCTTTCGCAAGACTCAGAACAAGATCCAAGACCCGGCGAAGCTGCGCCAATTGATCGTTGAGTTGATCGGTAAGGAGCAGTGGCTCGGGATGTCGGCCGACGTGAAGGGCGACGCTTACGAGGGTCTACTGGAAAAGAACGCCGAAGATACAAAGAGTGGTGCAGGGCAGTATTTCACGCCTCGGGCGCTGATCGACGCCATCGTAGATTGCGTCCAGCCTCGCCCGAGTGAGGTGATCTGCGACCCGGCATGTGGGACCGGAGGATTCCTACTCTCGGTCCATGACTATTTGGCGAACCACTACGATCTTGACCGTGACGAGAAGCATCACCTACGATTCGACGCCCTCCGAGGTGTAGAACTTGTGGACGGTGTGACCCGGCTCTGCGCAATGAATCTCTACCTCCACGGGATCGGCCCCTATGACGACGGCATCGAGCCTCCCGTAAAGACAGACGACGCTCTACGCAACGAGCCCTCCACCCACTTCGATGCGGTCGTCACGAATCCGCCGTTTGGTAAAAAGTCGAGCATCACCGTTATCAACGAAGAGGGCGAGAGCGAGCGGCACACGGTCAGCTACAGCCGCCCCGACTTCTGGACCACCACTTCAAATAAGCAGTTGAACTTCCTTCAGCACATCAAGAGTCTGCTCAAGATCAACGGGCGAGCAGCGGTCGTCCTGCCCGACAACGTGCTCTTCGAGGGTGGGGCCGGGGAGACGGTGCGTAGGAAGCTCATGCACGAGTGCGACCTGCACACCGTTCTGCGCCTGCCCACAGGCGTCTTCTACAGCCAGGGCGTCAAGGCGAACGTGCTCTTCTTTGAGCGCAGGCCCGCCAGCGAGACGCCCTGGACCAAGGAGGTCTGGTTCTATGACTTCCGCACCAATATGCACTTCACGCTGAAGCAGAACCGACTTGCCAGGGCGGACCTTGACGAGTTTGTGAAGTGCTTCAACCCGGCCGACCGCCACGACCGTACCTCTACTTGGTCGGAGGAAAGTGCCGACGGCCGCTGGCGACCGTATAGCTACGACGAGATTGTCAGCAGGGACAAGGCCAGCCTCGACATCTTCTGGCTCCGTGACGAGAGTCTGGAGGACTCAGCCAACCTCCCCGAGCCCCATGTGCTCGCCGAAGAGATCGCCGACGACCTCCGCGCTAGTCTGGAGCAGATCGAGGATATTCTCGCGGACCTGCAAGAGCGCGTTTCCTCGGACTGAATGGTATGGGCAAAGGCGAGAAGATGCGCGTGTACTTCGACACCGGCGCGATCACTCGGGAACTTCGTGCGTTTGAGCGCGCGGGCCGCATCGACATCCTTCATTTCCCCTACGACCAGCCCCCTCCCAAGAAGCGGCACACTCTGGCCCAACCTTCGGCTGCGAATCCTGAGGATCTCAATCTGGAGCCAGGGAAGCTAGCCTTCAAACCCGATGAGTTTGTAGGTTCTGGGAAGTTCGCGAACATCGAGTCGATCATCGGTCGAGGGAACCGCCGAGACGTGATCCATGTGGACTCCGCCTACAAGGATCATTGCCAATGCTTTATAACCTCGGACAGGGGGGACATTTTGGCCAAGCGTGATCGCCTCGAAGCACTGCTAGAAATACGCTTCTTCCATCACGGAGACGAGTGGTCGGATTTCGAGCAGTTCCTTGGGAGCTGGGAGGCGGATTCCTCCGATGCCCGGCAAGGTTGACTACGAAGCGCTTCTCGCCGAATTCGGCTCGGTTCGCTTCAAGAAGCTGCGCCCGGCGCAGTGTGAAATGCTGGAGCGCTATGCAGCAGACTTCACCGGGATCGGCGACATAGCGATAGAACTTCCGACAGGTGCTGGAAAGAGCCTCATCGCGATAATGATCGGAGAAGCTTGGCGGAGGGAAGGAAAGTCCGTCGCGATCCTTACGGGAAATAAGACTCTGGCTCGGCAGATGGAAGCCGAGTCCCACGCCTTGGGAATTCCGGTTGTTCGAATGGAGGGCGCTGGCCGCTTAATCCCCGCGAAGGACAAACGCAGATACCATCGTTCTCGCGCTGTAGCTGTCATGAACTACTGGGTCTACTACAACCAGAACCCAGTCATTGACCCCGCCGACTTGCTGGTCATGGACGACGCTCACCTCGCCGAACACTGCCTCCACTCGCTCTATTCCGTTGAGATCAACTCGACCGAACACAAGGCTCTGTTCGAACTTCTTGTTCAGGAGCTAAGTGCGCGGTTTCCTGATTATGCGGTATTGCAGGACGCACTCGACGACGACGCCCCCCCACGTGCGAACGTAGAGTTGCTGTCATTCCTCGACCAAGACATGGTTGCATCGAGAATCAGAGAGATCGTCGATTCTTCGCCAAACCTAGAATCTGACGCTGATCTCCGCTACCGCTGGCGCAGAATTCGCGGAAGGCTGAATGAGGTCAACGTCTACTTGGCTGATTGTTCACTTTGGTTCCGGCCATACATCTATCCGCTTCTTGCGAACGACTACTATGTCAGGCCCGCTCAGCGAATCTACATGAGCGCCACAATCGGGGACCCTGAGGACTTGGCCCGCCGTCTCGGCTCGGCGAAGAGCGAGAAGATAGTCATCTCCTCACAGCATGCGGCGGTAACCTACGGGCGGCGCATGCTCGTCATGAACAAGATAGAAGACATAGATATTCCTGACCGACTCGCGTCCGTGATTCTTGCTGCGCTAAAGGCACACCCGAAGAGCGTCTGGCTCTGCCCAAGTAGAGCGAGCGCACAACATTTCCTCTCGGTGGTCTCAGAGTGGCTCAACAAAAATGGGATCATTGGCCACTCGACGTGGCTGCTAACAAACCTCGGTGACGAGATCGACCAATTTAAGAATGCGCCCAAAGGCCATCTTTTCGTTGGAGGAAGATTCGACGGGATGGATTTCAACGCCGACGAATGCCGGTTGGTCGTGGTGGCCACCCTTCCGAAGTCGATCAACACCCAAGAGGAATTCCTGACTGCTCATCTTCAAGATCCCGGGTTCATGCTGAGGCGTATGAACCAACGAGTTGTGCAGGCTCTGGGCCGCTGCAACAGATCCGAAGAGGATTATGGGATCTACGTGCTGGCTGATCGCCGGTTCGCCACACACTTCGGCCGAGAGTCCAATAGGCAGGGCCTCCCTCGAAACATGATCGCTGAGATCGACTCCGCCGAGGACGCAACGGAGCTGGAGGTAGGGCAGCTCGTAGAGAGAGTCGTCAGATTCCTCAATGGTGACTTCAGCGAGTTCGACTCCGATCTCACCAGTCATCTACAGGACGTAACAGTTTCCGAGTTGGCGGAGTCTAGCGACGGCTTGGCCGCGCAGTCGGAAGTTGAGGGGTGGGTCAATCTGTTCCATCGCCAGGATTTTCCGGCCGCGCAGGACAACTTTGCGGCAAGCGTGGCGGGCGCATCGGCACAGTCTCTCCGGCCCGTTGCGGCATTTCTGCGATGGTGTGAGGCCAAGGCGGCGTTCCTCAGAGGGAAGCAAGGGGATGCGGCAGCTCGTGTCGAGGCACTGGATCTACTTGACGACGCAATCGCCTGCGGAAGCCATAGCTCGTGGTTCAACAGGCTGAGATCTTCTGTCCACCGCCACCGTGCATCAATGGGGGCATCCGATGCTCTTGTGTTGAAGGAGTATCCTGAATGTGTAGCCCATACGTTCGATGAGTTATTGGAGAAGCTAGGCACAAAGGGTACTCGATTTGCGAAGTGGCGAAATCGGATCACCCAGCAATTGAACTCTGATAGTCACGCACAGTTTCAGGAGGGGCTGGAGAACCTCGGGAAAGTGCTCGGCTACACTGCGACTCGGCCGAAATACGGGGCGTCCACCGATTGTCGATGGCGAGGCGTTTTCGGAAACACCAGAGAAGCAGTGACCTTCGAGGCGAAGATCGAGAGCCTACCCACGACGAAGATCTCTGCTTCCGACGTGGGGCAAGCCCACAATCAGGCCACTAGGGCTCATACTCAGTACGCTCCGATCGGATTTCAAGTTCGCGGAACACTCGTGACGCACCTTGGTGATATCGAAGACTCCGCAAGATCAAGTCTCGGAGGGATTCGCATACTTCCCACCGATGCCGTTAAAGAACTGTGGACACGGATCTCCAGCCTACTGAGTATGTACCGTGATAGCTGGTCTCTTGAGGATGTGGAAGCTCGGCTCATAGCAACCCAAGGACTGATTCCAAAGCTACCTGCGGACGGGTGGTTTACTCGCGCCCTGTCGGGAACCGAGGCGTTCGTGTCCGCTGACGATCTGTTCGCAGAGTGGCCGTAGGTCGTGAGGCGTGCCGAATCCGCGTAAGATGTGAGACAAAGAAAGGGCGTGCTCTTACATGAAGTACCGAAGCTCATAAGGTTGAGGCGAGATATGGGGCATCCGCTTTACACACCGGGCGAGCACCGAGGCGTAGCTCAGTGTCACCGGAAGCTGGTCATATAGGCCATCATTGTTCCAGTTCATCTTCGACAGCCCGAGCACGGAGGAGCAGGAGAAGTCCCACGAACCGTGTCCCGCATACCGTCGGAGCATCAACGGCGACGGGATGCCCTTGCCTTCTTTGAAGTAGTCGCCTCGCGTGACGGTGCCAGCAACATTGCCCTGTGTCCATAGAACGACCCGCCGCTCATCCAGCCCGATGTAGGTCCCACGATCAACCGGATACCTTGCCGGGATGCTCGGACCGCCACGGTTGGTCGGTGCTGGCTCCAGCTTGACGCCCCGCCACGGCGAGTCGCGTTGGACTTGGAGGAGATCGAGTCCGTCTGCGGACTTCCATGCATCGAAGCAGCCATCGACCTCATCCTGAGTGAAATGAGTCGTCTTGTGGACGACAACACGCTTCGGGGATCTACCTCCGTGCTGACGCTGATAGAGCACAACGCTCCTTGCCATGAGTCGCCGCATCTCGGATCGGCTAAGGAACGGGTTGTCTCCTTCCAGATGATCGGGGTTGGCGTTGTACAGAAGAAACCGAAGCCCGGCCCCATCGGAATCGAAAACTTGACTGCAACACGTAACGAACCGAGGTCCGTCCTTGCGATCGCGTAGGGCGTAGCTGATCCCCACGAAGGCGGTCTCGGCTTCTGCTCCCGCGAGCTTCCAGGGTACGCCTCCCGCTTTGGCATAGAACGCAAGCGAGAGTCGCCACATCACGCTGCATCTACAGAAATAGGACAACGCGCTGTTTTCGAGCACGATCTGCATCGGGATTCCACGGTTGGCGGTAACGGCCTTGAGGTAGTCGTGGAGATCGAAATCGTCGTCCGACCCACCGGTAAAGCAGAACGACCATCGCTCCGGGAGGACCACGAGGAGGAGGTCGAAGGAGGGTCGCGTGGCGTCGAGCTGCGACACCGCGCTGCTGAGCTTTTCGGCAAGGGCGAGGTGCGGAAGTTCGGACCCGTGCAGCTCGCTGTCGGTTTCCTTGGGGAGTTCGATCCGCCCTGTCGAGGGGTCGCTGACAATGCGGAGGCCAAAGATGGACGAGAAGCCCGGGAATTCCGGGAGGTACTGTTTTCGTTCTCGGGGCTTGTGTCGCTGCTCGAACTCCGCCAGAAAGCGATCGACGCCGCGCATCCAGCCTTGCGGTGCAATCACTGCGACTCTGATGGGGTCAAGCACCGTATTCACCAGCGAACGGCTGTAAGGGCCGAACTGGATCAGTCCCCGGAGCGGATGGAGGTGGGAGTCCTCCCTGCGTTCGGGGTGAAACGCCAGACGGGGCTCCGATGCAACGGCGAACGCCGGGAACTTGGCGACATCAGGCGTCATCTCCCTCCTCCTTGCTCTGCGCGCATGAAGGCCGTCACCGGCCCGATCGTGAACCCAGCATCTACGCCATCCCCGATACCAAAGGCGCGGATCTCATGTTCAACGCCACCATTCGTAAGGGTCTGCGCCCAGGCCGCGATTAGGTGCCCAGCGTCAATTACTTTTCCCCACTGACGTCAACTATTTCTCCCCATCGCGTTCTTGACCCGGGCTGTCCTTCAGCCCGTGCTTCTTCCCATTCAATTTCCTTCTGGAGTTGATCGGT
>SDBV01007386.1_pt1 | contig 15039 bp, 8 predicted proteins | sample 2277081 | NCBI WGS metagenome assembly SDBV01 (sample SAMN10402039, study PRJNA504765) | marine sediment metagenome | isolation source: marine sediment core GS10_PC15, 223 cmbsf | place: Arctic Ocean: Southern Knipovich Ridge | collected 2010
ATTTTTCATAAGACACCTCTCATTTAGACGTTTGAGGTGTCTATTTTATTTTTTAAAAATGTAAATGTAAATGTTTTCTTTAACTGAGATCTTTACTAGCTAGAGACTTATGCAACAATGCCTTTTGATTATATACTTTTCTATTTTCATCACTTTGCTTTTTGTTATTTTTAATATGTTTTGGAAACCCTATATTCGCACTAGTATATCTTAAAATTGCTCCAGAAGGTTCTTGGATTGAAATACTAAGCATGAAATGTTCAATATAAAGATGATTAAGAAAAGCCCAGCTTCTTTTACTATTTTTACTAATATAGATTGGATCAATAACAATAGGTTCAGCTCCTTGCACAATAAAATCAGGCTCATGAATAAAGTAATCTCCAGTAATCACATTAACTGCGTCTGCAACATTTGCTGACGGTTCCGATGTTGTAACAGCTAATTGGTATGAATTCGGATCAATATTTGAATGAAGGAACTGTGTAAAAAAAAATGAAATAAGCAAAAATAGCTTTTTAAGCATAAAAGCCTCAAAGAAATTTGTTAGAAAGAGTTATAAAATTTTATGAGCTTTTTGTAAATAAAATTTTTATTTTTGTAGGAACAAAGTAAGAATGTCCTAATATATAAAACTTTTTTAAGGAGCTTGAAATTTTAGAATAATATTACTTTGAAGAAAGTAATTTTATCGATGAAACTTTATTTTCCTATAAAGAAACGAAATTAATTTAGAAAGCCTCTTTTCTTCTTGAGATTACATTTTGGATCATCTAGATTTCCTCTAATTGAGATCACAAAAGATTCTGTAAATTTAAATAAGACATATTGTTTCATAGCAATATTAATATAGATATTCCCATTGAAATCAACATAGGGTTTTTGCCCTTTATCAAGTAAGAAAAATTTAGATCTTTCAGCTTCGGAAAAAGAATCTACTAGTTTTGATAAATTAAATTTTCCATTTTTAACAAAAAAATCTACCTTGCCTTTAACTGGAGTTAAAAGCTCTTGATCAATACCTACTATTCTGCTTAAAACATCTGCGGGAAAATCAAAAACGCTTTGCCCTCTTTTAAATGAATTTATAAAATGCATAGTACCATTTCCGGTAAATGAATTAATATTACCTAAATCTCCTTTAAAATCTTTTAAAGAGAGATCTCTAATCAAGAAAGGAGTTATCTCATCTAAGGGTTTATTTATCTCTTTCATTAAAGATGGTCTTAAATCTTTAATTTTTAAAGAAGGCATATTAAGCTGCCATTTGTTTTTATTTTTTTCAAAGCTCATATCATTTATCATAACAATTCCAGCTCCATCTGATATCTTAAAATCAGTAAATTTCACAGATTTTTCATCGATATGAAGCTTTGAAAACATCGTTTTAAATTGAAAAGAGAAAAGTTCAAAATCTTTACCTGAGAAAAGTCCATCAAAATTTATAAAATTCGGTTTTGAAAAATCAAATCCTAACTTGCCACTTATTTCATAGCCGGATCCTATTTGATATTGATCAAAGGAATTTTCAATATTTTTGGGAAGGATTTTTTTGAGTTTAGATCCATTAAATTTTAAACTTCCAAAAAGGTTGTTAGAATTAATCTTCTCTAAATCTTCTTGAAACAGGAAATCTACTCCACAAAAATATCCTGTAATTTCTTTAACTAAAAAATTCTTATTTTCATCGATTAGCCAATTTACATTTAAAGGCTTTGAAGATCTAGTAGCTTTTTCTAATAATGTAGTTTTAACATAAACTTTATCGCTAGTGATAAAATCATTTTTAATAGTGTAGTATGAATTTTTATAAAAATAATTGAAGTTCAGGGCGCATTTTTTTTCTTTAAGACTTAAAAAGATATCTTTAAGTTCGTGATTCATGTTGTTTAAAGAAAAGTTAGCATTTTTTGCATACATCTCAACATTTGATAAATCTGATGAAAATTTAATATCGCAAGTCAAATCAATGTCATCTGTTAATTTAAAAACTTCCAAAACTGTTTTAAGTTTTTTTGATTTTTCAAATGAGCTTTTTAGAGATTGCGGGATATAGATATTGGTATCTTTAAGAAGATAGTTTTGATTATTTAAATCAAAACTTGCTTTTTCTATTTTACATGTAAGATATGATAGATCTATATCCTTTGAATAAAAACTAAAATCCAGGCCTTGAATCACAAACCCTGTGTTAGAGGCAAAATGAACGTTTAAAGAGCCACTGTTGTATAGCCTGATTTTCTCAACCGTTAAGTTACTTGGCTGAAAATCTAAATTCATAGAAAAATTAAATTTTTCATCTTTTTTCGGAAGTTTTAAAGAGAGAAGCCCTGTCCCTTTTAGATGACCTTCGATCAGAGCTTTAGGAAGTGAAAAAAAGTTAGAAACAAAGGGTCTTATTTTTTTTAGATCTAATTTTATATCTGAAATATCAAAAGATAGAGCAGCCAAATTTTGATCATAGTTACCACTCATTTTCAAAAAAAGCTCATCTTTTTTCTTTAAAGACCAATCTTTGATATTTATCTTTTCAGATGCAGTGTCAACAAAAATTGAAGATTCAATATCATCAAAAATGAGTTTTTTAATCTCTAGATTAGATTTTGCTTTTTTTCCTTTTAAAGAGAATTTATCAAATTTTTTATTAAGCAATTGAAAATTCTTAGATTCCATATCAAAGAGTAGATCTTTATTTTCATCTAAATTTAAAGATGCTAGAATATTGCCTGAGTGTTTTGATTGAATAAGAGATAAAATATTTATGTTTTCACTTCCAAAAAACCCAAAGTCCAATAAAAACTGAAAGCTTGATATAAAAGCAAAAGAGTTAAGATTTGAGATGAGTTTAAATTTATCAATATTGAAACTTTCATCTATAGAAAAATCTAAAACTTTAAATTTCTCTCCAACTAAATGAGAGAGATCTTTATCAAGAGCTAGATGATAGAAACCATCTTTTTTAATAAAATTCCCTTTTAATCTTATAAGATCAAAAATATCCTTTTCTAATCTAAGATCAAAATCAATTTCATCTTTTATCTTTTTAAAAGTTGGAAACGATACAAGATAAGTTTTGTCGCCTAAGCTTAACTCACCAAAGAACTTTGAAAATGACAAATTATCATCTGAGTTATAAGTTGCTTTAGCTTTGATATTTTTCAAAATAGCTTTTTCATTTATTTTGTAAGAGCCATTATTGAAATTAAAATCAAAAGAGTAAAAAGTTTTAGTGTCTTCTTCAAAAATAGATGTTATGCAACTTTTTCCTTTAATCTCCCCTAGTAGGTTTATCTCATTTGAATACTCAAAATGTTTTAATAAGTTCTGAAAAGATTCGATATTAGATAAAAAACTCGTCTCAATATTTAAAATTGGATATTTTTTTGAAAAATCAAAAGTAACTAAGCCATCTAAATCAACATTTTCTGATATTGCTTTTAGATCAGCTTTTAAAACATTATCGCTAACCTGCAAAGTTGCATCTTTTAGATCAAAAAGAGCATCAAATTTTGGCAGAGAGCATATACCTTGAAAAGAGGGAACATAGCAATTTAAAATTTTGTTATCTAGAGTTCCGCTTATAAAATTATCATTTTCAAAAACAAAATCGTTTAAATCCCCTACTTTATCGATGTTTAGATTTATATAAGGACTAGCATATCTTAAATTTTCACCTTTAAGCTGAAAACTTAGTTTTTCATTTGTATAAAACGCTGCAATGTTAGCTTTGCCGTCAATTAAAAGATCTGATCCTAGAATTTTTGGCCATTTATTTAGATTAATTTTTTCAGCTCTAAGCCAACCTTTTTTGAGATTATTTTTTAGATCTAAAAAGCTAAAAACTACTAGTTTTTCCAGGTCAAATCCAAAAACAGCTGATTCTCCATCGGAAACTTGTAAATTTCCGCTAAAATGAAATTCTTTATCTTTTCTCGAGCAAGCTAATTCAGAAAAGAAAGTCTCATCGAAATCATTTAGCTTTCCTTTTGATAAAATCTTTGCTGAAAACTCTTTAATCGGACCTTTTATATCTACCTTAGCTTTAATTTTTTCAATTAAACAAGAACCGCTTGTAGATTCAAAAGCTCCGTCTAAAGCAAATATTTTAGCATTAAAATTTTTTATCTTTTTTTGATTTATATTGAAGTTGGAATTTAAAATTCTAACATCTGCAAAAAAATTGTCCAAAAAATTCTTATCGCTTAAATCAAAAGAGCTTTTCCCTTCTATACTCGATACAAAACCATTTATATTATTCTTTTGAAAATCTAAATCCTTTACAGATAAATCAGTTACAAAAACTTTATTAAAACCTTTTTCATTAAATCTACTATCAATGCAAAATGAGAGATTTCCATCTACATATTTAAAATCACTAATTTCATCAAACGATTTATATAATAAATCCTGAAAGGCTTCAAAAACGTGAGATTTAATGTTATTGAAAGATAGATGCAAATTATAATAATCTTCTACTTCTTTAGCAGCGAGAGATATTTTAGTTTTATTATCATCGATTAAACACTCGAGGTCTAACCAATTAGAAAACGCGCTTGCTGTATATGCTTTTGCATTTATCTGAAAATCAAAGTTTTTTTCATTTTCGATTTTACCTGAAACATTTAATTTAGAGCCTAAATTGGGATTATAAGAGAAAAACCCATCTATTTTAGAAAAAATAGATTTTCTGGGTGTTAAAACCGTCAGATCTTCAAAATTTAATCTTAGCTTACTCTCTTTTAAAAAATCATATTTCAAACTATCTAGCAAAGTGATTTTATTTGAGCTAAATGAATCTGGATAACTACCTTCAATTTTAAAACTTTTACAATCAAAGTTCAAATGAGTCTTTGGAGATACAAAGCTTAAATTTATAAAATCTAAATTTGTAAAAAAGCTTGATATTTTCGAGTTTTCTACTCCTACAACCAAAATTCCATTCACTAAACCTTTTAGATCTTGGAAAGGTTTTAAATTGAAAAAGTTTACAATCTCACCAATATTTGAGATATTAACTTCATCTAGGTGAGTAGAAAACATACTTTTATTATCTACTCTATTGATATCTATGCTAATTTTTTTAGAAGAGCTCTCCTCTAAAAATAGATTTAATTTTGAAGTAGCTACTCTCTCATATGAAAAATCAAAACATATTTTTTTTACAGTTTCATCATCTACAAAATTAATGTTTCCTTTATCAATTTTTATAAAACAAGATAAAAATCTAGATTTTTTTTTCGATAAATTAATATTCCATTTTTCATTTTTAAATATCGTAATATCAGGATTTATTATAGAAATATCCGCTACAACACTTGGTCTAAATAGCTTAAATTTAAAATCGATATCAATCTTATCGATTTTAACTTCATATTTTTTATCAGCTTTTACATTTACCTTGTTTAGAATTATCTTCTTACTTCTTATCTCAATACTTTTAAAAGTGAGATTAGATCCCTTTATAATACTTTTTGAAAAGGTATTTAAAAAAGCAGACACTCCATAGGATACTATAGGCTTAAAAAACAAAACAAATAGACAAGCTAGAGCTATAAGTACTGAGGTAAATAATACTTTCTTTACTCTTTTCACTGCGCAAATATCTTTTTGATTATCTATCTTTGATTATAACATAACTTTAGCTAAAAAAAAAAATCTTATTAATCACTTGAGACTTTTTTTTCATACTCATCTAAATCCATAAGATTATTTTCCTCTTTTGGATCAGTTATTTTTACTTTGAAAAGCCAACCCTTTTCTTCTGCAGATGTATTTAGATCTTTTAAATCTTTTTCTAATTTATCATTAATCTCAATTATTTTGCCACTCATTGGAGAATGAATATCAACAGCTGCTTTATTTGATTCTAAAACGCAAATAGCTTCATTTGCTTTAATGTCTGAATTAATTGTAGGTAGTTTTATATTTACAATTTCTCCAAGATGCATACGCCCAAAGTTCGTAACTCCAATTGTTGCTATATCACCAACAATTTCTACCCATTCGTGAGTGCTTGAAAATTTCATAAAAAACTCCTTTTTCAATACTTCGTATGATACAAAGAATTTATTAAAATGAAAAATAATTTAAAATTTAATTTGCGTTTCTTCTAAAAACAGATAATTTTTTGAAACGTCTGGGGAGAAATTTCATAAAAAATGGGATTTGGAAAATTTATTTCCTGGAATTATACAGAATTTCTATATAAACAATTTAAAATTAAACACTTAACTTAAATTAAATTGTTTCTTATATCTCTTTACTGCATTCTTCTTTAAGAAAAGCGTGAAAATCCGGACTTCAAGTCCTATTATTTCAAATATTTAAAACTTAGCAAATCAACCGATTTATATTTAAACATCTTATACTAAGAAATATGGCGATATTTTTATATTCTTGCTAAAAAATGAAAAAAGAGAATAATATGTAGTTAAGTTACTAATTATACAAATTTATTAAAAATGTTTGAAAGAAATATATCTAAAGAATTGATTGAATCTGCCTCACAATTTCCCATCATTACGCTTCTAGGGCCTAGGCAAAGCGGAAAAACAACTATTGTAAGAAAATGCTTTCCTGATAAAGCATATGTTAATTTGGAAGCTTATGACATTCAAGCTCTCGCAAAAGAAGATCCAAGACGTTTTTTAGAAAAATACCCCAATGGAGCTATATTAGATGAAATCCAAAGAGTTCCAGAACTTCTTTCATACATTCAAGTAATTGTAGATGAAGATGAAAGAAAAGGATTATTTATCCTTACAGGATCTCATCAATTAGAATTACACCAAGCAATATCTCAATCATTAGCTGGTAGAACAGTGCTTCTCTTTCTTTATCCTATGAGCTTATCTGAATTAAAAGCGTCAGGAATATCGATGCATATAGATGAATTATTACTAACAGGTGGTTATCCAAGAATTTATAAAGATAGATTAGATCCCACAAAAGTTTATCGTAGTTATTTTCAGACTTATATTGAAAGAGATTTAAGACAAATAATTAAAATAAAGGACCTTTTGCAATTCCAAAAATTTATTCGTATTTGTGCAGGTCGCATTGGACAATTATTAAATATTGAAAGCCTTTCCAATGATGTAGGAGTTGCTTCTAAAACTATAAAGCATTGGCTCTCAATTTTAGAAGCCTCTTTTATAATTATCCGTCTGCAACCATATTATGAAAACGTTGGGAAAAGAATGATTAAATCCTCTAAATTATATTTTACAGATGTTGGCTTTGCAAGTTATTTACTTGCTATTGAAAACACAACTCAAATTGCGAGAGATCCCCTAAGAGGTAATTTAATTGAAAACTTCGTTATTTTAGAGTTAATAAAACATAGACTGAATCAAGGAAAAGATCACCACCTATATTTTTATAGAGACACAACTGGCCATGAAGTTGATGTTTTATTTCAAAAAGGAAGTTCTCTAATACCGATTGAAATTAAAGCAGCTCAAACTTTTAATAAAGAATTTTTAAAAAATTTATATTTTTTTGAAAAAGCATCAAAGGGTCGTTTTGATCATAGAGGTTTTGTTATTTATACTGGTGAGTTAGAGCAAACAATCGGATATTATAAAGTTATAAATTATACTCATGCTACAGATGTATTTTCAGATGATTAAAAAATCGTTATTTTTTTAAATTCATTTTAGCCCAAAGATGAGGGCTTTTCTCTATTGCATGCTCGTTTGAGCTAACGCAAAAGTTTTGAGCAGGCATTTGATATCTATTTACCTTGTATGTGAAAGATAAATAGTTAATATCTACCAGATTATATCCAGTTAAGCAAAAACTTGGAATATGGATATCTAACATATAAGATTTTGGTTTTATGATAGAGTCCACTTTCAAATCTTTTGGATCTGATAGTGTATGCATATCATCTTGTCTAAAACGAGTTATTTCTCTAGCTTTGTAGCCTTTTATATCTTCTGGAAAAAAAACAAAATGGTGACAAAATTTAGTGATATAACCTTTAGTTTTTAAAGATCTAGTATCAATAAAAATCTCTATTGAATCTGCTCTTTGATACTCAGGAAAAAAAGCTTTTGTAAAAGGGACTTTGACATCAAAAATAAAATAAAGCCCTTTTTCATCGAAGGCCATATATACTTTAGCGAACTCTTCTTCATTTAAAAGAGAAGAAAAAGATTTTAAGAGATGTTTTTTAGATAAAAACTTTGCTTTAGATCTATATTTTTCCACATCAACAAAAACATCGAAAAAGTTTAAAATTTTTAGATTCGGAAAATTCTCAAGCTCTTTCATCTTTTTCTCTAACGGGACATACTATACATTTTTTTTCTTCAAAGATTTTTAATAACTTTTTCGTAAGTAAGAGAGCTGTTTCAGAAGACATAGCATTTTTTGCGATATCAATTTTATCAATAGAATCATCTTGATGCTTTATACCATCTAAATAGAAAAATTCAATGTTTCCATTATCTGAAAGATTTAGAGATGAGTAGTTTTTCTCATCCATTGAAAAAACACTTTTTTCTATCCAATTAGGATTTTTAGATCTTGAAATTTTTTCATTTACTAAACTTAAGTTAAACTGAGAATTTTTGTTACTATCTAAATATTTCTCATCTTGCAAGATACCTTGCTTCGCATTTTCAACATATGAATGTAGTCGATATTTTGCTAAGTTATCCAAAGAATTATTTTTTGTTAAATTTAGAGTTTTTATCTTATTTATCACATCTGAAAAAACTATATTAGCAATTTGAGATCTAACATTCTCGAATTCTTTAAAACTACCATCTTCTGTAATAAATTCTTCATAAAGCTCTTCTTTAAGAGTAAAATATTTCTCTTTGAGAAAATTGTTTAAAATTTTATCGATAACTTTTGAAGTTTTAGCTTTTTCAAAAGATTGCAGCTCTTTTATTTCTGATCTTTTAACAACTTCAAAGCTAAAGTAGTTTTTACTATCTTGGGTATAATTTTCAATTTTATCTTGAGAATCAAAAAGTGTTATTAATTCATTTGCATCTTTGATAGCGATTGGCAGTTTTGGATCTTTTAAGCTAACGTAAAACTCATGCTTTTTAGCGTCTAATTCTTTGATACTCTCTTCAATTAGATTTGGGCTCTCTTTTACCATCTCATTTCTTGAAAAAGCATCTAATTCGTATTTTTGAGAAAATTCTAGAGTATCTATAGCTTTTAGTTTTTCTTGTTTATCTTTAGCCGCTTGAATAAATTTAAACTCAGCTCTAAGTTTATTCCAATTTTTATCTTCTAGCTGCCAAAAATACATATCTTTGACTTTAATTTTAATAGCAACTTTGTCAAGTGTTGTATGTTTGAGCATAATCTCGTATTTTTTTTCAATAAGCTCAGGGTATTTTTTTTCTATCTCTAAAAGATCTTTATTATTATTTGGAACATCTAAAGGATTTGCTTTATTAGATGTCGCTAAAAGATACATCTCAAATTTTATTAAATCCTCAAAATCTTTTATGTGTAAAGAGGAGGGAAGAGAATAGTGTTTGATATCTGCTTTTGATCTTGTATATTTATCAAACTCTTGATAAGCCAGAGAATCTATTAGGGTATTGTTAGAAACATCACTAAAATACTTTTTATAAAGCAGAACTTTTTGCCAAGTTTTTGCAGCCTCTTTTTCGTCCATAGAAAGATATTGCAGTACATTTTTGTAATAGGTATCTATCTGAGTTTTAGCCTTTTCATCTAATGAACTATTTAAGTTAGTCATTAAATCGCTTTTTGCTTCTTCAAGAGTTACTGCATATCCTTTTTTTTCAGCGACAATAGAAGCATTAATAATAAACTCTGATACTAAATCTATAAAGTCTATACCGAACCAATCCATTGCATTTTCAAAACCAAAAAAGGCAATTGAGTCTTGATAAAGTCTTGGATCTTGCTCAGCCTTTTTTTGCTGCTCTTGAAAAATCAATAACCTTCTAATTGTCTCAGAAGGAAGTCGCATTTGTTCTACGTATAAATCAGATAGAAGATTTAAAAATTTTAAATTTGGCTCTTTTTGAGATTTAAGTTCATTTAAAATATCTAAAACTTTAGGAGAGTATCTCTCATAGACTGATTTAGCTGAAATCGATGGTTCATATAGATGAACAAAAGGAGTATATCTTTGCACTTTATCCAACTTGTTTTCAAAAGATGGTTTTAGCTCATCGAAATATTTTTCAAAAAATACTTTGGATAGTTCTGATTTAAAAAAGTCTTTCATAAAACCATTATTAAATAGATTGGGTCTTAAATGATTTCTTGAGCTATAGCTAACATCTTGAGCATCCGTTGCTAAAAAAATACTCATTTTTTGAATTTCAGATAACTTAATTTTTGAACCATCTATCGCAATAGCTACATCTTTATCTTTTACTTTATTTACTTTTTCTAAAACTCCCTGAGTTCCAAAAAATGAAAAGGTGACAATAATAACAAAAGCAATAAAGATAAAAAATATTTTTTGATACTTTCTAAAAAATCTCAGCATAATAAAAAACTCCTTTAATAAGCTTTAGCAAAAATTGCTTTTGTTTTTGTTTTTTTCGAGCAAAAAACACATGTGCCCTCTTCAAAATTCTCTTCTAAAATACATCTAACACTAACAGATAGATCATCTTTTAATTTCTCTTCGATTTTTGCATCCAAGCAAAAATAGCCTTTTGCAAAACCAGCTTTTTTACTTTTAAAAAATTTATAAAATTCATCTTCTGATGAAACATCTAATGTATTCTCTTCTTGCATTTTTTTTGCTTTTTCAAACATCTCACTTTGAATGCCATCTAAGATATTTTTGATGTTTTTGATAAAATCTTGAGCTTTTATGCTCTTCTTTTCTAAATTAAATCTTTTAAGCATAAAAACACTTTCATTTTCAATATCTCTTGGACCGATCTCTATAATTAGTGGTACGCCTTTTTTTATCCATGACCATTTTTTCTCTCCACCTCGAATATCTCTTGTATCAATTTCAACACTCAAATTTTTATTATGATATAAAACGTTTTGAAGATCTTTTTTTAATTTTTCACAAAACCCTAAAATTTTTTGTTTCATATCATCTGAATGTATAACAGGAAGAATTAGAACCTCTGTTGGAGCTATCTTTGGAGGAACTATTAAACCATCATCATCTGAGTGAACCATAACAAGCGCTCCAATTACTCTTGTTGTCATTCCCCAAGAAGTTGTCCAAGCATATTCTAGCTTACCATTTTCATCAGAAAATTTAATATCTGATGCTTTTGAAAAATTCTGACCTAAAAAATGTGAAGTGCATGTTTGCAAAGCTTTTTTATCTTGCATCATAGCTTCTAAACAGTATGTATCGTCTGCTCCCGGAAATTTTTCCATTTCAGTTTTTCTACCTTTAATTACTGGAATGGCTAAATAGTTTTCTAAAAAGTCTTTGTATTCACCGAGCATTTTAAAAACTTCTTCCAAAGCTTCTTTTTTAGTTTGATGAGCAGTATGGCCTTCTTGCCATAAAAACTCTGTAGTTCTTAAAAAAATCCTTGTTCTCATCTCCCAACGAACTATATTTGCCCATTGATTTATTAAAAGAGGGAGATCTCTATAAGACTCTATCCATTTTGAAAACATCGCTCCAATTATCGTCTCAGAAGTTGGCCTCACGACCAATGGTTCTTCTAATTTAGAATCTTCAGCAGGAACTAACTTCCCATCTTTTTTCTCTAATCTATGGTGAGTGACTATTGCACACTCTTTTGCAAATCCTTCAACATGAGAAGCTTCTTTTTCTAAAAACGAAAGAGGCACAAAAATAGGGAAATATGCATTTTTATGACCGGTATCTTTAATTTTTTTATCTAAAACTCTTTGTATATTTTCCCAAAGGCCATATCCCCAAGGCTTGATTACCATACATCCTCTAACCGGGGAATTCTCAGCTAAATCTGCAGCTTTAACAACTTCTTGATACCAAGCGGCATAATCTTCATCCCTAGTAGGAGTTATGGCATTTTTTTTAGACATGGTAAAAAACCCTTAAAATTTTCTAGTTAAGAGCAAAGTATATACTATTTTTAATATATTGAAAAGCAGCTCTTTAAGAGGTTTTAAATATAGTGCATTTTTAAAATCTGTATAATCTCAAAAAATTAAAACAATTACTGTTATTTTCTATGAACGTTTTATCGTTTTTAAAATATCACGTTTTCACAAACCTCTTATTATACAATGTTTACGAAATATTTTTGGGAAATTTGTAAGTTTCATTTAGAAATTGTCCAATAAAGATAAACATTTTTATATATCGAAATTTAGCACCAAATTGGTTTTTCTTGATTTGGTGCGGATTTCTGAGACTTTAAAAATTTATTTTGAAAAGTCTCTCTTAACTTCTCTTTAATAATTCTTCTTTTCTCAACGACGTTTTTATTATCATTTATAAAAATAGGATAAGAGCTTTTAAAAATAGCGTTTGCAATATCTTTTTCAAGTAAAACATCTTTTAAATACTCAAAATCTGGCTCTATAAGACATATACTTGCTTGATGTAAATAACCCGTTTTTTTTCTTCTTTGAGCAGCTCCTGCTATTTTTTTTCCTTTATATACAACATCGTATTTAGTGGGTTTTGCCATACAAAAGCTATCAAAACTTTTAATTTCATTAAAATGCTCATTTTTTTTTAATCCATAAGATTTAGATTTTTCATCTTCCTTTTTAACTAAAAACTCTTCTAAAGCTTGCAGTATTAAAGAATTTACAAACTCATAATTTTTTAAAGGATCTAAATAAAAATATTTATGACCTTTGGGCATTAAAAAAGAAAAAGCTATATCCCAGATATGAAATACTATCCCCCCTCCTGTTGGTCTTTTAGCTAAATTTAAATCTCGTTTTTTTGCTTTTTTCAGATCTATATATTTCTCAATATCAACAAAATACCCATAGGTAATGGAGTCTTTCTCCCAATCATAAAAATGCAGTATTGGCTCATCTTTTAGGTTATCTAAAAGATCACCGTCTATTTGCATGTTATTTTGAGCAGATTTTTTTTTAGTATCTATAATTTGTAGCATCCCGTTCCTTCTCTCTGATGTAAGATGTTTATTTACAATAACTTAAAAAGTTACGCTTATTTAAATGATAAATTTACAAAAAAATAAAATCCAGGTAAAATTAAAAATAGAGCACAAAAAAAAGGTAATTACATGTTTGACAAATTTACTAACAGAGCAAAACAAGTAATAAAGCTTGCAAAAAAAGAGTCTCAAAGACTGAACCACAACTACTTAGGTACTGAACACATCTTACTTGGTCTGCTTAAATTAGGTCAAGGAATCGCTGTTAACGTCTTAAGAAACATGAACCTCAGCTACGATACTATAAGAAGCGAAATCGAGAAAATAGTAGGGTTTGGGCCAGAGTTGCAAAGCTATGCAGATCCGGCACTTACAGCAAAAGTAAAGAAAGTTTTTGAATTCGCAAATGAAGAAGCATCTAACTTAAATCATAACTATGTTGGAACTGAACATCTCTTGCTCGCTATTTTACGTCAAACAGATGGTGTTGCTGCTCAAGTATTAGAAAACATGGGAGTAGATCTAAAAGAGATCAGAAAAGAGATCTTAAAAGAATTAGAGACATTTAATTTGCAGCTTCCTCCAATGGGAAATAGCTCATCTTCTTCTAGCTCACCTAAATCTCAAGATCAAAAAGCTAATGATAAAATGCCTGCTTTAAAAGCTTATGGCCATGATCTAACTGAGCTTGCAAGAGAAGGCAAGATGGATCCTGTAATTGGAAGAAAAAAAGAGATTGAAAGACTTATCTTAATACTATGCAGGAGAAGAAAAAATAACCCTGTATTAATTGGAGAAGCTGGAGTTGGTAAAACAGCTATTGTTGAAGGTTTAGCCCACGCTATTATAAACGGCGATGTACCAGAGAATTTAAGAAATAAAAAATTAATATCTTTAGATTTGACACTCATGATTGCTGGAACGAAATATAGAGGTCAATTCGAAGAGAGAATTAAAGCTGTAATGGATGAGATTAAAAGAAACGGAAACGTTTTATTATTCATCGATGAAATCCATACAATTGTAGGAGCGGGAGCCGCAGAGGGTGCTATCGATGCATCTAACATTTTAAAACCTATGCTATCTCGAGGAGAGATTCAATGTATTGGAGCTACAACAATTGATGAATACAGAAAATTTATTGAAAAAGATGCAGCGCTTGAGAGAAGATTTCAAAAGATTCAAGTAGCGCCACCTTCTATTGAAGAGAGTAAACTTATATTAAATGGACTAAAATCTAAATATGAAGAGCATCATAACTGTACTTATACAGAAACTGCAATTGAAGCAGCTGTTGAGATGTCAGATAGATATATCTCTGGTAGATTCTTGCCAGATAAAGCTATAGATTTAATGGATGAGGCAGGAGCAAAAGCTAGAATCTCAACAATGCACCAACCCCCTGAAATTGTAAAACATGAAACAGAAATCGAGACCCTTAGACTTGCAAAAGAAGAAGCTATAGGAAAACAAGAATATGAAAAAGCAGCAAAACTAAGAGATTCAGAAAAAAAACTAAGAGCAACACTTCAAACAATAAAATTAGAAAGAGAGCAAGCAAAAGAAGAGAACAAAGCAATTGTTGATGATGAAGAGGTAGCTCAAATTGTAGCTAAACAAACTGGAGTTCCACTTTCTAGACTCACTCAGTCTGAATTGCAAAAAATTATTAATATGGAAAAGATTCTTTTTAAAGATATCGTTGGACAAGAAGATGCTGTTACAAACGTTTGCAGGGCAATAAAAAGATCAAGAGCTGATATTAAAGATCCAAATAGACCAATTGGATCATTTCTGTTTTTAGGACCAACAGGTGTTGGTAAAACTCATTTAGCTCGTCTTTTAGCAATTCACCTATTCGGCGGAGAAGAAGCTCTTATTCAAGTTGATATGTCTGAGTACATGGAAAAATTCGCAGCTTCTAGAATTACAGGATCTCCTCCTGGATATGTTGGCCATGAAGAAGGAGGACAACTAACAG
>SDBV01007387.1_pt1 | contig 15039 bp, 13 predicted proteins | sample 2277081 | NCBI WGS metagenome assembly SDBV01 (sample SAMN10402039, study PRJNA504765) | marine sediment metagenome | isolation source: marine sediment core GS10_PC15, 223 cmbsf | place: Arctic Ocean: Southern Knipovich Ridge | collected 2010
CCGCCGCTGCCTGCATCGCCTCGCCTCGCCGCTGCACTAACTTCAATCCATCCTCAAAGCTGACCAGCCCGACAGCATACAACGCCGTGTACTCGCCCATACTCAATCCCGCCATTGCCCCCGGCACCATATCAACCGTCACCGGATGCGATTTCATCACCTCCCAAATCGCCGCCGATACCGCAAATATCGCAGGCTGAGATACCGCCGTACTGTTAAGCTTTTCCTCAGGCCCATCAAAACAAACCGCCTGCAAATCATAACCGACTATCTCATTCGCTCTGCCAAATATCCTCGCAGCTTCCGGATAAGCCTCGGCTACGTCCCTGCCCATACCTACATACTGCGCCCCTTGTCCGGGAAATATAAACGCCGTCTTCATTAACCCTGTCCTTTTCCTGTCCTTACCTTCAACTCTTTCATTCTCTTCCAATCGCCGCAGGCGATTCCACAGCTCTTGTCCGCCATCCTGTCCGCCGTAGCTTTAGCGAAGGCGGGTGAACTCTGTGGCTAAAAAATTAGGTGGATTTCTTCTTGTCTTTTTTTGAGTCCGACTTTGCCTCCGACTTTTCAGCTTTCGTGCTCTCGCTCTTTTTTTCCTCTTTCTTCTCTTTGCCGGCCTCGGTCTCTTTCTTCTGCGCCTCCTTGTACCCCTCAGAACGGTAATCCGTTTCGTAAAAACCTGAACCTTTGAATATCACCGCAGCCCCGGTTCCAATCAACCGATTCAGAGCACTCTTGCCGCACTCGGGACACTTACGCAGCGACTTTGACGTTATAGACTGAAACTGCTCAAATTCATGTCCACATTTATCGCATCTGTAATCGTAGGTAGGCATGAGAAAGGATTAAGGATTATTGATTAGTGTTCTCCGGTTGTTCCGGTTCAATGGCCAGTTTATTTACGACTACTTTTGCAGGGCGGAGCACCCTGCCGTTAAGTGTATATCCCCTCTGAAAAACTTCCAGTACCACACCATCTTCTTCCTTCTCGTCCGTCCTCTGCAGCATCGCCTGATGATAAGCCGGGTCAAACTTCTCGCCAAGAGCATTCATCGGCGCCGCGTCATGCGACTTGAGAATATCGAGCATCTGGTCATAGATTATCTGAACACCTTTAACCACTGCCTCTGCATTCTCCGCTGACTCGGCATGACCGAGAGTATGCTCAAAATTGTCCATCACCGCAAGCAGTGACTTTACCACTTTCTCCTTCTCATAAGCTGCCGCTTCACTTACCTGCCTGGACGAACGTTTCTGAAAGTTCGCATAATCAGCGCTAACCCTCTGAAGCTTCGCCAGCAGCTCATCTCGCTCCTGCTCGAACTGCTCCAGTTCTTCCTGCAGCGCCTTCAGTTCTTTCTTCTCTTGCGATTTTGTTTTCTTTTTTTCGGTCATTTTTTTCAGCGTATCACCACGCACCTGTTATTTACCATTTGCAAAGTACTTCTTCAGCTTATCGATAAAACTTCTGGTTCCCGGAAATACTTTCCCGTTTTCGCTTTCCTGAAACCCTTCAAGCAGTTCTCTCTGTTTTGAATTCAGCTTCGCCGGAGTCTCGATAGTCACCTGCACCAGTTCATCGCCCGTCCTTCCAGTCCGGATGTCCGGAAGCCCCTGTCTCTTAATCCGAAAGATACTGCCAAACTGCGTCCCCGCCGGTATCTTCAAATGCCTCGTCCCGTTCAGGCTGGGTACGTCAATAGTCTCACCAAGAGCAGCCTGTGTAAAACTAATAGGAACGATTGCAACAAGGTCATTGCCGTCTCTCTGCAAAAACTCATGCCGTTTTATCCGCACATAACAGTAAAGGTCGCCGCGAGGCCCGCTGTTTCGCCCCGGCTCGCCCTCATTACTCACTCGTATACCCTGACCTTCATGAACACCGCGAGGAATCTTGATAGTTACGACTCTCTTTTTGACTGTCCTGCCCGTCCCTCTGCATTGCTTGCACGGATTCGTTATCACCTGCCCTGTCCCGCGACACTGTGGGCAAGTCGATACCATCTGGAAAAACCCGCCGCCTCTGGCAACTTGGCCGTTACCTCCGCAGCTCGGACATCTACCCGGCGCCGAACCCTTCGCCGATCCGCTGCCATAGCATTCGCTGCAATTATCCTGTCGCTTAAACTCTATGGTCTTTTCCGTCCCGCCAACAACATCCTGCAGCGTTAATTCAACCGTTGTCTCAAGGTCATATCCGCGAGAAGGGCCCGCCCTGCGGCCTGATGAACGACGACTCCCGCCTCCAAAAAAATCGCCGAACAAATCCTCGAATCCGAACATCGAGAAAATATCCTCGACGTTCATCCGCGAAAAGTCATGCATCCTCGCACCACGCAAACCATCATGCCCGAACTGGTCGTACCGATTGCGCTTCTCGGTATCCGACAAAACTTCGTAAGCCTCGGCGCACTCCTTGAAATTAGCCTCAGCCTCTTTGTCACCGGGATTCTTGTCAGGGTGATACTTCATCGCCATCCGACGATACGCACGCTTGATATCGTCAGCCGACACGCCCTTCTTCACACCCAGGGATTCATAATAATCACGTTTTGGCAATACTTTACCTCACAGAACCAGGAATCAATTCTTCTTCTTCGTCCTTAAGGTCTGTTATCACAACGTCCGTCGTCAGCATCAACCCTGCTACCGATGCCGCCGTTTCCAGCGCCGTTCGTGCCACCTTCGCCGGGTCAATAATTCCTTCCTTGACCATATCGACGAATTCGCCCGTATTCGCGTTGTATCCGATATTCTTCTTGGTCGGCAACTGCTCCAGTAGTTTCGCCACAACAACGTCACCATGTTCGCCTGAATTATCCACAATCTGTCTTGTCGGCGCCTGAAGTGCCTTCGCTACAATATCAAAACCGATTTTCTCATCGCCCTTGACTCCTCCTCTTGCCTTGCTCACCTCACCGACCGCACGAAGGAAAATAGTACCGCCGCCCGCGACAACACCTTCTTCAGTCGCCGCTCTCGTCGCGTGCAGAGCATCTTCCAGCAGGTCCTTCCGCTCTTTCATCTCCGTTTCCGTCGCCGCGCCTGCGTTAATTACCGCCACACCGCCGACTAACTTCGCCAGCCTTTCCTGCAACTTTTCACCGTCATAGTCGCTCGTCGTCTTTTCAATCAGGCCGCGTATCTGGTCACATCGAGCGTTAATGTCCTTCTTCTTACCTGCTCCTTCGATAATTGTCGTAGTCTCTTTGCCGACAATAATCTTCTTGGCCTGACCGAGCTGAGAAAGTTCAACCTTTTCTAACTTCATACCTAAATCTTCACTTATCAGAGTCGCGCCCGTCAGCACAGCCATATCACCCAACGTAGCCTTTCTTCTGTCGCCGAATCCCGGCGCCTTCACCGCACAGACCTTTAGAACACCCTGCAAACGGTTAATGACCAACGCCGTGAGCGCTTCACCCTCGATATCCTCAGCCACTATCAATAAAGGCTTGCCTAATTGGGCGACCTTTTCAAGAAGTGGTATCAGCTCGCGTACATTAGAAAGCTTCTTCTCGTGCAGAAGGATATAACAATCCTCAAGGACCGCTTCGAGAGTATTTGGATTCGTCATGAAGTAAGGCGAGATATAACCCTTATCGAACTGCATTCCTTCCACGACCGTCAGTTCGCTCTCCATGCCCTTGCCTTCCTCGATTTCTATAACACCTTCTTTGCCGACTTTATCAATCGCATCAGCAAGTATTTCTCCAACGTCAGGGTTATTGTTCGCGCTGATTGTCGCTACCTTGGCGATATCCTCATGACCCTTCACGACGATACTCTCATCCTTGATAAATTCAGTAACCACCGCCGCCGCCTTGCTTATCCCGCGCTGAATAGCCACAGAATTAACGCCTGCCGTTACATACTTCAGCCCTTCGTTGTAAATAGCTTCTGCAAAAATGGTCGAAGTAGTCGTACCGTCACCGACCACATCCGAAGTCTTGCTCGCCACCTGGTTCACCATCTTGGCGCCAATGTTCTTGAAAGGCTCGGGCAGCTCGATTTCTTTACTTACCGACACGCCGTCCTTAGTCACCTTAGGCGAACCCCAACTCTTGTGTAGGATTACATTTCGTCCAGTCGGACCAAGAGTCACCTTCACCGCCGCGGCAAGCTGCTCCAGACCGTCTTTCAGCTCAGCCCTGGCGTTGTTATCAAACATCATCTGTTTTGCCATTTTATATTTCCTTCTACATTGAGAATTTTTACCCGCCATAGCTTCAGCGACGGCGGGCTACATTCTACATTGGATATTTATCTTTTCATTTACTTCTCGATGATACCGAGAATATCGCTTTCCTTGCAGATAATATACTTCTCGCTGTCAATCTCAACGTCGTTACCCATATACCGCGGGTAAATCACCTCATCGCCTTTCTTGACCGTCATCTTGGCTAACTTGCCGTTGTCCATTGTTTTTCCAGGCCCCAAAGCCACAACCTTACCTATCTGCGGTTTTTCTTTCGCAGCATCAGGCATGATAATACCGCCCGATGTCTTCTCTTCTGCTTCAAGCTGCTTTATTACAAGTCCATCATCCAACGGTCTGAGCTTCATATCTGACTCCTTCTTATATTTGTATACTTCTTCTTTTTTTTTAATTCGTTATTTTTAACTCACCACTCTTTTCTGAGTTTACATCATTCCCATACCGGGCATTCCACCCATGCCTCCCATGCCAGGCATTCCGCCCATGCCACCGCCGCCCATTCCTCCGCCGGGCATTCCGCCTCCTGCGGGCATGTCGTCTTTGTCCTGCGGTTTTTCAGTAACAAGGCAATCGGTAGTCAGCAGCAGGCCTGCAATACTCGCCGCGTTCTGCAATGCAATCCGAGTCACCTTCGCAGGGTCAACTACTCCTGCAGCGACGAGGTCTTCGTAGGTGTCGGTCGCAGCATTATAACCGAATCCGCCTTTACCTTCTGCTATCTTACTTACAACGAGATTGCCCGTTGCCCCGGCATTTTCAGCAATCCAGAAGCAAGGCTTACTCAACGCGTGCTTAACTATATCAGCGCCGGTTTTCTCGTCGCCTTTGAGTTTCAGTTTATCGATTGTATCAATACAACGAATCAACGCCACTCCGCCGCCCGGCACTATACCTTCCTCAATCGCAGCTCTCGTCGCGTGCAGCGCATCCTCAATCCGGGCCTTCTTTTCCTTCATCTCTGTTTCAGAAGCTGCCCCGACATTAATCTGTGCAACTCCGCCGGTCAGCTTGGCAAGCCGTTCCTGCAGTTTCTCACGGTCGTAATCACTCGTAGTGCTTTCAATTTCCGCCTGGATTTGCTTGATGCGTCCCTTAATATCAGCTTGTGAACCTGCACCTTCGACGATGATTGTATTATCATTATCGATAGTGACTTTCTTCGCCATGCCCAACTGCTTAACGCTCACGCCTTCAAGGTCAACACCAAGGTCTTTGAATATCGCCTCAGCGCCGGTCAGCGTCGCAATATCTTCCAGCATCGCCTTGCGTCTGTCACCGTAACCCGGTGCCTTTACCGCCGACACATTCAAAACTCCTCGCAGCTTATTAACCACTAACGTCGCCAGAGCCTCGCTCTCAACATCCTCAGCGATTATCAACAAAGGCTTATTTGCCTTGGCCACTTTCTCCAACAGCGGAACCAGTTTCTGCACCGCGCTTATCTTATCCTCGTAAACCAGTATGTAAGGCTTCTCCATCTCACACACCATATTGTCCTGGTCAGTTACAAAGTGCGGTGACAAAAATCCCCTGTCAAAACACATCCCTTCGACAAAATCGACGTTGGTGTCGATGCTCTTGCCCTCTTCGACTGTAATCACGCCGTCCTTACCCACACGCTGAAATGCCTTTGCCATAATCTTACCGATTTCAACGTCGTTGTTCGCGCTGATAGCCGCGATGCTAACGATGTCATCCTTCTTACTGATGTCAATAGGCTTAGACAATGTGGCGAGCTTCTCGGTCACTGCCTTGGCCGCCGCCTGCATGCCTCGGTTCAGGCTCATCGCATCTGCCCCAGCGGCTAAATTACGAAAAGCTTCCTTGAACATCGCTTCAGTCAACACCGTTGCTGTCGTCGTGCCGTCACCGGCAATTTTGGAAGTCTTGCTCGCTGCCTCTCTTGTCAGCATGGCCCCGAGGTTCTCAGCCTTATCAACAAGCTCAATCTCTTCGGCAACGGTAACGCCGTCCTTGGTCACGGTAGGCCCGCCCCAGCTCTTATCTATCACCGCGTTTCGCCCCTTCGGCCCAAGCGTCGTCTTGACCGCAGCAGCAAGCTTTTCCACGCCCGCAAGCAGAGATGCCCGAGCGTCCGATTCGAATGCCAATTCTTTCACTGCCATAGTGTCCTTTCTCCTTATTACTTATATATTGCGTTCCGCGCATTGCTTTTTCGCAGCGGCCCTGCCATTCTTAGCCTGTACAAAGACCGCCATATCCTTCCTATAACTGCAAAATTGATACCACTTTGGCTTCTCGAAACAATAACCTCGCCAATCCCCCTCTTAACTCCCTACTGCATAAGGCCTTAGCAATTCCCGCCCCTGCCGCCTGCCGCCGATTTCTTGCCTGTGCCTATCTGCCTTTACCACTTTTGGCACGATTTCTGCCCCTTAATACGCCATCTTGACAGGTACACCCTGTGGACCATCTCTTGTCATTCGTCTATCGTTTTGGTTAAATATCTCTATAAACTCAAGGAGATAAATATGAGCTTTATTGATTTGGCGAATAAAAGATACAGTGTCAGGAACTACAAAGACACCCTCGTTCCCAAAGAACAACTCGAGCGCTGTATCGAAGCGGCAAGGCTGGCACCATCGGCATGCAACTCTCAACCGTGGAAGTTTATAATAGTCGATGAACCACAACTTAGAAGCCAACTGGCAAAGGCAGCCTTTGAAGGACTCCTGGATTTTAATCACTTCGCCTTCAACGCCCCCGTCCTTGTATTAATAGTCAGCCAGAAACAGAAAATGTCCGCTAAACTTGGCGGCATTATAAAAAGCAGGGACTTTCACCTGATGGATATAGGAATAGCCGCCGAACATTTCTGCCTGCAGGCCGCGGAACTTGGACTTGGAACGTGCATGCTCGGCTGGTTCAACCAGAAGAAGGTTAAAAAAACACTTTCAATACCCACACTCAAACGAGTCGAGCTCATAATCTCTGTCGGCTTCGCCGCAGATGAAACTACACCAGCCAAAAAAAGAAAACCAATCAACGAAATTCTAACTTACAACAAATACTCTTAAAACAGTTTGAAGGGCGACTTGGTTAGCCCCCAACTTTATCCGCCGCGGCGGATTTATCTTGGGGGTTTGGTTAGCCCTGTTGCTCGCGACAGGGGAATTATTTGGGGGTTCACGCCGTTTATATAGCCCCCAGGTTCCCGCCTGCCCTCCGTAGTTTTCTCGTCCGCCGTAACCTCTTGGCCTCCATAGCTGTAGCGACGGAGGCTGGTGAAGGCGGAAACGAAGGATGGGTGCCAGGTTATTGCTTTTGTCATCCATAGCGTACAAGTCCGGACTTCCCATTAGTATTAAATATTTCGGCAGATTCAAGGATTATCCCGAATAGTTCGTTTTTGTGACAATCTGGCAGCCAAAGTGTGCAAAATCAGTGTTACTTGTCCTACGTTGTGTTCCGCGAAGGATGGGCGACAGGGGAATTATTTAGGGGGGCGTTTAGCAGTAGTCGGCATGGCGACTTATTTGTGTTCTGTTTTCTCTCAACCGCCCAGTTCCTACTACCGCTGTGGAATCCGCAATTTCCCATTTTAATTTTTGATTTTTAACCTTGTTTAACATCCCCATCAGGTATTATTAACAGTTACTCCCAATTACCTGTCTCTTTTTTCGCTAATGTTTGTATCATCATTATCTTAATGTCTTCAACAAATTCAGTTCGTTATTTGATTTTTGTAATCCCATGATCTTTAAGAAATTTTTGAATTTTATCTTCTTTTATGCTACTGGTCTTCCAATCAGGGCATATCAGGTTCATGGAGATTACTTGAGAGGTCTGGATACTTACTCTTTTTCCAGTGTCAGCCGTCTCGAGTGGCATAATTACATATCTATCTGAAAACCTTCCGAGGAGAAATCCTGACTCCATTTTTTTGTCGGCTAACAAAACTGTAACGATCGTAAAACGCTTCTTAGTCAGATCTAAATTACCAGTCATTTTTGCACTTATCCCTGTTCCGATAATTGCACAAACAATGGTAATAATGATCATAAACCACAACTGAAATCGATTTTTTGAATGATATTGTAGAGAAAGCAATGAAGCAGTTACGATACCTAACATCCACGGGATAACAAAAATATCACGCCAGTAATAATGAAGCATAAAACTCAACGGTAGAAAAGTAATTAAAAAAAATGCTAGCACACTCCAATGCATAATCCAAGCAGGTATGCCACTTGAAAAGCGTACTGTTTGAATCATTTCTTCTTTGCTCATTGAGTATAAACCGATGAAATAATCTAAAATTGACCGTCGCATTTTCTCTGTTGCGTCTGGAAATAGTTTAATTAGTTCCCTTTTAAATCCATCAACGTCAAATGGCTTCTCACACTTTCCATCAGAACTATCTTTGCTGTACCGCAAGATTGTTTCATTAAATACTTCAATGTTAGTTTTCCGCTTGAAAATATGCCCAGATTTCACATTTCTCTTCGTCAGATACTCGTAAATCTTATCTGTGGGTAACTCAGTTCCGAGCATTTTGGATATTTGTGCTATCCTGTACTGACGGTGAAACTCAATGTATTGCATAAGCAAAAAAAGATATAAGAAAGTAAATAAAAAGGCTAGAAATCCTGGCTGCGGGACTAATATTTCAGGAAACGGGAAATCTATAATTGAAACAGGTACTCCCAAGGTCTTATAATAAACAACTCGCCAAGTATAACCGCATACATAAAGGATGCTGATACACAAAGATATCCAACTAATCCTTTCTATAAGGTATCGTTCCTGTTTCTGTATAATTCTCTGTATTTTTTTATCTTCACCTTCAATCATAATATTTTCTTTCCTCTAACTTCTGAAAAACCATGAACAAGTGACAATCGCCATTTTTCATCCTTCCATAATTCCTCTTTTTTCTTGTTTTACAATTTTACCCGCAAATCCCTCCCCTGAAAACCAAAAAATCCGCGCCAACTTTTCATAAAATCACCATCGCCCTAAGCGATTCCACTAAATTAATCAATCATCACTAATCATTTATCAATCTCTTATTATGTCAGTGTAAATCCGTGTTACCTGTCCTCCATAGCCTTGGCGACGGAGGAATCTGCCGGCCAGCTTGCACAAAATAATCCATCCCTTACTTGACCTTCGCCGCGTTATACTGCTATAATGAGCGACTTTATAAATCAGGGGTACTGTGGACGGTGATAACGTCTTACGGAAACAACCGTTAGATAGTCAATAACCAGCAGTTTTAACCTACATTTACGTTTCAAGGAGATAGTTATGGCAGAACAGCAAAAGGCAATCAGCTCTCTAATGACGGAAAGTCGCACATTTCCGCCACCGGAGGGCATTAAGGCTAATGCTTACGTAAATAGTCCCGAGCAATATCAGAAGATGTGGGAGCAGTCGATTAACGACCCCGACGCATTCTGGCTGGAACAGGCCAAGAGCCTTACCTGGTTCAAAGAACCCACCAGGAGCCTCGAATACACATGGGACACCAAGGCCAGAAAGATTGAGCACACCTGGTTTGCCGACGGCGAACTCAACGTGTCATACAACTGTCTCGACAGGCATCTCGGAACACCGACTGCCAAAAAGGTCGCCATTCTCTGGCAGGGGGAAGCCGAAGACGCCGTTAAGAAATTCACATACGAGCAGCTTCACAAGGAAGTATGCAAGTTCGCAAACGTAATGAAATCCAAAGGCATTAAAAAAGGCGACCGCGTCGCTATCTATATGCCGATGGTTCCTGAGCTGGCGATTGTCATGCTGGCATGTACCAGAATCGGCGCCATTCATTCGATTATTTTCGGCGGTTTCAGCTCCGACGCGATACAGGGAAGAGTCAACGACTCAGATTGCAAAATGCTGATTACTTCCAACGTATCACTGCGTGCGGGAAAGCACATCCCCTTGAAGAAAATCGCAGACGAAGCCCTCAAGAATTGCCCCACAATCGAAAACGTGATTGTAACAAAGGTCAGCGATGAGCCGTGCAACATCGAAGCCGGCAGGGATTTCTGGTATCACGACGAAATGGCCAACGCTTCGGACCAATGCGAAGCCGAACACATGAACGCCGATGACCCCCTGTTTATCCTATACACATCAGGCTCGACCGGCAAGCCCAAGGGCGTCGTCCACACAACCGGCGGCTACCTGGTGCATACGTCATTAACGCACAAAATCATTTTCAACATTCACGAAGATGATATTTACTGGTGCACCGCGGATATCGGCTGGGTCACAGGCCACAGTTACATCGTTTACGGCCCGCTTGCAAACGGCGCAACTTCGATGATGTTCGAGGGCGTACCCACTTATCCGGATGCCGGCCGATTCTGGCATATCTGCGACAAATTTGGCGTTACCGTATTTTATACCGCCCCCACCGCCATACGAGCTTTGATGAGACATGGTGACGAGTGGGTAACCAAATACAAGCTGGATACGATGCGAATCCTCGGTACCGTAGGCGAGCCCATAAATCCAGAAGCTTGGATGTGGTACTACGAAAAGGTCGGCCGCAAAAATTGTCCCATCGTAGATACCTGGTGGCAGACTGAGACGGGTGGGTTTATGATTACTCCTATGCCCGGGGCCCATGTTCTCAAACCGGGCAGCGCCGGCAGGCCGTTTTTCGGCGTTGACACTGTCGTGCTTCGCGACGACGGCAGCGAGTGTGACCGAAACGAAGGCGGCAAGCTCTGCATTCGCAAGCCCTGGCCGGGAATGATGAGAACCATGTGGGGCGACCATGACAGGTTCATCGACACCTACTTTACAATGTACGATGACATTTACTTTGCCGGTGACGGCTGTCGAATCGACAAAGATGGTGATTACTGGCTGATGGGCCGAATCGACGACGTCGTGAACGTATCCGGCCACCGCATCGGTACTGCGGAAGTCGAAAGCGCACTGGTCAGCCACGACAATGTCGCTGAAGCCGCCGTTACCCCGGTACCACATGAAATCAAAGGTCAGGGACTTTACGCTTTTGTTACACTCGTCAACGGGATAGCTGAAACTGATGAACTGAAGAAGGAGCTGGTAATGCACGTCCGAAAGGAGATTGGACCGATTGCAGCGCCTGAGAAAATCCAGTTCGCTCCGTCCCTGCCCAAAACGCGCTCCGGTAAAATTATGCGACGAATCCTGCGCAAGATTGCAGAGAAAAGCACCGACAACCTCGGCGATATAAGCACCCTTGCAGACCCAAGCGTGGTTGAAGCCTTAATCAAGGGTCGCGGACAATAAGTACAGCCTTTGAATAATACAAAGATGCCGGGCACGTTAAACAGACGCGTCCGGCTTGTCTTTAATTAAGAGGAAATGAATGAGTGAGGAATCTACAAGTACCGAGACAGTGAAAAATCTCGGTTGGAGGGTAACTTTTGCCGGTCTGGGTATCAACATGGCCCTGGGTATCCTCTACACCTGGAGTGTTATCAGCAAACGTATACCGGAGGAGTGGGGCTGGAACGAAAATGATAAGTCACTGCCCTACATGTTCGCATGCCTGGTTTTCTCGCTGATTATGGTTCTGGCTGGTCGGATGCAAGATAAGATTGGCCCTCGAATCGTAGCAACGTTGGGAGGTATTCTCGTAGGTATCGGCTTTATCGTTGCTGCCTCAACTACATCGTTAGTGGGCTTTGTAACTGGTTTTGGCATTCTTGCCGGAGCAGGCATCGGTTTTGGATATGCCTCGGCGACACCAGCTGCTGTTAAATGGTTCCCACCGGCTAAGACAGGTCTCATTGCGGGGATAGTTGTCTCTGGTTTCGGTTTGGCTTCTGTGTACGCTGCTCCACTAACACAATGGCTGATAACATCGTACGGTTTCAGCAAGGCCATTTTCATTTTAGGTGTGGCGTTTTTCGTTGTTGTTGTCAGCCTGGCGCAATTCCTGAAAGCGCCACATGTTGTCCTGCAGTTCATCAAGGAATATGGGGACGTAGGTCGTAAGAAAAGAGAAGCTATGGCCAGAGAAGATGCAAAGAAGCATGGCGAACCCGACCCCACACCAAAAAGAGAAAACTATACATCATGGGAAATGGTTTGCACGGTTCAATTCTGGATGATTTGGTTTATGTACGCCTGTGGGGCCGGCGCAGGTTTAATGATTATCTCCAAGCTTGCCGTAATTGCCGATAAACAGGCAGGGATAAGCCTGGGATTTGTATTAGTAGCAATGCTGGCTGTGGGAAATGGCGGCGGCCGAATAATAGCAGGGATATTGAGTGATAAGATCGGTCGCAAGGTTATGATGTTTATTTGTTTTCTGCTTCAAGCCGTTTTAATCTTTCTGCTTTCCAGAGCAATTGAGGGCAATCCCCTGGCCACAGTTCCGGCTCTGGTGATGATATCGGCGTTGATAGGGGCCAATTACGGTGCAAATCTGTCGCTCTTCCCGTCGATTACCAAGGACTACTATGGGCTCAAGAACTTCGGTATGAATTACGGTCTGGTATTCACCTCCTGGGGTATCGGAGGCTTTATGCTTGCGTTTCTGGCAGGTAAAATGTACGTAAAGCATCAAACGTTCGATATCGCTTATTATGGTGCGTCCGCCCTGCTGATTCTGGCGGCAATCATGATATTTTTTCTTAAACAACCACATCATAAAATTGAAACTGCAGAAACAACGTAGGCCAGGTTTTCAGATATCCTTACTCTGAGATTCCGAACTTTTTTATTCTGCTTAATGACCCCCTATTTTATGAGACGTTATACTTTCCGCCAAAACTGCGTATAAATAGTTTCTGGCCGATATTTCGCGTTAAAGTCTTCACCTTCCCAGAACGATATAAATCATAAGCCAATATTGTTTTCTTATTAAAAAAAGGTGACTGTATGAGCGAAGAAAAAACATGTCTAAGATGTGGCGGAGCTAATCTTAAATCTGGTGCCTTTCAGTCCACAGGAAAAGTGTATTTTCGTCCCGACGATTTCAAACCACGAGCCCTGTTTACAACTGGTGTTCGTATCGATGCCGTGGCGTGTTTTGAATGTGGGCATTTAGAATTAGTCGTGAACGCAGATAAGGCAAGCTCGCTTTCAAAAGTGTCATAGGGAAGGGGAAGGTCAAGCCTGCCCCACCAATCCTTATTAGAGCAAATAAAACTCCACTTGCCAGCGTTACGGCACTGGTGATGATATCGCCTATTACGGTGCATCCGCCCTGCTGATTCTGGCGGCAATCATGATATTTTTTCTTAAACAACCACATCATAAAATTAAAACTGCAGAAACAACGTAGGCAGGCGGATTTGTGAGAAGTGTTATGGAAGGGAAGGTTTGGGATACCATGGGAACGTTTAAGACAGCTTTTATTTTAGTAGCCATCGTAACTGTCTTGCTGCTGGTAAGCATTATGCTTACTGGCTGCTACGACGAAGCTACCAAAGCTGGGGATGGTTCACAACCCAGAAAAGGCAAAGCCTTCGCACCAGAATGTGTTAAGTTATGTTGTGCCGCGATGAAAAAGTCCGGAACTTGCACAAAAATGAAGGGCCCGAAGGCTTCTCCTGCGAAATGTCCCGGGACATCCCGTTCGGTTAGGGAAAACGCAAAGACTTGTCAGCTCAGACGTTCTGGCTGCAAAGACAAAAGCGGCGATAGTAAAGGTGAGGATATGACTAGAGTCTTGAAAATCACTTGGCAACGTCTTGTAGATGAAAAAGGTCAGACCTGTCAGCGATGTGGAACAACGGAAAAGGAACTCCAGGAGGCATTCCAGAGTTTGCAAAAATCCCTTGCTCCGTTGGGGATAAATGTCACCTTAGAAAAGAAATCGCTCGACCCTGTAACATGTGCCAAAGATATTTCCCAATCAAATCGCATCTGGATTGAGGATAAGAGTCTCGAGGAATGGCTGGGTGCAAAAGTTGGTAAAAGTGCTTGTGGATTCTGCTGTGAAGAGCTTGGCGACCCAGTAGAGTGCAGAACTGTTGAAGTTGAAGGACAGGTGTACGAAACAATACCTGCTGACTTAATCATCAGAGCAGGGCTTCTCGCGGCAGCAGATTTGTATAAAGGAACATCAGCCCAATCCTGCTGTCCGGGTAACTCCTCAACAAAAAGTAAAAATGGATGTTCCCAGCCGGATTCTTAGCCCCCAAGCTTGCCCTGAGCGAAGTCGAACGGGTCTCCCTGGGGGTTGTTTTCATCATCAAGAATCTAGAATCCAGTATCAAGCATCCAGGACGTCATTGCGATCGACATGTCCGACTATCCTGTCTGAGGCTGTCCCTCGTTAGCCTCCACTATTCGGCTGACACACGTTTTTCTTTCAGCATGGTCAAAATCTTATCGGCAACCTCCTGTGCAACTTCGGTCCGTTCAGCCTCCGGGACATCGGTATACAGGAATGCATCCCCATACTTCTTGTGTAAAGGCAGGATATCAATATGAATTATCCTCTCTTCATCGATAAAGTTCTTCAAGACTCTTCCCAAACACTTCAGGAAGCAACCGTCAATCATTACGACCCTATCGGCATCCTTTACCCAACGCGCCATTGACGAATGGGGGACTAGGAACGCTTCCGCATAGCAAGTGCGAGCGTAGGGGTTTTCTTTGGCCACGATGTTTGCGGCAAGCCTGGCGATTTCCCCCCGTATACAAGGCCCCTCGCAGGAAAGGACCGGGATTTTCCCTGCGGCAATATTCTCTAGCGCGTACTTTTCGCCCGCCGGGCAAGTCCCTTCCACGCCGTCAACTTTAAGGGAAAAATCTGGTGTTGAGTTGTTCATACTAACCCCCTTAATCACTTTAATCTGAGATTTCCCATATACACTTCTCTAAAACACTACTGC
>SDBV01007388.1_pt1 | contig 15039 bp, 10 predicted proteins | sample 2277081 | NCBI WGS metagenome assembly SDBV01 (sample SAMN10402039, study PRJNA504765) | marine sediment metagenome | isolation source: marine sediment core GS10_PC15, 223 cmbsf | place: Arctic Ocean: Southern Knipovich Ridge | collected 2010
TTTGACGATCTCGGGATAATGCGCTATCGCCTCTTTACTTTCCGAGGTGAACGGCACCCATACGCTTGCGATATGCACCATCAGCATCAGTTGTCCGCGAGGCAAGGCCCCTCTGCTCTGGGTAAGCCCATAGTTTCGCCAGTTCGTATCAAGCACGCTCTTGTGAATCGCACACGCCGACTGCTGATACAACAATGGGACACGGTTTGCGGTCCGCGAGAGACGCATCAATGGTTCTTTATCCGGATCGTTGTCCTTTTTGTTTTCGTCTTTGAAACCGTAAGCCAGTGCCGCTTCGATCAAGAAGGGGTTGCCGCGATAGACCGACGGGCGCCGTGTACAGCTTGCATAAAAACGGGCATCGACAACACGCTTCAAACCGCCTATCAGATTCTCTTCGCCGATCGGGCCTATGCAATCGCTCGAAGGGGCCATGATCTTAGTTACGTTAACCGCTTTATGAAGGGCCTCAGCATCTTCAAGCGTGATCCTACTGGGCCTCGACTTCGGTGAAAGCTTTGCAGTTTTTATTATCTGAGTTGCCACATGAGGGCTGACTCGTGAAAACTCTTTTCGTAAAAACTCTGAAAGTCTTTTCGAACTACTATCCCTTGCCATTTTAAACAACATTCCAAGCTCGACACCGTAAGGATGCGGCTTGATCTCAACGGGCATAAACGGAAGCTCGCGGGTCTTTCGGGGATACTCATAAACATTACCGTCAGGTGCATTGTACACGATTTTCGAATGCGGGTTCGCCATCGCCGTCTGAGCGATATACTCATCGACAGACTGCTTGCCCTTTGCATATCGACCTTCCAATGCAATAGTGACACTTGTCCCGGTCGGCAAATGAAAATCGCATTCCTCATCGAGAACAACTTCGGGTTTATTCTTCGACGTGTCGATCTGAACATGATAATGCAGTGCAGGCTGGTCAACTTTGGTACGCGATATGATCTGCACCGGCTCACCGGTCGTTATAAGCCCATACATGCCGGCGGCACTGATGCCGATACCCTGCTGGCCGCGGCTCATTTTCAGCGTATGGAACTTGCTGCCGTAAAGGAGTTTGGCAAAAATGTTCGGTATCTGTTCCTTTACGATACCCGGGCCGTTATCGATAACATTGAGCGTAAAACGGTTCTCCTTGTTCTCGACCGGGGCAATAGTAATCGTAAGATCGGGAAGTATATGCGCATCTTCGCAGGCGTCGAAAGAGTTATCCACCGCTTCCTTGACCGCTGTAAGCAGAGCCTTCCGCGGGTTATCGAAACCAAGCAGATGCCGGTTCTTGGCAAAAAATTCGCTAACGCTGATGTCCCGCTGTTTGGCCGCCATCGATTCTGCGGTAGCGGCCTTACCCTTACGTGGGGAATGTTTCTTCTTCACTGCCGGCTTTAGCTTTTTAACTTTAGCGACGGGTTTGGGCTTAGCTGCCGGTTTCGCGTTAGTCACCGTTTTCTTTGCTGCTGTTTTTACTGTAGGCTTCAATTTAGCTTCAGGCTTAGGGATATCGAACAGGCTCGGCTGTTCGGCCTTTTTTTTCTTCTTAGCTGCCATAAACTGCTCTCAATAAAATCCTTTTAACTATAGGGTAACGCTGTCACAAAGACAACGCTGCCCTGCCTGCCGCTAGTTCCATCTGCGGCACTTAACCTTTTTCGTAACCGTTCACCGTTTTTTCCTGTCAATCATTATAAGCTCTCTTTTTTGACAAGATAATCGGATGACTATAATTCTTTCACTTTTCGTTTTTCGTTTTACTTCTGTCCTTATCTGTGTTTTTATCCTGTTATCCTGTCTATTATTCCAGTGAGTGGTTACTCTTTTTCATTGTTATCAGTCGAGTTTGCAAACATACATTTCGTTTACAAATTCAAGCTCCGTAAGCTCTTTTGCGGCTTCTGGTTCTGGCTGTTTATCGAGGCTTACTGCCAGGATCGCCTGACCTTCGTCGGCCTTTTGGCCTACGCCCATCGTGCTTATATTAATACCGTGTTTTCCGCAAACCGTACCGACCGAACCGATAACACCCGGCTTATCGGCGTTATAGATAATGAGCAGGGTACCTTCCGGGGTAACCTCTATATTGAACCCGTCGATCTCGATGATACGCAGCAAGCTGTCGCCAAAGACTGTCCCCTTGATCGTCCGCGTCACCTTATCGGTTACAACCGTCGCCGTAAAGCTCGAAGAAACGTCCTTCGCCTCGACATTCTTTGTCTCGTCTATGCTTATGCCGCGTTCTTTCGCCAGCATGCCTACGTTAACTAAGTTGACCTGTGCGTCAAAATGCTTCTGCAGGAAACCGATAGAAAAGCTTGTCGTAACAAGGTCCACTGCCTTCTCTGCGATAGCTCCGCGATACTGAACCTCGACGCTCTTTACCGGGCCTGTCGCTATCGTGCTCATTATGTTACCAATGCGCTCTGCAAGCTCGGCGTATTTGCAAACGACAGGAGCAACCGACCCCATCGAAGGTGCGTTAAGTGCGTTCATGATCGCCCCGCCACTTACTGCGTCGCAAAGTATCTGGGCAGCTTCAACCGCGACCTCGATCTGTGCCTCTTCGGTGCTCGCTCCTAAGTGAGGAGTTACAAGACAATTTGCAACCTTCTGGAAACGCGTATTCTCAGGCGGCTCTTTCGGGAAAACGTCAAGAGCGGCACCTGCTATCGTACCGGCTTCAAGAGCATCGTAAAGATCGTCCTCGTTGATTATGCCGCCGCGTGCACAGTTAACAATACGAGCATTAGGCTTCATCATCTTAAGCTGATCGGCGCTGATCATATTCAAAGTTTGTTCGTTACGGGGAACATGCAAACTGATAAAGTCAGACTCTTTATATATCTTCTCGATATCGTCGGTAATGTCGATGCCAAGCTCTACTGCTCCTTTAGGAACTGCAAACGGATCGTAACCGATGATCTTCATATCGAAACCGAGAGCCATATTCACAACCGCCATACCGATCCTTCCAAGACCGATGACGCCGAGTGTTTTGCTCTTTAACTGGTTACCCGTATATTTTTTTCTGTCCCATGCACCTTCTTTAAGGCTGTTGCATGCAGGAACAACATTACGGCTCAGTGCAAGCATAAGTGCCATGGTGTGCTCTGCGGCACTTAACGTATTTCCGCCCGGAGTGTTCATTACGATGACACCTTTGCGTGTGGCCTCGGGAATGTTTATGTTATCGACACCAACACCGGCACGTGCGATACCTTTAAGCTTGCCGTGATCGGCGAGAACCTTTTCGGTTACTTTCGTCGCACTGCGAATGATAAGTCCGTCGTATTCGCCGATAATACTTGAAAGCTCGTCTTCGCTTATACCTATCTTAACGACGGCTTCAAAACCGTCGATAGCATTTATCAGATCGATACCTTCCTGTGCCAGTTTGTCCGTGATCAAAATCTTATACATCTTACTCTCCAAAAAAAATATATAAACCCATAAACCAGTTTCTTCAGACCGGTCAAAACACTATTGGTATTATTGCCAGTTTGTTAGTTCATCATGCGATATCAGTTCGTCAGCAGTTTTGAACAATCGTTTCGAGCAATTGTAAAGGCAACGCGTGATACAATGGGTCGTTGCCATATTAAGCCTCTCTATCGCACGTGCCCGTCCCTGTGTCTCAAGATCGACTTTGACGGCGACGCGTTTTCCATTTCCATCGGCGGTCCAGAGAATTTCTCTGGAAGCAACATCGAAAAGCATGCTGCGAGTGACCATAGTCGCGGTAAAATAGCCACGCTTATCGATCATACGAATATTGTATCCCTCTATAAGAACATACAACACCAGGTCGGAACCTGCATCGGAACCGATCTTTACAGGATCCGCCACAAGGACATCGCCTGCGATATTGCTTAGCGGATCCACCTCTTCATACGGCAGAATATATTTCTTATTGATCTTTGCCTTCTTTATTAAGAAATTCTCGACCATTGCAGCCAGCAAAGGCATTACCTTCTTGTTGGGACCGCTGGCTGGTGCCCGGTCAACGACGACAAGTATTTTGCGTTTTTTCGCTTCCTTACGCAGATCGTACTCGGCAGGTATTTTCTTCTCATAGTTCGTTGGGGTGAGAAGAACCCCTATCGTGTTCTTACAGCCGAACGAGGTCAAAGACACAAACAAAACCGCAATTAAAAGTATAATTCTCTTCATAAATTACCAAAAAATATCATCCGCTAGTTAACTTTCCCATCCGATATCGCACGTGCGATAGTTACCGCCCATCCGGCTGCGAGTATTATCAGTAAAGAGATCACGAAATATCTGATGGATCTCAACGACAACGGACGTTGCAGGAACACAAAGTTTACACCAAAAAACCCTATAAGTAAAGAAAATACCCCGATAATAACCAATCCGCAGCAGATTATTGCCCCAGCGGGCTGAATATAGAACGCTCCTAAGATGTCACCGCTGACAAAAGCCATCGCCGAAGTAGTCATGCCGCAGGCAAAACACGGCAGATTATAGCTTCGCTCAAACTCGCAGATGCCAAAAACACGCGACAGATCCGTCTGGCCGGCTGAACCCTTGTACAGCAGCCAGAACAGCCACGAAATGCCCAGGAACAGGCAAAGTGCGAATATTCGCTGCAAAACCGATGGTCTACACGGCCCATCGACAGAATTTGGTTGTTGGCGATTACACATTATTAGGTTAAAATAGAATCATAGGGACCAATTGTCAAGGCGAAAGGACTGAAATGGAAAACAGCGATATCAGAAAGATGCTTGAAGTGGCTGTCGTCGCGGCGAGGCTCGCGGGCCAAAGGGCCGTTGAAGAGATCAAGTATGCAAAGTCGTCGATAAAGAACGGGCGAGAGATCGTCACAAATGCCGACCCCATCTGCCAGGAAATCATCATAAACACCATCAAGGATATTTACCCGGATCACGGTTTTATCGCCGAAGAAGGACCGGATGGGAAAATGCTGCGTCAGCAGCCCCGATCCGCTGAACCGATATGGTGGATTATCGACCCGATCGACGGGACCAATAATTTCGCACATGGTATGTTATGCTTTACCGTCAGCATCGCTGCGGTATATCAGGGAAAACCGGTCGTCGCGGTGATATTCGACCCGTCAACAGAATCGATGTACACCGCTGCCAAAGAAATGGACGCACAACTGAACACATCGAGAATAAACGTAAGCGACGAAGAGATCGGTGAGTTTTCAAGCTTCGGAGTCGACAGCCATTTTACCGATGACAAACTGCCTGCATACATAAAGATAATGCAGACAACCCGATTCAGGAACCTGGGGACCACCGCCCTACACCTTGCATACATCGCAAAAGGATCGATGACAGGGGCTGTCACCAGCGTGGCAAAGCTATGGGACATCGCAGCAGGTGCATTCATTATCGAAACCGCAGGAGGGATCGTAACCGACATGCAGGGCAACAATATCTTCCCGGTCGATGTGGAAGCATACAACGAAGATAATTACTGTATTCTGGCGGCGAACAAAAAGACGCATAGCGAAGTTTTGAAGTTGTTTACGGGCAGTTAGTTGGGGCAAGTGCACCAAAAGTATACCGTTTCTATACCGGTTTTAAATTTGATCGTCGATTTTGGTCCAAAAACGGGGATTTGCTTTACCGGGGATGCCCTCACTTTTACACGACCCAGTTTATCGTGTATAATATGTAAATATGATATTTATCGTGGGTCGGGAACCTGATGTAGAGCGATGAGCCTTGGCCTGTCGCCAGGCGAAAAAACGCCGCTACGATCGAAGATGGCGATCATTCGTTTTTGCGGCCCGTTGACATCGAGCCGAACAAGGATGTAAGCGGTGAACAGATCGCTGCGAACCGTCACAAGATTGCTGATACGCTGGAAGATAAGATCACGCTCCTCAAGGTCATCGGTAAAAGTGTCATCCGTAAAATCAGGCGTCGGAGGACTCGTAACGTTTGAGTTCTGATCAGTATCGAATGCAAGGCTGCCCATCTCAGGTACACGCATGATATCGGCTATGTTTGTGAAAGCACCATTTGTATAGCGATCATAATATATCAGACGTGCCCTGTCATACCAATTCACTATTAAAGGATCGCCAGGGGTAATAAAATGCTGCATCCACGGCAACTGAGCCATAACAAACCAAGGGGCTGTGTTGATATTTATTCTGCCTGCGATCGCAAGTTCTTCTGATTCGTCATACAAATAGTTACCGTCATTATCAACGCCGTCATCAAACGGTTTAAAGACTGTAAGATACTTGAAGATATTTGCAAACTCTGGTTTCGTCAGATCGACACGCCCTGCCGACATAAAATTAGGATCGGTAAGAGTCATGCCTGACGAAAGTATATTGTTGAAGAACTCCGGCATGTTGTAATGCACATTAGCGGCGCTATTGTGCATCATGCCAAGCGCCAACACGTTGGTTAACTCACCTATAGTTCTTAGCTTAGCATCTGGAACCTCTAGCTGTATCGGAGGATTGGTTATATCGGTGATCGTCCCAGTTGAATAATCCGGAAGTGTCGCTACGGGTGTGCTGTCCCAGATGAGAGTTTCCGGCCAGATCGGCATCGTCGCCTCAGTGTTAGGATTCAGACGGTAATAAGGATCAGATTCTGCAATTTCCCGCTCAGCATAATATATCTCAAGAGGCGGAGTTACGCTCATGACATGATTGCGAAATTCCGTAGGAACCGCTGCCAATGGATCGACCGGAATAGTGATCTGGTCAAAAACTACATCACCAGAGGCTTGCTTAAGTATGAGTTCTATTGTATCTCCTACGGCAAAAATAAGCAACGGAACCGATATACTGCTGGGCGTAGAGAAACCAGCTGGGGTAGTTATATCGCTCGCTATAACACCAGATGTTCTCGCCAAGATAGTATTTCCAGAAATCGCAATAGGCGCACCATTATTTATTTTCAATTCCCAGTTAGACAGGTTTGTTGGATTATCTGACGGATTATAAACTTCGACAGCATAATTGGTAGTACCATTGTCAACACCATCATCAGTATCATCATACTGTGCTACTGCGATCTTGGTTATGTAAAGCTGGTCTGCTGCCGATTCGTGGCCGTAGTATGTTGTGTTGCCAACTTTGAGGCTTGTTACGGTGCTGTCGTTATCTATATAATCGACGAGGTTAACGGCCATCATACATGCAAGGCTTTGTCGTGCTAGATCATCGCCCCAGCCAAAAGCGGTAAACTGAGGCATATTTTTTATATCGCTTCCATCCGGCAATCCCAGCCATATCGCCGCTGCGAGAAGTTTTACATCTACATCAGGTACGTTCGGATCGATAACATCATTTATGCAGACCGGTCGATACGTCCACTGGTCCGCAGTTTGATCCCAATCTGTCCAAGCATTCCATGCACCGCTTAATTCTCCCGGCATCACATCCGAAATCGAATTAATATCCACCCATGGAGCGATCGTGCGATCGAGATTCAGCGTGGTACTGAAGAATCTACGGTTATAAAATCCAATAGGTAGATTAGGAGTATCAATATAAGATGCCGCCAGGAACGGATGATCGACATCGGGCTTAAGCTTTGCATACCAGTTATCGAGTTCATCGCCGGGATAGTAAAGCTGTGTTTTCCCAACGGAACCGTTACCCGGCTTAAAAGTCACAGGCCAAGCCAAAGAGCATCGCGTATCGGCAGGTGAGCTTAAAAAGAACCTGTTTCGCAGATCGAGCTCATCGGACAGATCGAATGGAAGATAATGATAAAATCCTATAGGATTATTCACCGCTTCATAAACCGACGCTGGATTCAATAAACGCCCTGCAACATCTGTTTCATATTGGATATCATTGGCGTAATTCTGATAATCCAAATACGCCGGTATTGGTAATGTTGGAATATTATTTATACCGAATACATTATTCCCGCCAAACCTAATATCCTGAATTGTGGTCGCATCAAGACCATCAGTATTGTCCGTGTCGCTGATGATCCCCTGGAGGTTAACATGCGAAAGCAGCGAACCGTCCCATTGGCCGGGCGTTGTCAGCAAATTCGTCGGATCGCGATATGCGGTGTTTATGTTTATCATGCCGCTGTTATCGATTATTCTAACGGCGGCATAGAGGTCCTCGCCTTCGCTGCCTGCGACGTGCGGAACTACAAACCACCTGGAATCTGCAACGCCGTCACCATCGGCATCGGCGCGTGCGCCTGCATACCAACGATGGTTCTCGTCCGCGGCAGCTAAAATGTCATATCCATCCTCAATAACATGCACACGAGTATCGGGATGTAATATTTTGGCGATCACATTATTAGATGGTATAACTGAATTAGCTGGATTAATTGGATCAACTCGCGGCGCAACCTCAAACGGAACACTATTAGCATTGGTACTGTCTGCCTGCGTCAAATCAGAATCGTTTTGCGGATCGTAATACCTCGGTGGCGCAAAACCCAAACCGAAATTGTCGCTATATAGATCTGTAACGTGCGGCCATATATAATTCGTTCCATCGTATATCGGTTCCAGGCTTGCGAGCCACGGATCGTCCGGGCCGGGATAGTCCCAGTACTCGTCACTGTTATCGTTGTTAAGCAAGAACCCGTCAACCCCTACAATATCATCGACAAGGACTTCTTCTATCCTGCTGACAATAATATCGACGCCGGTATCAAGAGCCATGGTATCGCCCATGCTCGATGAACTCATCTCGCCGATGCGCGAGACCATCATGAACATCACACCGACGACCGACAGCAAAACCGTAAGGACAACTACGAGTATAAGCGCCGAGCCAGGTCGGCTGCTGCGGGCAAACGAACTATTTAATTGTCCTTTTAATGTTCTCATCGTATTAGTCCAGATAAACTATATGGCTAAACACTTTTCCTTCGGGGAAAACGCCCTTGGAATCATATATCGTAAATGTAAACTTAAGCGCCCCGCCAAAGAAGATATCAAATGAAATTTCGTTGCCTGGGTATGGCAAATACCAAACCGTCGACAGGTCCAAATTTGTTGGATCTGACGGATCTACAAAATAATCCCTTTCATCTTCCAGTATACCATCGCCATCGGGATCGATCTGCGGCCACCAGCGTATAATTGGAGTGACACCAGAAGTATCCCAAATCCGTCTCTGCACTGAAAAGCTGCCAACTCTCTGGCACAGCATCATGTGTAACGAATCGGGATCATCAGCGGTTACAACAAGGCCGCCTCGGGTAGGATCATTAATGCCGAATTGAAAATTTGTGGCAAGCGTGAACATCTCTTGCAGTTCGACCTGCGACGCATTGTTCCAGTCGTCTATTGCAGCATTGTCATATTCATAATTAAAATTATGGTCCTTGAGATACTGCAAATTATCTCCGCCGACTGACCAGTCCAGCACAGGTATATTCCCAAAATCAGGGAAAGGACCTAGCAAAGGATCCTTTATCAATATATGCTGGCTTCGTGCAAGTATCCTGTCGGCCGGCTGCTGCCACCGGGCAGGCGTAAGTACCGGCGAAACGATGTCTAAATCCGCATCGCTGGCAAGCATGTATGTAATCCTTGCCGTATTGCCCGTCAGCACAATGGGAGAAGTTGCTGCGTCGCTGTCATGGTCATACTCATTGTATGTTTGAAAATACCCATTGGCAAAAAAGACCACCCTGTCAAAACAGTCATACCCGTCATAGGTACCGTTAACATCTGTCAAAGGAGCTCCGCTGTTATCGATCTTAGGCGAAGGAACCCAAAACATATAGATAAGTCCGTCTTTTCTCAGACCTTTAAAGTCTGTGTCGATCTGTGATGTTATTGTCTGTAGTTTTTGTGTTATCTCCAGGACCGCTTTTGCTGTTTTCTGTGCCTTTATTGCGGCTCGGAAGATGAACGCGGAGGCTACGAATATGGCTGCGAGCAGCCCCATTGCGACAAGCAACTCGACAAGCGTAAAAGCAGATTGTTTTTTTTGTTTTGTCATAATTAAGATCAGTTAAAAACTATGGGCCCGCCGGAATAAACTCCGATAAGCGGACTTCTGGCCGAACCTGCGGCCGGGGGAACGACCCAAACTGTTGCAATACCCGTTAAAATATCGTACTTAAGATCTCCGTTAAGCTCTATCCCGTGACGATCCTTATCGACAACCTGAAAATGCTCGATAGCAATGCCATTATAAAGACTGTCGATAACAGTATCGCCTTTGTTGATATAGTTACCATCTGCAGGTGACGGGTACGCAGGATCGCTTGAAGGTACGGTATTGTATATCTTCCAAATACGCAGGCCGGCATCGACACATATCAGGTCAACGCGGACCGGCATCGGCCAATAGCCCGGATGAGTATACGGGTAGCTCATCGTAGCTGGGTCAGAAATTTTATCTACGTAACCATAGACACCGGCAGCGGCAGAGGTATTCCGCTCTGGAATCGGGAACGTTGCATTTTTACTGATCTTGCGGGTAACGAGTATCAGCGTCTCAACTTCATTCGTATTACCGATACGGGCACAAAGCGCCGTCCATCGATAACTCGCCTCTTCTATATGAGTTTGATACCTCATGATATCCACTTGTTCGTCAACAGGATAATGCTCCGGACAACAATAATTCCGCGATGGATACAACAGATCGTAAAATTTCTCGTTGTAATAGATAAGGGTATCAGGGTTTTGATATCGCTCGGTCGTAAAGAAGATCGAAGCCGGGGCAACAACATTCTCGAACAGCATTAGCTCGTTAAGGCCCGTGGGACCATCTACCCTGAACCTTATATTTATAGGCCTAAAATCAATTGTAAGCGGATCATCGGCATAGAGCTTGAGTTTGGCTTCGGCTTCCTTTGCGGCGATGACGCCTATTGTCTTTTCGGTCGCAGACGCGGTCAGCTTTATGCCTACGGGAAAGATCATCGCTATAAGCATAAAGCCGATGGCAAGGATACCGGCGGCCATGAGTACCTCGGTAAGGGAAAAAGCTTTTTTAAGCCGTGTGCTCATTGAAACTGTAAATCCTTTCGCTGTTACTTATCCGTTATTACTATCTGCCCCGAATAAGGATTGACATACGCTGTTTGGGTTCTTGCTAAATATTCTAAATAATCCGTCCACCTGCTGTCAAACCGAACCGACTTTAGCCGATCCTTGTTATAGATCACAAAACTCTTACGGCTGTCCTCAAAACCATATCCAAGGTTGCTAGTCGGTCTCCAATAATCATCCTGTATGAACTTACCGACATCATTTTGTTCTACATTATTCTGTGTATTGAATATGTCGTCATTGCTCGAATCGGCCATAGTTGTAGTTTTATCCTTGTTCCAAACCTGAACCATACGTGCGGCAAGTTTCCCCGAAGGCGTGAACAATATCGAAAAAGTCGTCGCATCGTTCAATTCAAGCTGCTCGTCGATCAAAGTGTCATTATCAATAGCAGTATCGGATGGTACCGGATGGTTTTGAGCGTCAAGGACTCTGGTAACTTTGTTAAGATCCATCACTCCGAGTGTGGCGGGCAGTTTCATCGGCTTACGGCCTTGAACAGCTTTGAAAGCATTAACAGGAGTGCCCGAAATCTCATTGTCGATTATCAATATCATATAGTGATCGCCGTGTGCATCCTGCTGAAAACGGATGCCAGCATATTGTCTTTCTTTCATTGCAAGGGCGCGGGCATTTTTAAGAGCAGCACCTATGATCTGGCCGGTGAGGTCTGTGTTTTCAAACGAACTTATCAGGGCCTTGGCCGCTGGGATCATAATGCCTGCAAGGATAGCCATGATGGCGATTACAACCATCAACTCGGCAAGCGTAAAACCCGTTTTGTTTTGTTTCGTCCTCATTACACTCCGAACTTTGAAAGCTAAATGTAAGCGTGTCCCGAGTTCCCCCGGGAAACTCGCTTCGGGCACGCACCGCCCTACTTACTCATGTTAAAATTAAACTTATCGTCAACGGTTCCATACAAACCGTCCGGACCTGCCGACTGCAGAATAAAACTCTGCCCGTTAAAGGGGCGAGCATTTCCGGTTGCATCAGCCGGTACATTCGGATTGCTCGTTTTAGTGTAAAACCATTGCCAGTCGTTATGCATAGGATGAGGGCCATATTCAGGGTGAGGCAGGTTCGCCATAGTATTGTTATCAAGAAATTCGAATATATGATTCGGATGATCATCGACACTGTTATCATAGGAGGCCGCTAAACCAGTCGTCGCCGAATGATAAAACCCGGCAGTGTTGGCTCTGTAATAAAGTATCGGCATGCCGATCTTTTTACCGCTGCCTAAGTGATTCACCGTTCCATAAACATCCGTAAGCACATGGCTATCCCTATCAATGTTCCCCGGACCACTGGGGATAGGATATATATCTTTAAGCTGAACCGCATTGGCTTTTTCAAGATCAAGGTACGGACCCTTACGCGATCGAAGGTTATCCTCTATATCCAACGTTGTCGGATAGTCCAATGGCCAACTTGCCGGATAGTACAACGGTGTACCTGTTCTGGTCGATCCATCGGTCCAAAATTCCGAATCGGGATGCCAGCCGAGAGCGTCTAAACCCACGATCGCCTCGGCAAGTTTCTGCGTACCCGCATAACTATTACCAGAACTGGAGTAATAGTAATTCTCATTTGAAGGCGGGTAATCGTTATATCCTGAGCCTGCCATAAACGCCTCGAGCGCCATTTCGATACCGGTAAACTGCATCATCTGCTTGGTATCAAGAGCCATATCACGCACAATGCTAAGCGCGGGTATCAATAGACCTATAAGCAAAGCGATGATACCGAGCGAGACCAGGACCTCGACAAGCGTAAATCCGCGTCTATTTGAAAAGGGCTTTTTATGCGATTTCATTCTCTATCTCCTGTGTTCTATTAACACCTGCAAAATTATTTTCCAAAGTTCGTTACATCGTCGCCGGTTCCGTATATCCCGTCCCTTCCCGCAGATATCAGCAGAAAGGTCCTTGCATTAACGGGACGGGCGTACTGATCGACCTTATCATTGGTTATATCGTCATAGAAAAGTTCGCTGCCGTCCTTTGATGGAGTGCCCTCGCTATAAGTTTCCCTGTAATGATGATTCTTCTCTGGATCCGTCTCTGGACCGGTAACTTGCGGCAGACCGAACATCGCCTCGTTATCTTCATAGTTATATATAAGATGGCGATAATCGGTTATCGGAGTACCTTCGCCATCGTACCCGCGTGACTGCTTCTCATCGGTGTTAGCCTTGAAATAAAGCACCGGCGTACCAATACGAAAACCCTGTTCTTGGCCGGTATCAAGATTTGCTACCTGAATAACTTTCTTGTAAAAAATATCCGAGATAACCGGCGACGGATAGTCGTCAGCGCCGGCATATATAGTTTCACCAGTCTCCGACGAAACCGCAAGAGTGCCGGCACCGTTGGAAGGATACCATGGCACGCTTATACCGGCATTAAGGCGAAAAACACCTACATCCTTAAGATCCATATAAGGACCCTTGCGTCTGGCAGCACTGGCATCTATATCGGTCTGGACGGTGCTGTTGTTATCGTTGGCATATATATCCGGGATGAGTTGATCTGTCAGCGCATACCAATTACTCTTATAATCGAATCCTCTCATATCCCGCCCAAAAAGAGCCTCTGCAAGATGATGCGCACCGTTAACAACTCCTGCCGTAGTACCACCAGGCAGTGGCCTGGACTCCGGATATTTCAGAAAATCCTTCTGATAAAGCTCCAGGCCAACTTCCATCGAGTGAAAACGAGACTTCTGCTTAAGGTTATCGGCGTTGCGTTTGAACGCCTGCATACCGGGAACCAAAATACCGAGAAGCAGCACGATTATACTGATAACGACCAAAAGCTCGATAAGCGTAAAGCCATTAGCCTGACGCTGTTTTTGTTTTTTCTCTGACATTTCCAAATCCTTTAACATTTAGAGATCGTCACTGGATATATTATCGCCGGCGGTACTAAAATCACCATCTTCACCCGCCGAGACTATCACTGGAAAACTCTCACCGGAAGCATACGCATAGCGAAACGCATAGCCCCACGTATCGACAATACGTATAAGCGGAATCGTTTTGGTATCTCCACCAACAGGCCACTGGGCTGTAAGGGCGCTGCCGCTGTTGTCTTTGCTCGTTATGAACTTACCGCTTATCGCCGAAAGTATCTGCGAACTGTTATAGCTCCTGTTCAGAAAATAGACCAACGCCTCGATAGAAGCATACTCATCATCGTTTGTCACAGTTATCGTAACTTCATCAGCTACAAACCCCAAGTCGGCCTCAATAAGATCATCAAGATCGGCAGTAACAAAAGCAACTGGGTCATCTGTTATCGGCATCACCGTAACATCATAATCAGCTATAAAAGGAAACTTATGTTTACCGTCTGATCCTTTATTATCGTCGTGATACTGTTCCAGCGCCGTTACGATCACGCTTATCGTACTTTCGGTCAGCCCTTCGCTGGCACGGTCCCTTACATACTCGGCGACCTTGAGCATCGCACCTGCGAGAATAACAAGGATCGCCAGGACCGTCAGCAGCTCAACAAGAGTAAAACCATTTTTTCGTCTTTTAGGCCTCATCTTTTATTTTCCATAAAGCCATTCTAAAGCAAACCTGGCAAAGTCAACATTATCGATGTTTCCAGAATCGTCAAGGTCATATAAAGCGTCGTAATTGCCATCATCTTCGATGCTAAGCCAGATGGAAGCCAATTCCCCAAGATCAGATTCATCGACTACACCGTCGAAGTTAAAGTCGGCAGCATTATCGAGCCAATCAAAGGCAAATAATACAAGGTCGTCGATATCGACGAGCCCTGAATTGTCAAGGTCACATGCGACATTAGCCGTATACCATGCATCGCTAAATATCGCAAAATCTATATAGTCCACTACCAAGTCACCGTTAAAGTCGGAGGTGTCGGCAGCATTATCGAGCCAATCAAAGGCAAATAATACAAGGTCGTCGATATCGACAAGCCCTGAATTGTCAAGGTCACATGCGACATTAGCCGTATACCATGCAGCGCTAAATATCGCGAA
>SDBV01007389.1_pt1 | contig 15038 bp, 8 predicted proteins | sample 2277081 | NCBI WGS metagenome assembly SDBV01 (sample SAMN10402039, study PRJNA504765) | marine sediment metagenome | isolation source: marine sediment core GS10_PC15, 223 cmbsf | place: Arctic Ocean: Southern Knipovich Ridge | collected 2010
TGGAGCCGGAGCAGCATTTGGAAAACATCAATTTCGCATTGGTCAAAGGGGGTTCAATATCTGGGACCGTCTACGGGCCGGACGGAAGCGGTGTGCCCGGCGCGCAGGTTTCGCTCATGGACAAACTGAACGACCAAGGCGGAGCTAAAGGCAAGGCGAGAACCGACGAAAAGGGGACGTACTCGTTTCGCGGCAGAAAACTGGGCGCAACCTACGTGGTTCGAGCGGCACACAGGAACATGGGCGCGGCATCAAGCCAGGCATTTGCGCTTCGCGCCACCGAAGGCGTGACAGGAATCGACATCTTCCTGTCGGGCGGCCACAAGGTTGCCGGACAAGTCGTAACCTCGGACGGCAAAGGCGTCAAAGGACTTCAGGTTGACCTGATAGAAGCGGGAGGCCACCCATGGCGTGAGATAGAGTTTATGAACGCTGTTACAGGCAATGACGGCTCTTTTGCGATCATGAACGTGATGCCGGGCGAGTACCAAGCTTGTGTGCAAACGGCAGGACGAAGCACTAAAGTCAAAGGTCCCACGTTCACGATGCATCCTGACTCGGACGTACAGGACCTTGTGATAGATATAGGTTTCGCGGTTGAAGGATTCGTGACTGGCAAGGTCATGGATAGCTCCGGCAAACCAGTGGCCAGTGCCGAAGTCGTGTTCGCGGCCGGAAACGTAACAGGGGCGACGGATTCGGGTAAGGACGGTGTATATAAAATCGAGGGCGTAGGCGGTGTCGAGTTTCTCGAGTATATACAAGCCAGGGGATTCCGTACCGGTTATAGCCGCCAAACACAAAACAACATTCCGGTGAACTCCGAAGGAATCGATTTTGTGCTGGCCAAATCCGGCTCCTTGAAAGGACGAGTGGTAGATGCAGCCAGCGGACGCCCTGTTGAAAAGTTCGAAGTTAAGCCAGGAAGAGGCTCGTGGCAAAGCTTTTCATCCCCCGACGGGGAATTCGCCCTTAAGCAGCTCGACGTGACGAAATTAGTGCTCAGAGCGCGCGCCGAAGGATACACCGAAACGAAAACAGAGCGCATCACATTACCCGAAGGCGAAACCGTCGAGAATGTCACAATAGCTTTGCAAAAAGGCCAAAGCGTTTCGGGCATTGTGCTCAGCGGCAAAACAGGGCAGCCGGTTAAAGACGCGCGCATCAAGACCTTTGTAGGGCAACTCCGCTACGAAACCCTCAACCGCGAATTCGGCTGGGGCGCTAACGACCCGATCACGGATGAAAACGGACATTTTGAGCTGACCGGAATTGAACCGGGTAGGCCTGTGAATCTTGTCGCGTACCACAGCGGATACGCGCCGACGGTATTCATGAGCTTTATCCCCGACCCGAACCAGGATATGCAGATTTCGTTGCCCGAAGGCGCCACTGTTACGGGAACCGTACTTGACGGCAAGGATCTGGTCTCTTCGGCATTTGTGGTGTGTTATCGAGATGACCTGCGAGAAAACGTGGAGGACACTTTCAAGTACCAGGCCTTCGCCCAGACGGATCAGGACGGCGCGTTTACTCTTCCCCACATACCCGAGGGCCGCTACTATATCGCGTGCATGACTTCGGCCACCGGCAATCCAAGTCCGGCCTGGACGGAACGCGCGGTTCTTGGCGATGGCGAAAAAACCGAGTACACCATTCAACTTGCCGACACCGGCGACATTGTAGGCAAAATCATTGACGCTCCACAGGAAGGCACCGTGCAAGTCCTCTTAATGTCGTCCGAGTGGCCCGGCGAGCCATACTTCAAGAGCGAAGCCGACAAAAAGGGCGACTTCAAGATCACTGGAATTCAAGCCGGCCAGTACACCCTGCGGGCAATCCAGGGCGAGAAGGAGGCATCCCAACCCGTCACGGTTAGCGCGGGTGTGGAAATCACTGTATTGCTCGAGTTTTAGTCCAGATTTCTACCCGGAACGTGGATGAGGTGAGGAATGCAATTATTCATAATGGATTCATTTAATCAAGAGAGAGACGTGTACCTAAGATCTGGAAACAGGATATGCGAATGGGAGTGAGATTATGGGCCAAGATGAACATGACATTGGAAAGATACTGGGGTGTATACTCTTTGCCCTCGGCAGCAGGGAACTTCTTAGCGTTGTTCACAGAATGATTGTCGGCAGCGCGATGCTCCACATACCATTGTTTGAAATGCTTGTAGTCGGTGTTGGCATTGGTCTTTACTTTCATAAGGCATTCGCGTGGGGGACCCTCTTGTCCGTGATGGTGGCATGTGAAACAATCGTGCTCATCGTGGCCATTGCAATACCCGTCAAATTGTGTTTAGGCTATGAAGTCAGAGCGCCTGGCAACGGCCAATACGGAGCCGTCAGCAGCTTTACGCAATTATATATCTGTCTATTTATATATGGTAGCGTATTTGCAATAGTAATGAAACTGCTATCGACAGATAGCGCCATGCGTGATTTTCGAATCATGCAAAACGATAATGATCAGTACAATACCGAGTAGAACAGGTGCGAACAGGAGACTTCCGTGTACGTCACGTTCAATGCGGGCGAAGAAGTGCCCGTTGTGCTTAAGTTTTGATCAGCTTGAGTCTTGATTAGCTTCTGTTGCGGAAAGCGTGTTTTGTCCCGGAGGGACATGTGAGAATAGCCCAGCAATTCATTGCTGGGATCCCGAAATAGAAAATAGAAGTCCCGGAGGGACGGCTGAAACGGCAAGCCCCAATATTCCAATGTGGCACGCTCTAAATTCTTATTTAGGAGGTGTCTTTGATCACCCGTTCAACTTCTCTTTGGGGGCCTAAGACACCTCCTAAATAAGAATTTAGAGCGTGCCACACTGCAGGGTTAACGCGTGCCACATTGCGGGGCCGTGCAGGACTTAGTTGATGGGGATTCTTGCCGACAGCTTCCCGCATGGGAAACAGATTAGAAAATAGAAGAGCGAAAGCCTGGTCAGTGTTCCTTCCAGGCTTTCGCTATGGGTGCGGGGAAGCGCCCATAATAGAACCGTTGAAAAAGTCCAACCCACAAAACTAAGCAAAAAAGGGACTTTTGGGCCTTGGCAAAAGTAGTCCTCGTGAGTCCCCGACCAGGGACTGTCCCTTTTCTTGCGTCCCAACCAGAAAAAACACAAACCCCCGTCGGCCTAAATTTACCATGCCACCCACTTTTTCAACAGATCTATAACGCCTATCAGCTCGCTACTTGCAGGAATACAGGCTTAAAAGTAGGTCTCTTCTCCCGGCTCTTTTCTTCCAGGAAAGCGTTTAGTTGTTCCTGCTCATCACAACTCAAATCAACAAAACGCACCCCAAAATGACAGTATCCGTCAGGCGTCAAGTTCACCCAAGATATACGTCCTTTGCACTCAAGTGGGAAGTTGTTATACGTATCGCAAGGACGCAACATAACAGCCTCACCCACACTTCGCGAATACATAGTCCGAAAACGGGCGCCCGTGGAACTAATATCCATGGTCTGCATTCCTTCCAATTCGCGCCCGCCGTCGAACAGCAAGTTCGCATATATAGTCAGACCCCGTCTGACTTTCTGTCTTTTTTCGGTACTTATCATCATAGTTTCTCCGTTTCTTATGGGTCGTCCTTCCGCCTGCGTAACAGAACCTGTCGATTCAGCCGCGCCGAAGGGTCGTTTTTCATGTCTTCTGCACATATAAACACCAAATCCCCTCAAAGGTTCCATTAAAAAAAAGACGGCAAAGGCGACAAAAATGTTCATTTTTGTGCGCGATAAGGTAAGTGGGTCTTTGCGGAAGGCCAAGTGACAGAAATCAATATCGAGTTAAGCGACTAAGCGCTCACCCAAAAACAACTTTGCCGTTTTCCAAATTGGTTTTTTTTTGCTTACTTCTTCTTTTTCCAAAGAAAAAGTAAGTCCTCGTTGGGCTAAACGGCTTCACCGTAAGTGTGTACGGACGGACACGGACACTCACCGACCTTCATGGACATGGAACTCTCGATACCGTCCGTGTTGGTCCGTGTTGGTCCGTGTCCGTCCGAATTGGTCCGTTATTTGGGAGCTGTCCAGGATACGGGGAGTTTCGCATCGGGATATGTCCAGTCGTTGAATTTTCGTTCGACTTTCTTGCCGAAGAAATGGGCGTCCGCAAAATCCAACAGAGCGACCCAATCTTCAAAGCCCTGGGCATGACCGCCCTCGCGCCAATTGAGGCCGATGTTGCCGCCTGCGCCCAGCCACTCGAAAATCGGCATGGCCGCGCGGTGGGTGAGTTCCGTGCCATATGGATTTGCCCAATAGTCCTGCCGCGCGTGCGCATTGAAGAGACCGCGCGGCGCAATAAGCGCTTTATTAAAGTGCGCGTCAAAGGGCACTTTCGATTCGAGTCCGCCAAGCGCGAGATACTGCGTGCTCCACCAATGGTTGTTTTTACCAATATGGTGCGCAAGGGTTTGCGGACGCTGGCCTTCTTCAAAGTAGCGATGACTGCCGGTGCCGCCGGTGCCTGATGAATTTGGCGCGCACAGGGTAATGCGTTCGTCGTATATGCCCGCGCACAGGGCCGCCTTGCCTCCGCGCGAATGTCCGGTGGATACGATTTTCTTCGTATCTATGAATTTCATTTCTTCCAAAGCGTCTATCACTAACTGGAAACCCCACCCCCAAGCCGCGATGGCCCCCAAGTCATACTCGGGGTAAAGAGGGTACATTCCTGAATCCCGGTTGCCCATTTTGTCTAATGCCAAGTCTTCTCTCTGGAACTTGCAGATGACGTAGCCCCTTTTCAACGCCTCACGAAACGATTTCTGGTCTCTTTCATCCGGGAAACTGAACAGATTACGGTCGTTCTTGATAATAACCGGAAAAGGGCCTTTCCCCAGCGGTTTCAATAGCGCGGCATGAAAATCCAGGCTCTTGCCCTTTCTCTTCATGGTAATCGTGAATTCGATTTCCTCTGCCAGGCCGTCCATGACCTTTCTTGGCTGGGATGTCTTTATTGATGTGTCTTCAGGTTTTGGCGGCATATGACCGTACTGATAGTGCGCCAGCTTCGCTTTGAGGTATTCGCGCTGCTGTTTCCAGTCCTTGCGGTTTTTCACTCGCGATCCGTTGTATTTTAGGAACGGATCGGGAAGGCCGGACTGCTCCGGCAATTGCTCGACCGGTGGGAAATAGAAACCGTTGTCATCGGTTTTGAAATGCTTGTCGGCAAAATCCATGTAGTTTTGCCAGTCAAAATCGGTGACGTTATGCCTCCCAGAGCGAATGTGGTGGCCTATAGCGTTGTGGACGGGACTTTCCAGTGGCGGCATGTTCTTCACGTCCAGACCCTTCTTGCCGAAAAGCCCATAGACTGGGCTTGCCGCCTTGGCTGACAAGAACTCCCCTCGCGGATCCGCCCAAAGGTCTTCATCCGCGCTCGCTATGTATACGGGACGAGGCGCGGCAAGCGCAATCAGCATGTGCTGGTCAACCGGCAATGCCGCCTCGTTTCCGTTATACTTCTTGAAATTATCGCAAAACCAATGCGGGAACGACGTGTTGATTCGGCCAACAGTCTCGCCAAACGCGCGCCGCGACAGTGCTGCACCGCCGCAACCCGAATCGTTCGATATGACTATTCCAAAGCGCTCGTCGCTGGCGCCCGCCCACAAAGACGTCTTGCCCAGCCTCGAATGGCCAATTACAGCCACCCGCTTGTGGTCAACGTCTTTGTCCGTTTCAAAATAGTCCATCGCACGCGACAGACCCCACGCCCAGGCCGCAATAGATCCCCATGCGTCAGGCGCGCGTTCGCCATCGCCGGTCTTGTCAAAGTAGCCATGCACGCCGTTCTTGAATTCATCATGAAAATCCGGATCGATGTCGCCGTAGTATATTGTCGCCACGCCGTAGCCGCGTTCGAGTATCGTCTCCACCGGCCATCTCGATGCCGATGTCCCGCGCGCTTTTTCGGTCGCGCGGTTACTGGACACAGAATCCCCGCCGCGGTCCCTAACCCATCTGGTGCCAAGATGTATCCCCTTGTCGGCGTTTATTGAATGGTTGCCAGAGAAATTCAATCCGACAAATGTCGGCACGCCAGCGTCAGTGCCTTTGGGGAGGTAAATGAGGATTTCCATGGACGGTCCGTCTTCCGTTCCATCGAAAAAGACCCGCACCTGTTTACGCGTGGCCTTGCCCTCCAGGGCATTAGGTTCCAGGTCCGTCACTCTGAAGGTCATATTGTCAGGCCGTCCCGGTGAACGCCCATACACGTGCGTCTTAAAAAGCTCGAGGATCTCCGGCCGCCGTTGAGTGCTCCAGGCATGCGAATCGGCCACCCGCTCGCCATCCGCCCCAACAAGGGGATCAGGCAACACATAATCGGGCACCTTCGACTCATAGTAATTGAACTCCGGCCTACGCTCGGTCAGGGATTTAACCTGCGAAGGTTGCGCGGCCCAGGTTTCACCCTCGGCGTTCTCGGAATGCGCCGCGTCGAAACAAGAAATCATGGCCAGTAGCACAAAGGCCGCTACTGTGGATAACAATGGTTTATTCAACATTCTTGGTCTATGCCTCCCTCTTGAAGACAAGGGGCAGCAGCCCCTTGTTTTTACACAATCGTCTTTTCTTGCGCAACGTTTTCTTTGGATGTCCATTATGTACACTTTAGAGAATAAAGGCAACGCTTTTAGTGTTATAATCTGAGAAGGCGGAAGCTGTAGGCTTGGCCTGGTTTCATTGACGCCACAAAGGGTCGCATTGGAGAATGACTATGAACTTGAAGTCCCTGACACTGTTTCTGTGCATATACTTGTTTGCCGGTATGTGCGTGGCGGCCCCATCGTCATACGCCCCAAAAGTCGGCGAAGCGCACGAGGATTTTGTCCTTCCTCGAATTGACACTGGCGAGCCGGTGACTTTGTCGCAGTTCCGCGGCAAAAAGGTTCTCCTGATCAACTTCGCCTCGTGGTGACGCGGCTGTCGAATGCACGTGCCACGGTGGCACGCAACCACACAAGAACCAGTCAAAGAAGGTAAATTGGTAGTGCTCGGCATTGCCCAGGAACATCATGCCGACCGCTGCCGTCTATTCGCACAGTGGCAAGGCTTTGACTTCCCCATACTGCACGATCCCATAAACGTGATGGGTGCCGCGGGCGTTCCTATTGTCGTGGCCATTGACGAACGGGGGATAGTGCGGGCAGTGCGTTTCAAGCCCGAAGAGTTGGACGAGGTCTTCCTCGACAAGACTTTCGAGGAAGACGCCGTTACCGCGAAGCCAATAAAGCCGGAAGTTCCCAATATCGATGCGTTATACACCGAAGCCAAAAACACGAACTCAGCTGATGCCTGGCGCGAACTCGGCGACGCTTTGGCGCTTTGGCACAGTCCCGAACGCATCACCGAAGCCATCGGCGTGTATTCGAAAGCCATGGCAATCGAACCCGGGCACGCCCCCACCCTCTTTCGCATGGGTGTGTGCTACAGCATGCGCAACGAATCCGGCGAGCATGTCCCCGGCGACTTTCAGCGCGCAATCGACAAGTGGACCGAAGCCCTCGAGGCCAACCCGAACCAATACATTTGGCGCAGACGCCTCCAGCAATATGGCCCGCTCTCAGGCAAGCCCTATCCGTTCTACGATTGGACCGAACAGGCCGCAAAAGAAATCCGCGCGCGGGGCGAGGAACCTGTCGCGCTACGGGTTTCGCTGACAGCTTCCGAGGCCGCCCAACCAGCCAAGGACTTCCGCGCAGCTTCGACTGAATCCGCCGAACCCGACCCGAAGGGAAGGATTCTCCGCGACACCACCGAACTTGCCAAAGTCGAAGTTGCCGTGGTGCCTCCGAGAGCCGCTCCCGGCAGCGACGTGCGCGTACACGTCGAGTTTCGTCTGAACACATCACTCAAAGCCCACTGGAACAACGAAGCCCAACCCTTACAGCTATGGCTGGACCTGCCAGAGGGTTGGCAGTCCACAAACCGCCTGTTCTCAGCCCCACAACCCGAAAAAACCGAAAGCAACGAGACCCGCCGATTCGATTTCGGCTTACGAATTCCGGCAGGCACCCCCAAAGGCCAAGTGGATGTACCCGCATACGCCCTCTATTACGTCTGCGAAGACATACGAGGCACATGCGTATTCGTGCGCCAGGACACGAAAATAAAGGTACAGGTAAAGCAAAAGTAGCCTGAATCCCAGATAAGGGCCATACCTCAGTCAAAGATCCCCAAGGCAGCGTTTATCACCAGTTGCACATCCGAAGCGTCCGTACCGCCACTGAGGTTCACGTCACAGTTGCGGCCGGTATCAAGCCCGAGCACTTCGTTGATAACAAGCTGTACGTCTACGGCATTGACTGTTTCATCCCGGTTGATGTCGCCCGGGACGCCGTCGCCTTGCTCAAAACCGAAAGTCCTCACTTCCGTAAAGGCGATGGAAGGCCCCGGATAATAGTGCAAATGGATCAAACGTATGTCTCTTGCGTACAGTTCGTTTAGCGTTTGCCACGAAATCCCCGGTTCCAGTCGCGGCTCGAACAGAAACTCCGCCATGAAGTTGTGATGCAAAGGCCGGTAGGTCTGTGAATAGTAGTCATCAAGGATAATCGCTTGACTCGTTAGGCCTTCGATCACGGTTTTGTCCCAACGCACCAGCGGCGCGGTATACCCAGCGGCGCCATCACCAGTCGGGATGGCTGGCCAATAGAAAGAAGTAGTGATGGACACGCCGTCCTCTCCTTCATGCGTTCGCGTCACATGGATGTCGTCTTCTCGAGGTTGCGGACGTTCACGGAGGTGAGCTTCTTCCTCCGTTATCATTTCTTCTCGGAAGGCCATTTGATCTTGAATGTAGTCCCATACAAGATTCACGACCGGCCTCTCATATGTTACCGCGAGCGTTAACCGCCTGTAATCCGAAAGAAGGAGCAAGGGATTTTGCTCGGGAACAAGCAAATCGGGGGCAGGGAAACTGAGTTCGTGGCTTCGCGCATTGGGAAGGTCCTTGAAGACCCAAGTGTCCGCGAACATTTCGCCCGCGTAACTGTGCGAGGCCTCCGGCCAATTCTCCATGTCGTCCTCATGAACGAAGAGCCGCCCTCCATGCGCTGACTCCATACGAACTCTTCCGTAAAGTGTCTGGTTCAACCCTTGCTCGCTGAGCCACATATTCTTTGTTTCAAGAAACCACTCGGATTTCAAGCGGTGGTTAGCGAACACGCTCCTGGATTCTCCCTGGTAAACAACATATTCCACAGGCATGTTGATTAGAAAAGGAATCGAGCCCCGCTCTTGGCTTTGCTGCGGAACGCGGCGTACTTGTTTTACGACGAGAGCGCCGTCTGGTCCGACCTTCTTATATTCAAATTCGAGCATATAATAGGTTTCACCGATGACCGCTCCGAATTCGTATGCTACCGCCTTGAACATCGTGATGAGAGCCACATATTCATCGTTCCATTCGAGTACCGTATCGCCCAATGTCACTAAACTCGATGGACGCAGCAACCTTGGATTGATGGTACTACCCTCGCGAGTGGAAACGGAATCCTCAACTTCCTCAGGGATTGCGTTCGTCTCAGGATTAGTCACGGACACCGCTCCGACCTGACTCACCATGGTTACATAGTCATGGACAGATCCTATATTGCCCATCTCGAAAGTGGCTACGCCATTGGCCAGTTCAATTTCGTCAGGAAAGGAGTGGGTTACAAGCAGCGCCATGCCGACATCGTTCTCGTTCACGCCGTATCGAAGGCGTTCGAGATACGCATTGTCGTTATAGAAACTTGCAAAAACCTTGCGGATGGCGCGGAACACTCCCCTTTCGTCCGCTTCCTCCTGGTCGCAGATGCTGGGACCGGTATCGTCGCCATCCAAATCGTCTTGCAGGCATCCGCTGTAACTGTCATAGAGTCCCGCGCCGGTGAACTCTTCGCTGTCTTCGACGTTGGTCGAGCTTCGGACGCGAAGTTTCTTCGCGGAATCAAAGCCATACTGAGGATCGGTGAGCGTATTAATCACCGCGTCCTCGAGTTCATTGGAGAACACTGTTTCATCCGTGTCGCGAAACATGTCGCGGATGTCATCCAGCGTGTCGGCCAGAAAGGCCATGTTTGCCGGAGGATAGGTGAACGCCTGCAGTCGCGATGCAATCTCCTCACGGAAAGTCTTAGCACCATCAACCGTCTGGTCGAGGTACGCATTCCACAGGTCAAAGGAAAACGCCGCCGCTTTAGGCGAATTGTCAGGCAGTACTGTGCGAAGCAAACCGTAATGAGCGGCCTTACCTCCAAAGTACTTGATGTCGGGTATTGTCAATATGTCCGTGGAGGCACTGTATGCGCCATAGGGCTCCATCGCCTGAATTTCCAGGGCTGCCGGTATTTTGAGCGCGAGCAACTCGTCGGCCTGCTGTTCGCCCATTTCTTCCGCGTTGATGAGCCTGACCTCTGCCTTGTCCGACTCAATACGCGCGCGAAGCGCGATCCGTTGGCCAACCATGGACTGCGCCTGTTCGGCGTCATCCGCATCGGCCAAGTATACAAAAGGGACATTATAGGTCTTCGCAAGAATCACTACGTGCGAATTGGGCGTTACGGGCGACAAGCTAATGATCCCCTCTACAAAAGGTATCTCCGCCGGAACGCCATCAGTCAACAGAATGTCGCCCGGATCGAGAATTCCGGACCTGTACGCATCTTCAATCTCGTCGCCGGGCACATACTTCAGATCCCCCAGCGCCCAGCCTTCCGAATAGCATGTGTTGCCCTCTTCCCATCTTGCCGTTGAGGAGACAATGATGCCTTCCGATTCGAACCAGTCGCTGTCTTCCCCGGCGACATCCGCCTGCTCAAAGCTTGGAAAGTAAAACGCCGTTACGTCCTGGGCGGCATTAACGCCCGCTTTCACCGCGTTGAATAAGTCGCGGATTGTTTCCTTGGGATAAGGGTCAAGTCCAACGAACTGAATTCCGTACTCGCTGGGGGGTAGTGTCATTCCGATGGAGCCCTTAAACTTGGGGCCAATAATCACAGCTCCCAGAACGGCCTGCTGGTTCTCCGCATATAGAGTTCGCTGATTGAACTCAGTAAAACTCATGCCCGCAAAAGGGTCCAGGACTTCCGTGGCAAAATCGTAGTGGAACTCGTAATTCACGCTATCTTGAAAATATACTGTCGTCGGATCGTCGGTGAAGATTGTAAACTTTATCCAAGCTGTCTGCTCTGTCAAATCGCCAGAATTGCGAAATGGGTCTTCAGGAAAGTCGATTTCGTTTTTCCAATATGGCGAGGGGGTAATTACAGCCGCCCATAATGGCAAAGCGGATGCCATCGCCCCCAGCAAAAGGATTGTAACGATTCTCGACGTCATTGTCCTGGACATATCCCCATCCTCTCTAGGCTTTTTCCGGAGTTTCAATAACACCGGCAGTATGTATTCCGTCCCTCTTATAATACACGATGCTCTGCAATTAGTCACGCGAAAATGGAGTTCTTGACTGAGATAAACGGGCAATTAGCTTGTCGCTCAAGTCCGTCGCACGAGTTCCTGGAGCACCTTAGCCGTGTTTTTGGCACCGTCAAAGCGCTCCTGGAAAGTACTCAGGCACTGCATGTTGCTCTTGAAGGTAAAGTTTCCGAGCACCTTTTCGATTTGCTCGCGCAGACCGCCTTTCTTGAGAACAATGAGGGGAAGGCATATGCCCGCCCCTTGCCGTTCCACGTTCTGCAGGTTCAGTTGCTGCTCACCGTGCAACGGGAAACCGATAACCGGGGTTTCCGTCTAAATTCGCGGCAAACAGGCAAACCCGGCAACAAACCCGAAGACGGTCATCCACTCCGCTATTTCCTTAAGTGTCGCCCTAGATACCCCATTTTGTCAAGGAAACCATAACACGGCATCCCGGCATCCCCCGAGAAGTTATACAAAAGCCATCCACTTTCAACTCTCAACTCTCCACTTTCAACTTTTCACTTCCATTTGGACCTCTATCGTGATAGCCTATTTCACACACAAAGAAAACTGGAGAGTATTATGATTTTCGCAAAGACGTTTAAAGGTTATGAAGACAAGACGCTGCAATTGGATGCGATGGTTAATCAATGGATTGCCGAGCATGGGATTGACGTGGTGGACATAAAAACCGTGCTGGCGCATGAGCCGGGGGGCAAGGCGGGCACGGGCGATCTGCTGTATACGGTTCTTTATCGCGCCGAAGCGGTTATAGAATAGTTGGCGTAATGCGTCCTAAATTGAGAAACGCCACAACAAATGTTATGGCGCCCTCATGGAGAGTAAGACTTGGGACTCATAACGTTGGCCGCGTGGTGTAGGGATGAACACCTCCAACGTTTAAATCCGCTTACTTAAACTGTTGACTTCCGTGTCGGTTCCGGGTTTTAACTTCCTTGTTTCAACCTCACGCTATATGTATCGGCAACAGGCCAAAAAAACTTGAGCGGGCAGTGCCAGCCCCCAGGCAAGGGGCTGCTGCCCCTTGTCTTCTCCTGGTCAAGAATTGGAGTATAAAATGACAAATAGGGTTATTGCGGCGGTACTTGTATGCATAATCTCGTTCTTTACATGCCATCACGCGTCGAGCGCTGAAACCGATGAATGGACACTTCTTTTTTACCTTGATGGCGACAATTCAATCGAGAGTTTTGCGCTTGTAGACTTCCTCGAAATGGCCTCCGTGGGCTCAAGTGACGATGTAAACATTGTCGTTTTGTTGGACAGAATAGACTTCGTTGGAGATGGCGACTCGACACAATTCGGCAACTGGTCGGACGCCCGGCGGGGTCTGGTAGAAAAAAACGACCAGCCTGACACGTCCTGGGGTGAGAGTATTGGAGAGGTCAACATGGGAGACCCGCAAACTCTGGTCGATTTCGTGACGTGGGGCATGCAGGAATACCCCGCCCAACGCTACGGCGTCGTGTTGTGGGATTCCGGCGACGGATGGAGCAAAAACCGAACAACGCAAGAAAAGGCGGTGTGCAGGGACCAGACATCGGATCTCGATGCCCTGCAAATGCACGAACTACGAAGCGCTTTCGAGGACATTGCAGACGGCGTGGGCGCCCCGCCAGACCTGATTGGTTTTGATGCTGGACTGATGGGAATGGCCGAGGTGGCTTATCAACTCAAAGATTCCGCTGCCGTAATGGTTGCTCCCCAGGAAGAAATCGGAAATGACGGCTGGGACTATACTTCTTTCTTGTCCGATCTCGTGACTACCCCAAACGTGAATGCGGCGACACTTGGCACGTCGATTGTGGACACGTACAATGATTTCTATTTGCAGTTTTATGGTTATGGCATGCCCCTGTCCGCAATCGACCTGACGGCCATCGACTCCCTGGGAACTTCTATCAGCGGACTGGGCCAGACATTGAGTACAAAATGGAGAACCGACGGCGCGGCTTGCATAGCGGCCGCCCAGGATGTAATGACGGCGATCGACAGCGCGGTGATTCACGAAAGGCACGGCAGATTCTGGCCAGGCGCAAACGGATTGTCAATCTATTTCCCGATTCTTTCAAGCGCATATGATCTCAGCTATGGCGCATCAACAAACCCCTTCGCAGCGGCAACGGGATGGGCCACTTTTCTGGCGGACTTTTTCAGCAGCATGCGCAACTCATGGGTTTTTGATGCGAGCAACGATACACAGTTTTTCGCGGACGTCTCTATAGTGGACCTCTACGACTTTTGTCTTGCCATACATTTTTTTGCGCCGGACGACATGTCCGTAACTCCCAACGACGTCCTTTTTGTTGAAGGGCCTGTAGGCGGGCCTTTCAACCCAAGCTGCACCGAGTACACTGTCACGAATACAGGCAATGCCACCCTGAACTGGACAATTGAAACGAACGTGAACTGGCTGAACTTGAGTTCCGCAAAACTCGGAGGGCCGCTTGGCGCTGGCGCGAGCGCAAATATCGAGGTCTGCCTCAACAGCCGGGCGAACAGTCTAAGCCAAGGTTTTCATCTGGGCGCGGCCATCTTCACCAATATCCAGACCGGTGCAATGCGGGCAATGCACGTGTCAGTCGCCGTAGATGTACCCGACTACTTTACCGAGGAGTTCGACGCCGGGCAATTTGACCTCGCACACAAGACCCTCACGTTTGTGCCTGACGCATCCACCAGCGGGTACACGGCTTGCATATCTCCAGCCACGAGTTTTCCAAGTGATACTTCGACCGCCGCCCTCCTGCAGCTGGGCAACGCGACCACCACGAGGTTGGAGCTTCCGTTGGGAACTGCGGTTCCGTTATATGGATGGAACTACGCGGCCTTCAACCTGAGCGACGACGGCTACCTGTTCTTTGATCCGGGCGACGCCACGAAGCAGGAAGCCTTGGAAGAGCACTTCAGCATACCCGGCATAGACATGCTTTTCATGGACCTTAATCCCAGCGCTGGCGGCGCTGTGTCTACCTCCATACTCGATGACAGGCTAGTAATATCTTTCGAGAATGTGCCCGACATCAACCTCACCGGCCTTGTAAGTTTTCAAGTCGAGATATTTTTCGCAGGAAAAATAACGATCACATGGTTGAACATGACGGTTACCAACCCGGCCACGCTAGTTGGCCTTTCACCTGGCGGCGGAACACCCGGCGATTACCAGGAGAGCGACCTGAGCGGCTACGATTCATGCGGCGGAATACCCATAGGCAACGCCGATTTGAACGGCGACGGATTTGTCAACGCATCAGACGTGCAACTCGTAATTAACGGCGCGCTAGGGATAGACATAGGCATCGCAAACGCAGACGTCAACAGGGACGGCACAGTCAACGCATCCGACGTCCAGCTAGTAATAAACGCCGCGCTCGGTTTGTGAAACACAAGGCTTCAGACAGACCCAAAAAACGCAGTTGAAACCTCCTCATTACGAGCCCCGCGCCACCTTCGGCACAGATTCGTAAAACGACATCTCGACCAGTCCAAAACCCACGCCGAAAACTGAGCAAAAAAGGGACTTTTGAGCCTTGGCAAAAGTAGACCCCAGCGAAGCGAGTCTTCGAGCGCAGACGGGTCTGTCCCTTTTCTTGCGCCCCA
>SDBV01007390.1_pt1 | contig 15037 bp, 10 predicted proteins | sample 2277081 | NCBI WGS metagenome assembly SDBV01 (sample SAMN10402039, study PRJNA504765) | marine sediment metagenome | isolation source: marine sediment core GS10_PC15, 223 cmbsf | place: Arctic Ocean: Southern Knipovich Ridge | collected 2010
AAACCTGACTCATTTCTACTGGAAAATCTTATGATGGGTTTCCGGCTTACACACGGTATAGATAAAGAACATATTAACAGTGTTTTTAAAGTGAATCTTGAGAATTCTTTTGAACCGGTATTAGAGAGGTGGCAGGGAAAACTTAAAATCAAAAAAAAATCTATTTATCTAACAGAAGAAGGCCTTTCATTACTAAATCCTTTTCTTGTTGATACTGCTTCACTTGGTAACAGTAATCCACTAAATATTTCAGGTAAAGAAATTAACTGGCCTCTATAAACACCCTAATCTTGACAGCTCAATTTTAACTATGCTATTTTAAATTGTAATTATTTTTCAAAGGAGTTCATATGTCAGGACATAGTAAATGGTCCTCTATTAAACATAAAAAAGGTGCTACCGATGCTAAAAGAGGCAAGATTTTCACAAAAATTATTAAAGAGATTAGCGTTGCTGCCCGTCTGGGTGGTGGGGATATTGATGCAAATCCAAGATTAAGAACTGCTATTCTTAAAGCTAAATCAGTAAATATGCCCAAGGATAATATGGAAAGGGCTATAAAAAAGGGTACCGGAGATCTCGAAAGTGTTGATTACATAGAGCTTTTATATGAAGGTTACGGCCCGGGTGGTGTTGCCTTAATAATCGAAACATTGACAGATAATAAAAACAGGACAGCTGCAGACGTTCGAAGTACACTAACAAAGAACGGTGGTAATTTAGGTGAAACAGGATCTGTTTCCTATCTGTTTCATAGAAAAGGTGTAATTATTTTTGATACAGAAAAATATTCTGAAGAGGAGATTTTTGAAGTAGCTCTGGAAGCCGGTGCAGATGATGTATCTACAGAAGGGGATATTATAGAGGTTTTGACCAGCCCTGATGACTTTCATACAGTCGTGGATGCACTTGAAGCCGCTGGTTTCGAAAATACGTCAGCAGAACTTAGGCTGGTGCCTGAGTCTACAGTTACTTTAAGTCTTGAAAAAACTGCAAAAGCTTTAAAGCTGATTGATAAGATTGAAGATTATGATGATGTTCAATCAGTATCAACAAACCTTGAAATTCCTGATGATTTTGATCCTGACGCTGAATATTAAATGATCAGGATTATGGGAATAGATCCGGGAATAGCCGCAACAGGGTGGGGAGTTATTGAAGCTGAAGGAAGTAAATTCAGGTTACTTGAATATGGATATATAAAAACTATCCCTTCCCAGACCCCTGGGCAGCGACTGATGATAATCTATGATACAATCAAACATATTATTGATCAGTACGAACCTCGGAAGGCCAGTATAGAGGATATATTTTTTGCAAGAAATAAACTTAGTGCTATACCTGTTGCTCAGGCAAAGGGAGTTATACTCTTAGCTGTAGAGAGTAAGCAAGTGGAAACTTTTGTATTTACTCCTCTCCAGATAAAACAGGCATTAACAGGAAACGGAAGGGCAGAGAAAGAACAGGTTCAGGAAATGGTTAAACTTATCCTTGGTTTAAAAGATAAAATAAAGCCGGATCATGCGGCAGATGCCCTTGCAGCAGCTATATGCTGTTATAATAATTCACCTTTAGGAGTGTCGTAGATGTATAACAGTATATATGGAATCTATAGCGGCCGTTCTTCAACTGCTCTTTACCTGCTGAATAATGGTGTTGAATGGAGTTTGGCTGCCTCGGAAACAACAATTAGAAAGGCATCCGCAAGTCAGAATGACTTAAGAATCTATACATATCTGCACCATAAAGAAGATACTATGGTCCTGTATGGTTTTATTAATGAGAGAGAGCGACAAGTTTTTCTTGAACTTAACAAAGTCTCCGGAATAGGACCAAAACAGGCACTTCGCATGCTCTCAGGTATTGGAACAGAAGAACTGGTGGCGGCTCTGGATGATGGTAATACGGACAGATTATCCATGCTTCCGGGTATAGGAAAAAAAACAGCCGCCAAAATAGTTCTTTCTTTAAGAGGTAAACTGAAACTGGAAGAGGAAAATCATGTTAATGATAAATTTTCAGATCTTATCGAGGCTTTGGCAGGGATGGGTTTTGATAGAAAACTGGCAAAAAAAGCTCTTGCCGAAATTTCCGGCAGGACTGAATTTTCTTCCATGGATAGTGATGATCTTGAAAAAGAACTTTTTAGAGAAGCCATCGTCTTTTTAAGCTCCAGAGGATAAAACTGATAAAAATGGAAAATGAACCTTTTTTAAACCCGAATTACAAAGCCGAAGATGACAAAAGAGAAAATAATCTACGTCCTCAGTTTCTGAAAGATTTTCAAGGTCAGGTGGAGCTTAAAAATAATCTTTCAATTTTTATTACTGCAGCTCTGGAACGTAAAGAAAGCCTGGATCATCTGTTTTTGAGCGGCCCCCCTGGATTAGGAAAAACGACTCTTGCAGGAATAATGGCAAATGAAATGGGAACTGAGTTCAAGGTTACATCAGCTCCTGCCCTTGATAAACCAAAGGATCTTGCCGGTATTCTAACCACCATAGGTGAATCGAGTGTATTTTTCATAGATGAAATTCACAGACTTAAACCTGCCATTGAAGAGATGCTTTATATCGCCATGGAAGACTACGAAATAGACTGGATAATAGGACAGGGACCCTCAGCCAGAACCATTAGGATTCCAATCCCTCCTTTTACACTTATCGGAGCAACAACAAAAGCAGGTTCTGTAGCAAGTCCTCTTTACAGCCGTTTTGGAATCTCAGTACGTATGGATTTTTATACAGCAGAAGATATTGAGAGTATTATCCGCAGATCAGCCGGGATCCTTGAGATTACTATTGATAATGATGCAACTGTTCTGTTGGCGTCCAGTTCCAGAGGCACCCCCAGAGTTGCAAACAGGCTTCTTCGAAGAATGAGAGATTTTGCTCAGGTGCTGGGAGACGGCTATATAAATAAAAAAATTGTTATAGAGGGATTAAAAAGATTGCAGATTGATGAGTATGGTCTCGAAAAACATGACAGAGAAATTTTACGTACTATAATTACAAATTATCAGGGTGGACCTGTAGGAGTTGATACTTTGGCAATATCAGTTGGAGAAGCCAGTGAATCTATTGAAGAGTTCTATGAACCTTATTTAATACAGAGGGGTTTTATTACACGTACTCCCAGAGGTCGTATGGTTACTGAACTCGCTTACAAACACCTTAAACTGGATAAAAACAAAGATGAAAACCAGCGAATTCTATTTTAACCTGCCTAATGAACTAATTGCACAGACACCAGCCGATAAGAGAGGGGAATCCAGACTTCTTGTTATGGATAGGAATACAGGATTTCTGGATCATATGATGATTACTGATTTTCCGGAAATGGTTGAAGATGGTACATTAATTATTGTAAATAACTCACGTGTTAGAAAAGCAAGACTATATGGGACCTCTGATACCGGAGGAAATGTTGAATTTCTCCTTATTAAGCAATTAAGCCAGTACTCATGGGAAACGATTGTTTCAAAAAAGAAAAAACAGAGAGTCGGTAAGAGATTTTCATTTTCAGGAAATGTAAGAGGGGAAATTTCCGATATAAGCAAAGCTGGTGCAGAGATAACTTTTACTGAAGAAATTGATGATCTTTGGCTTGATAAATATGGTCATATGCCGCTTCCTCCCTATATTAAAAGAGAGGACACAGAAGAAGATTCAGATCGTTATCAGACTGTTTATGCAAAGACTACCGGTTCTGTTGCAGCTCCGACGGCAGGGCTGCATTTTACAGATGAGATACTGGAGAGATTAGCAGAAAAAGGAATCCAGGTAGCATCAGTAACGCTTCATGTAGGACCTGGGACATTTATTCCGGTACGTTCAGAAATTGTTGAAGAGCATACAATGCATTCGGAAGAGTATGAAATATCGGAAGATACTGCTTTTAAAATAAATCAGGCAAAAAAGGAAGGCAGGAAAATCCTGGCTGTGGGTACAACATCAGTAAGAACTATTGAATCTGCATGGGAAGGTTCCAGTGATAAAGGCAGTATTGTTTCTGGAAAATCTTCTACCAATATTTATATATACCCTGGTTTTGAGTTTAAAGTGGTAGATCATATGCTAACAAACTTCCATACTCCCGATTCCAGTCTTATTCTTCTGGTTTCCGCATTTGCAGGTAAGGAAAGAATAAAAGATGCTTATATAGAAGCAATCAGGCAAAAATACAGGTTTTTTTCATATGGTGATGCGATGTTTATAAGATAAGAAGGCTATTAGGCTGAAGGCTATTAGGTTTTTCCTAACAGCCTTCTTCAGTAAGTATTCTCATCCATAGCCAGAAAATCAGCTCTTACACTTTTAAGACGTTTCAAATCCATTCCTATTATCTCTTCATAGTCCAGATCACCTGTTATAATCCTGAATCTTTCATCTTCCCAGTTCTGAACATCAGAAAGAAAGAAATAATCTACTGTATTCAGTTTTTCCAGCCAGGTAAGTGCCTCATCCCAGTAGTATTCTGCAGCTTTATAATAACTTTCAGCTATTTCCAGACTCTTTAGGTTTTGGTCCTTCCATGGTTCATTAAAAAAGTAGGCTACCCGTTTATCGTACTTGCTTCCAAGATGTCTGTATTGCTCTACCATTTTTAAATTTACATGCATATAGAACAGATATCTATACCTTTCCCATACACTCTGATCTTTTATCTGTGTAAGAGCATTTAAAGGATTTACAAAGGGGCGGCTTAGAGCACGTTCCAGATACCATATGTTACCATTAAAATCTTCAGGATACTGATAGAGGTTCTGATGATAGAGTTTATAGTATTGCTCGGCATATAGAAGTTTATATGACCAGAGTTGGCAAAGAGAGATAACCAGGAACAGCAGTATTATTATTAAAAATCGTTTCACACTTAACTTATCGGATTGGTAGTTAGTTTACTCCATATTATTTTTCCAAGTTCATATTTATCCAGAGTACCATCCAATATATGGATATTCATTATTGAGTCAGCATAGAATTTTAGAGATCTATTGTAGTAATTCAATATTTTTTTCTGGAGAGTATGATCTTCATAAATCTCGATGAGATCCCTTGAAGAAAGTCTCTGTTGACATACTTCAGAAGGAACATCGAGGAAAAACAGATGTTCAGGCAGTGGAAATTTACTATTCAGTTCCATAACATTATCAAATCCATAATCAAGAGATTGATATGCAAGAGAGGAAAACAGGTATCTGTCAGAGATTACAAAATCACCGGCCATGCACCTGCTTATAATTCCATTGAGAGGATTGTATAGATGTTCATGTCTGTCGCTGACAAAAAGCTTTGCAATAGTACCTGGTGCAACCTTTATATCACCTGAAAGAACCTCTCGTATTGCTTTACCGATAAAGCTTTTGGTTGGTTCACAACTATTTATACATGGCATATTAAGAGAATTATACTTCTTTGCCAGTAAATTGGCCTGTGTAGTAGTACCAGCACCATCCAAACCTTCGAACACTATAAAATTATTGATTATCTCTGTTTTACTCATATTTTTTATCCATAATATTACCGATCATATTACTATACTGCTTTTAAAACTTAATTACTTTTATTGTTATAGCTATTATAGTTTTTAAATGCAATCTAATTATTGGATAAAATCATTGTTGCTAGGCAGCCTGCAATTCCAAAAACCTGAGGTTTTGGAATTGCTACGACTTAATAGATTGAAAAAACAAGGTTTTTGAGATAATCTTAAGTATATTTACTACTATGGATATACAAAAGAGGTTCTGATCTGAAGCTTAAGACAACTCAAATCAATATAATACAGGCTTCTCTTTTTGTATTACTTATAGTTATAACAATATTAGTACTAATACCTGTACAGAAAAAAATTGATCAGCGTATACTTGAAATCAAAAATCAGACTATTAGTATAATAGAAAGAAAATTAAACCGCAAAATCAGTTATTCAACTATTTCTCCATCCGTTTTTATGTACATGGAATTTAGAGATTTTTCGATACTTGATAATGATAGAGAACTTATTAACATTAATCGTATAAGAATTTATTACAATTTGTTTGAAATTCTATCAGGAAATACACTAAATTCTCTAAAAGAGGTAAGAATTGTTAAATCAGACTTTAGTTTTAACTATGATGAAGACAAAGAACTTCTTGATCTTTTTACAACATTCGGGAAAGATGAAAAAGCTGATATAAACTTACCTGATATAAAAATAAGCGGTAGAAATCTCAAGATTAAATTAATCATAGGTACAGAATCTATTCAGTTTTCCAGGTTGTTTTTTGATCTGAATCATCAGAATAAACAATTTAATTTTAATTCCAGAGGAACTATAAAAACTACTATTAATAAATTGGAATCTCTGAGTGGCAGTTCAAAATTTCTCTTTTCCGGCACTCTATCTGATCACCTTGATATTTTTAATACACGGATTGTATTAAAATCCATAGAGGTTGGTTATGGACGTATAAATAAGCTTTCCCTTCGGGCATCTTACAAGAATAGAATATTTGACTTGATAAAAGTGGAAGATGCCAGACCGCTGGATCTTAGACTCAGCTATTCAACAGTAAATCGACGATTGTCAGGGAAATTTGCCAGTGAAAATTTCATACCACTGGATTATTTCACTCCTAAAGAGATAGATTCATCAATCATTCAGTGGCTTGGCACCTCAATAACCGGAGGTGTTGAATTCAATTATTTGCTCGATACAACAGAATTTAATTATAGTGCTGAATTAGAAGCAGTAACAAATAATAAATCACTTCCTGTTCAGGCTTTACTTGATATTTCATTAACAGGAGATAGTGAAAGTATAGATTTTTCAAAATTAAAGGTAGTTACCAGTGATGGGACATTCTCTTTTCGAGGGAATATGGAATATGAAAATTTTCTTCCTTCAGGTAATTTTTATCTTTCTTACAATATTTTTAATACAAAAATAATTGCAAATATGGTCACAGGCAGAAAAGATAACAGCTTAATTGTTTCAGGGAATAATATAACAATCGGTGAAATTAATATTTTTAATTTTAATTCTGAAATAGACTTTTTTGAGGATGATACAGATTTTCAAGTATCCTTTAGTCTTAATGCTGCCAGGGATCCTTCTTCAGTGAATAATGATATGATATTAATTGATGGAAATATTCAACATGATCCTGATTTTTTTCTTAACCTGGCTATTAATACAGTCAATACACCTATCAGTACCCTGGTTGGAATTATTCCTTCCAATATAGAATCATACTTTAAAGCTATACCTAAGCTAAGTCTGAATTCAGAATTATTCATTTCAACAGATTTTAAGCAATATTCTTTTTCTGCATCTCAAATAGAATTTTCTTCTGAAAAAGGTGATAAAATAAATTTCACTGCATTTGGAAATAATGAATCTTTTGAAATTAATGATATATCTGCTAATTGGAATGATAAATACCTTGATGGTTTAATAAAAGCAAAAATGACAAATAGATCTACGATTATTAATTTAGATATTGTCTATGAAGAATTACCATATACTTTAAATATATCCTACTATCCGGAAAAAGGTATTTTCTTTGAGGGTAGTTATAATTTATCAGGAAGCTTGTTTCGATTAGGTAATGCTTCGGAGTTCAGGCTTTCTATTCTTGATTTACCTATTCCCACAAGTGAAACTATCACAGAAATAAGTTTTAATACTGTTGGGTCCTTTTATAATTCCAATAATTGGCAGGCATCAATTAATAATTTCACTATTTCAAATATTCCAGGTCTGGCTGGTGTAAATACTTTAAACCTAAATGGTTATATTTCAGAAGATAAAATCAGTTTGACAGCAATTAATTACATTGATCCTTTATCATCTCTCATAGGATCTGCTGATTTTAACTATAATAATTCAAAAACCCTGGAGTTGGATGGTGATTTTAACTTATTTTCTTTAGATGAAGAAATATATGAAGGTAAAATCAACATTCATGATAAAGATATTACTTTTATAGCTGCCTTTAATAATGCCCCCCTGAACCGTTTTAGTGATATTCCTCTTTCAGGATATCTTAATGGGGAACTGGAGTTTACAGGTTTACTTTCCGAACCCGATATCAGCATGACACTTCAATTGGAAAATGGTGAGTTTAATTCTTCTCCCCTGGAAATTGAAACTTCAATTGAATTTCATGAAAATAATCTTCGGTTGAATTATTTTCGTTTGGACTATATGGATCAGATTCTTCAGAAGGGTAGTGGCGAGTATAATCTGAACACAGGTGAGTTTCTTCTAACATCAGAGTATCTGGGACTTTTTGCTGAGAAGCATCTAACTGCTGATGTGGAGCTTAAAGGTAACACTATCTCATTTGAGAGTAGACCTGAACTATTTGAAATAATGAATAATGATTATTATCTGTTATTTGCTTTTAACAATATATTTGTCGATAATGCTCTATCAGAATCCTGGAAATTTGAAGTAGAAAGAAATAATAAGATAATTAGTTTTGATGGTGGTCCAAAAGATAGTGTTGAAGGTTACCTGAATGATGATGGGAATTTGGGTGTTATCTTAAAAGAAGGACTTCCTTTAAGGTTTGAGGCTGAGGGTAGTGTTAAAGAAGGTTTAATAGACTTTAAGATGGATAATCTTGAAGTTGATTTATCTCTTGTAAATATTATTCCTGTTCCTATTGGGAATTTTGTTGAATTTACAGATGGTACGGCTTATGGATATCTGGATATATCCGGTCAGATAGCTGATCCTGATTTCAATGGTATTCTTCATGCCAGAGAAGCAAATGCAAATGTTTTAATGGTACCGGAACGCATTGAACCCTTTGATGCTGCTATCATTTTTAAAGATAAATCAATGGCAATTGGCCCGGAAAATGTTCAGATAAGCAATGATTTTGTAATGATTGACTTCAATATCACTTTTAGTAAATGGTTACCCGGCTCATGGGCTCTAAATATAAATACAGAAGGAGAGGGACAATTACATATTATTTATAATGTCTCCAGCATTGGACTGGGTATAGACGGTTTTGTTGATGGAGAATTGAACATATTCGGTGATGAATATGGTATTAGTATAAATAGTGATCTTAATGTTAATGACTGTATAATTACTCTTGGTCCAGGCACACCTGGTTCGACATACGATTCAAGTGCAATATTTACAGATATGAAATTTACAACTGGGCGAAATGTACAGTTTCTCTGGCCGTCAAATACACTTCCTATTCTCAGTGCTACAGCAAATACCGGGCAGGTTCTAACTTTTGCTATGGATAATTTGAGCAGGACATATTCTCTAAAAGGTGAGATTGGAATAAAACATGGCAGCATTTATTACTTTCAAAAAAGTTTTTACCTCTCTGAAGGTTCATTGATATTCAATGAAAATGAAACTAAATTCGACCCCCATCTGGATTTTAGAGCGCAGATAAGAGAAGTGGATGCTGAAGGAGAAGTAGTAAATATATCCTTAATTTTGGATAAAATGCCAGTTAGCCAATTTACACCCCGTTTTGAGTCTGACCCCCCCTTGTCGGATATCGAAATATTTTCTATTCTTGGAACTGGTGTATTTACACAAATAGGCAATGAACAGATAGATCTGACATCTGCACTTCGACTTACAGGTGATCTGGTAACTCAGTTTGGACTTATACAGAGTTTTGAGAAAAAAGTTAAAGATATTCTAAATCTTGATCTTTTTTCTATCCGGACCCAGATGATTCAGAATATTCTGATTGACAGATTTATTGATACTGGAACTGCCAGTGATAATATATATCTGGATAGTTTTGGAAGTTATCTGGATAATACCTCTTTATACTTGGGAAAGTACTTTGGAGATGATATATTCTTACAGGCAGTAGTGCAGATCAGTACTCAGGAAAATCTTGAATCCGGTCATGTAAATGCCACAAATGAGTTATTTGTAGAGTCGTCGGTGAGTTTTGAGTGGCAAACCCCTTTATTTTTATTGGGAATTACAGTAAAACCAGACTTTGATGACCCTTTAGCAAGTATTCAGAATACGAGTCTCGATTTATCATGGGGCTATTCATATTGAAAGGAGATCTTATGCGTAAGATATTACTGCTACTATTGCTTTTCTTCAGCATTCTTGGATTACTGTCTGCTCAAACCTCCGGAGCAACGACGGGATCGTGGTATATGGGAAAACCTATCGAGGCAATAAAATTTGAAGGATTAAATCATGTAAATCTTTCTGACCTGGAAGGAATTACATCGCAATTCATCGGTGTCCCATACTCACCTGGAGTATATAAAGATTTACAAAGTAAGCTGTTTGCTCTCGATTTTTTCAAAAAATTCAGTGCAGAGGCTGAACCTGTGGATTCTGATAAAAATGCTGTTATAGTTATATTTACAGTAGAAGAACGACCCCTGGTTGATGAATTAATTATATCAGGAAACAAAAAAATCAAAAAAAGTGATATTCTTGATGCAATCCTGCTTAAACACGATGATATTTTCAGTACAACAAAGATTAAATATGATAAAGATACAATTCTTGAACTCTATTTTAGTAAAGGTTATCCTGATGTCTCAGTGGAAACAGATGTTTTGGAGAAGGACGACTCAACAGTAAAAGTTACTTTTACTATATTGGAAGGAAGCCAGACAAGACTTCGGGAAATTCTCTTTTCAGGGAATAAAGTATTTTCCGATTCGACTCTTAAAAGTCAACTCTCTCTTAAAGTACAATCACTTTTAAGTAGTGGTGTTTTTCAGGAAAATAAACTGGAAACAGATAAGTTTGCTCTTGAGACATATTATCGGAATCGTGGATACATAGATGCAAAAGTTGTAGATGTAAAACGGGAAACTGTTGAATCTGAAAATGGAAGAAATTATCTGGCACTTACCTTTTATCTTGACGAAGGTGAAGCATGGACATTTGGTGAAATTCATATTAATGGGAATTTGCTTTTTAGTGATGAAGATCTGCTTTCATTAATTAATCATAAACCAGGTGATTTAATAAATAAAAGCAGGTTTGAGATGGATTTTGCCAGACTTTCAGATCTCTACTACAATGATGGTTATATCTATAATGATATCCAGCTGACTGAAGAGAGAAACAACCAGAATAATTCAATATCATATACACTTAATATTATTGAAAAAGGTCGGGCACATATTGAAAATATTATAATAAAGGGTAATGTAAAAACACTGGACTACGTTCTATACAGAGAGATACCCTTAATTGAAGGTGATATTTTCAGTAAGGGTAAGGTTATAGAGGGTATACAGAATTTATACAATACCGGGCTTTTTTCCACTGTTGCTCCTGAAACACCATATGGCAGTGCAGAAGGGCTTATGGATCTTGTTATCAATGTGGAAGAAGGAAAGAATACTGACATTCAGTTTGGTGTTACCTTTACCGGAGCGGCAGGGGAGTATCCAATTGCCGGTTTTCTTAAATGGAACGAGAACAACTTTAGAGGCAGAGGAGAAATACTTAGTATTGGAACTGAACTATCTCCTACTAAACAGAGCTTAACACTTGGATTTAATGAAAAGTGGATTATGGGCAGACGTTGGTCTGCAGGTACTAATATTTCGATTACCAATCAAACTTTCAGCAATATAAATCAGGATATTATGGGAGTTAGATTTACAGAAGATGAATATAATGATGAAATTGCTGCACCGGATCCTTACAATAGCTGGGCAGAATGGGAAGCTGCTCAGGAAAATGGTGAAACAATAGACAGTGCATATTTGATGGAATATGATAGCCTTCAGCTTTCACTTGGTGCAAATACAGGATATACCTTTCACACACCTCTTGGGAGGATGACTACTGCAACTGGTGTAAATCTGTCCCTGAATAAAATCACTTATGATCCTGAAGAATACCGTCCTTATAATCCTGCTATAAGAAATAATCTTAATACCTGGCTTTTTGATAATAAGTTATGGGTTAATCTGATATGGGATAAACGGGACTTTATAACTAATCCGACAAGAGGTTTTGTACTGAATCAGATAACAACATATGCAGGAGGGATTCTTGGAGGAGATACGCACTATATAAAATCTCAATCAAAAGCTGAAGCGTTCCTGAAACTTATAGATGTGCCGCTCAGCGATACATATACTTTTAAAACAGTTTTTGCTGCTCATACCTCATTTTCAGCGATCCTCAAACAGTACTATTCTGATGACTCGATCTGGGGATGGAATGTAAAAGCTACTACCCGTGATATGCTATATACAGATGGAATGAACATTGCCAGAGGGTGGGGTTTTGAACAGGATGGAGAGGCCATGTGGGACAACTGGATTGAATTAAGAATACCTATAGCCGAAAATGTTTTGTGGGGAGATATATTTTTAAGCGGTACTGGTTTTTGGCAGGATCTTGGTGAAGTTAAAACAATGAAGATAGATGATTTTATGTTTTCTATGGGTGCAGGTATTCGATTTACCATACCCGGCCTGCCAATCGGGCTATATTTTACTAAACGGTTTTCATTTCCTGATGGTAATTTTCAATGGGAACCGGATGAACTATTTAAAGATCCGGATGATCCAAATTCCGGTGTGCAGCTTGTAATTGCGTTCCAGTTCGGTCTTTTTTAGGTCTTTCACTAAATTAAAGGAGTTTACATTGAGCAATAAATTATTACTTATAGGTATTTTTATACTACTGTTTACAACAGGACTTTTTGCAGAAAAACTAACAATGATTGGAATAGTTGATCTGACAAAGATTGTTTCTGATTATTTCAAGGAATCAACAGCCTGGAGAGAAATTGATGAACTTACAAAGAGAGTAGATGAAAGCACTACTGCAAAAATGAATGAAATTCGTGAGCTTCAGGAGCAAAGAATAGATGCAGAAAATAGGAATAATGATAGTCTTGTTCTAAGACTGGATGATGACATACTTAAAAAACAGCAATATCTGCAGGAATATCATAAAATTATGTCTGACAGGATTGCATCAAAAAAGGAAAATCTCCTTACTTCTTCAGGGTTCTCCAAGGAAATTATTGAAACTATACAGTTTATAGCAGAAAATGAAGGTTTTTCCATAATACTGAGAAAAAAAGATCCTAATATACTTTATTATAACTATGAAGTTGACATAACTGACAAGGTTATTGATAGATTGATTCTACGGGCATCTGCAGGTAACTGATAAAAATGTCAGATATGACTCCGATGATGCTTCAATATCGGAGAATAAAATCTCAAAATAGAGACGCAGTACTATTTTATCGCCTTGGAGATTTTTATGAAATGTTTGACAGTGATGCCCAGGAAGTGTCACGCTTACTTAATATTACACTGACATCCAGACATGGTATTCCAATGTGCGGAATACCATATCATGCAGCTGGTAATTATATTCCACGACTTTTAAATGCCGGGAAGAAAATTGCAATATGTGAACAAACCTCTAAACCTCAAAAAGGGAAAGGAATAGTTGACAGAGAGGTTGTTGAAGTAATAACGCCTGGTACAATTATTAATGAGAGCTATCTTAAGGGAAACCATAATAATTATATTGTATCTATTGGAAAAACAGGAGATCATATTTCTTTTGTCTATATGGATCTATCCACTGCTGATTTTGGAGCGACAGCGATAGATTATGACAATAGAGAAGGAAAGCTGAAGAAAGAACTTTATAGCTTGAATCCATCTGAGCTGATTATACAAGAGTCTTTACTTGAGGAGGACTTTGTCGTAAGCCGTATTCTTGCAGAAAAACCAGGACTCCTTATAAATAGATATCCGGACTGGAAATATGATTTGGAAAGTTCTTTTCTTAGACTTACGAAACAACTGGGTACAGCAAATTTAAAAGCTTTCGGCCTTGATAATAAAAGTCCTGAAATATTTGCTGCAGCTGTACTGCTTGAGTATATCGACAGTACATCAAAAAGTCTTTTGGCACACATACAATCCATAAAAATTTATTCTGATATGGACTATATGGGAATGGATGAAGCAACTCAGAAAAATCTTGAAATAATAAGAAATCTGCAGGATAACACTGAAAGCTTCACACTGATAAGTATTCTTGATAAAACAAAAACAACAATGGGCTCAAGAAAACTTAAGAAATGGCTGCTTAGACCATTACGAAATATCCGGAATATAGCTATTAGACATTCAGCAATTGATTTTCTCTATCATGATCAAATACTTTTAAATACTGTTGGAAATCAGCTTAAATCAGTACTGGATATAGAGAGATTATCTTCTAAAATTGCAATGGATAAAGCCAATGCCAAAGATTTGGCAGCTCTCGAGAAAAGCCTTGGTAGTACACTCATTGTTTCAGATATGTTAAGGGGTTTAAAAACTGTTTCAGAAAGATGGTATCTTAGTTCTGATCTTTTACAAAAAATAAATACTGTTAAAGAATTAATTATTGAATCTATTTGTGAGGAACCATCATTGCTGCTAACTGAAGGAAGAATGATTAAAAGTGGTTACAACAGTGAATTAGATAAACTTAAAAAGATGAAATATAATAGTCAGCAGTATCTTAAAGACTATCTTGACTACGAAAAGAAAACCTCTGGTATTTCAAATCTTAAGATAAAGTATAATAAAATTATTGGTCATTTTCTTGAAGTAACAACATCGAATATAAAACTTGTTCCGGATTATTTTATCAGAAGACAGTCTTTGGTGAATAATGAAAGATACACCACTGAAAAACTGGGTGAATTGGAATCTGATCTAAATAGTGCAGCAGAAAAAATAATTATACTTGAAAAAGAACTTTTCCTTAAAATTAGAGACAAGGTTAAAGAAGAAATAAAGACATTTTTGACTGTCTCTTCATATATATCTGATATAGATTGTCTCCAGTCTTTTGCACAGGCTGCCACTGAATACGGCTATGTAAGACCTGAATTGGATGATAATCCCCGGTTGGATATAGATCAGGGAAGACATCCTGTTGTAGAACATAACCTGGGACCAGGTGATTTTATACCTAATTCTATTCTGCTGGAAAACAATACCAAATCTTTCGCACTTATTACAGGGCCTAATAT
>SDBV01007391.1_pt1 | contig 15037 bp, 15 predicted proteins | sample 2277081 | NCBI WGS metagenome assembly SDBV01 (sample SAMN10402039, study PRJNA504765) | marine sediment metagenome | isolation source: marine sediment core GS10_PC15, 223 cmbsf | place: Arctic Ocean: Southern Knipovich Ridge | collected 2010
ATTCTGTTTAGTTTCATAGCTAGTTCCAGAAATACCCTTCCTTAATCTCTGACCGCTTCTCATCATCAATGAACGATATGTTGTATGACTTGGCCACATAAGGCTTAAGCATTTTGAAATACTTCTCATCAACCTCAGTATTAGTCGAGAAGATCAGCATCTGATGCGATGCGTGAGGAAAAAACTGATTAATCAAATTATCCCTGTGTTTGGAGTCAAGCCGAGCAAGAGGCGTATCAATAGCAAACGGTAGCTTCTGACCGGATATTCTGGCCAATGCCCATACCATTGATATGGCATACATCTCAAGCTCACCAGAGGACAAGTTATTCTTATTTATGCGAGTGCCATATTTATCGTAAACATATACATCGAAGGTCTCTGGATCTATGTGAATCTTGCTTATAAGATCATCTTTCCTGTGAAGTGCCAGGAAGATCTTTGTGAATTCTTTCTCCAATTGCTTTACTTTGTTATGACTGAGTGCTTTTTTGAATTTATCTAACACACGGTCAGATTTATTTATAAGATCCTTTACTGCCTCTTGTTTCTCCTGACCTTTTGTTTTGTCATTAAGATGACCAAGTTTTCTTTCAATTTCAGTTTTTTTGTAAGTCAGACTATTCAACTGCTCGTCAGTTTGCCTGAGCTTAATTGTAAGTTCTCCATATTGAACCTTTAACTCGCCCAGCTTTTCATATAACGGCTTGACAGTACTTTCGTCAGGAACAGCATCAAGGCTGGTTTGTGCATTCTGACATTCTCTAAATTGTTTCTCATATTTTGAACTCAAGTCCTTAATATTTTCAGGAACAGTCTTTATTGCTCTATCAATCTTGTCCAAATTCTGTGATGCTTGAAAAGCAGATAAACCGTGAATAATGCTGCCATCCAGAGATTTTCCTGTAAGTAAACGCTCTTTGAGACTCTTCACCATAGTCTTTTTCAAGGCTGCTTTATTCTTAACATCAAGTCCCTCAAGGCTTTCTATAAATGATGAGAAGTTCTTTCCCTTATCAAGGGCTTCTAATTTGCTCTTCATATATTTGATTGAGGATTGCTCGTTCTGGATAGCTTCCTCCATAGCTATTTGCTCTTTTAACTTAACCGCCCAGTTTGATGCAATTGCAACTGGCAATAAACCAGATGCCAGTTCTTTAATCTTTTCTTTTGTTATCTCAAGGTTTTTCTCAGCTTCGCCTTTATCAGTCAGAAGCTGTTCCTTGCGACTGAAGTAAGCTCCCCCCTGAGCATCGATTCTTTTCTCAGTTGCATCTATTTTCTCATCCAGTTTTCTGAGGTCTTCTTCAAGGTCCTCACGCACTCTTGTTATGGCACGAACCTCTTTGGTTAATTTATCAAGCTGAGTCTCATTCTCCTGCATTTCTTTTTTGACTTCCTTGTCAGCAGCTTTCTTGTTAATCTGCCTTTTATATAACTGCAGGTCTGCCCGTAACCTCTGTACGAGGTCCAAACCCAGAAGTGTCATGATTGATTGCTTAAGCTCATTATTGTTGTCATCATGCATCATCTTTTGGATCTTTTCGCCATCAAAGAAAAAAAGCTGAGATAGACCGATGGGCAGCATCTCTTTGATAAAAGCCTGCCACTGATCTCGTTCTACTTCATCAACTGGTTCACCATTTCTTTTGATTGAAAGCCTTTCATTTACGTTTTTCCCCTTAAGGACCCAGCTCCGCTCAACCTCGTACGTTGCTCTTTCTCCAAATGTCGAAAAATCAAAGTCTAATTGAACAGAAGCAAAGTCTGGTTTTATCAACCTGCCATTAGAATGATTCACTTTTTCCTTGAGGTACTTCTTATATGCAGTTGCATTCTTACCAGGGAAGGCTTCCGCACCATACAGGCACAGCTTTATCGAATCAAAAATGGTAGTCTTGCCTGAGCCGTTCATACCGCCAAATATAATAATTGGTTTTGTACTTTCCTTATATTGCTTCGGGGAAAGATCTATCTGATATTTACCTGAGAATACCCCAAGATTATTGACAGTAATTTTATTTAGCAGCATTTTCAGTCTCGTATTCTTTTATTTTGTCATCCGCAGATATCCAGTCTTCATTTAGTATCTCTCGAATCTTATCAATAATACCTGTTCTCTTTGATACTCCCTGATATTTACGCTCCTGGTCAATAAGCCGTGGGATCATCTCTGGGGGAACATCTTCTTCCTTACATATATCTTTCAGCAATTTCAGATCATCCCCATTAAAATGAACTCCATCCTCAGTCTCGATAAATAGCTCTTCTCCGGTTACCTCTCTGTATATTTGTGGAACCGTGTCTGCCCAGTCATGTTTTTCTTCCCGCCAGTAATTTCTAATGTGCTCAAGTTCTTCTCTGGAAATAAGAGAAACTTCTTTATTGGGGCCATGCTTCCTTATTGATCCCTGAACTTCAAGAAGGTCTCGGAGAAAGGACTGTCTCCATTTAAGCTTATAGGGTCCAGGCACTACTCTGGGTTTTCCATTTTCATCGTATGATATGTTGCCCTGTTTATCACGTATAAAAGAGACTCTCCCGTCTCTACGTTTCATCTCACGATATATATGTTTTTTGCTAGGATCCTGAGTTGAGGACAGTAAGTCACGAAACTTAAGCAATGGTTTCATCCATGTTTCACCCTGATCAATGAGGTTTTTCATTGTTATATCTTTTTGCACTACAGTACATGTCCAGCATCCAAACCTGCTGTTACCACATGATGGTGATGTTTTATCCAAAACCATAGGGCATTCTCCACCGGCTGCATTGGCATAGAGTATTTTTAAAATATTATTGTCAACACCCCATTTATTATCTTCTGAAAGCAGATATGACCAAACCTCATCCGTCGTTAGTTTTTCTATAGGAGTAAAAACATATGCAGCAGGTAATGTAGGATGTTTCGATAAGCCCAAATTATCTCTTTTTTTACTACTTAGAACCTGACTACGAGATGCACTTTCATCACTTCGTGCTCCGAGCACTACTGTTGCTTCACCATATTCATCAACATGCTTTCTTATGAAACGGTCGACCGGTTCAATTTTTAAACGCTCCGTGCACCATCTAAACATACGTGATGGAGCAGGATATCCCTTGCCAAGCAAATTGACCCAGAAACTTTCTTCTATTAATGGTGTTAACAGTCTAGCTGTTATAGGCAAGGACTGTTTCTTGGCAGCCGCATTGATACTATCAATATTTTTTAATATAAAAGATTCAATCGGGGGAGCTTCTACAAGCGTATCTGTGGTAATAACATATATTGGTTGCTTAATCTTTTTCCTGGGGATTCCTTCAATTGCTTCCCAGACTAGCTGAAGCGTTAGCGTCGAATCCTTACCTCCAGAATATCCAACAATAAAAGGTCTTTCATAAGTTAGGTAAACCTTCTTTATATGCTCAATGATTTCGGAAAACTTATCCATAACTTATATGCTTTTTAAGAATGTTTCTTCAACTTCTCTTTCTTCAGGGGTTAACTCTAGCCTGAGATGGTTTTTCAGCAGATTAGTCGTCAGAATTACACAATTATGAGACTTGCTTATCTTGCCTGCTATCATTGCTCTCCCTTCCCATAAAGCATGATTCTTTCTTAACCAATCAATCTTATGAAGTTTTTTAAGTTCCTTCTTATAGTCCTTTTTTGTAGTTGATAGGAGCGCAGCACCCATTCGACCGATAGCATGTAATGCAAGTGCATGAGCATGAATATAATCACGTCTCAACTCAAAAGTGCTTATACCTTTTTCAGCAGCAAGCTTCCAATCTTTCATGTTACTACAAACTTCTTTCCAGAAATCGATAGCCAAACTTTCTTCTTGCTTTGAAAGCTTATTTGTTTTTTGAGATTTCCTTAATAAACTCAGGGTACCTTGGTATATCCCGCTAAGAGTAAAGAGCTTAGTTGATCGATTTGAAATGGTTGTTTTTTCCATTTCGGTTAAATTACGAAAAATATCAACTTTATCAACCAGGGAAACAGTTAGATTTGATAATGCGTCTCTGTGGTCATATAAGATTCCAATTGATCGGGTAGGTCTTATCGCATGCTTATTCAGATCAGCAAACATTTGCTGACTTTTCTTTAAGCCTACATCTATAAAAAATACTACAGATATTGTTTCATCCCCTAAGTCTGGTTGCTCTTTCAATGCTTCTTCAATTGCTGCCCGTCTGTGTTGACCGTCATTAACAACAATTCGACTTTCCATTGGAACCTTTAATCTACCTATATCTTCAGATGCTTCACCATCAATGTTTAGATTTATGAATTCTATTTGACCGTCTATTGATGCTGTGATAGATGAAAAAATATAATTATTTCTATTTGATGTTAAATAGCTTGCAATCTCAGGGATTCGGACTTTGTTAAGCACTCGCTGGGCTCTCATTTCGGCCGGAATTTCTTCTTCATTGAAACTTAGTATTTTGGGCACTAGTTTTAAAGGGCACATTGCAACATAATAATCACGTCCTGCTTGACGTCCTCTTAGTGCCGTAAATACATATTCGTAAGTTTGCATAATTACATGAAACTTCCTTTAAATGATGGAAGTTTGTTAAATAATAATGGAAGTTTAATGATATGTCAAGAGAATTCTGCTAGGTATTTAAAACAAAAAAACCGCTTCTTAGTTTTTCAAAGTGAGGATTAACTAATAATGCATGTTCCACAAGATTTGAATTTATTCCCTTAATTTGACTGATAGTTTCTGGAGAAATAGGTTTTTGTTCAACTTGTATTAATTTTTTTGCGCAATCAGTAATAATTTTGCATTTTTCTTTATATGCTGGAATGTACTCTTTCACAGTAAACGTACCGGGATATACTCTGATAAATCGTTGCTCATCTACTAGTCTCTGCTCAATTGCATATTTAGGATATCCTCTTGTTTTCAGAATTTCTTTCCATATTGCTTCCACGTGTTTCGGCTTTTGAGCATTAATTAAGAAATCATATATTAAATCACCCAACGACTTTTCCTTATAAATATTTTGCAATCGTTTCAAACCAACTTCAAACTTACCATAGCTAACAAAATGAGGGTGTTCATTAATGATGTTTTTCAGTGAATACGCATTTAAGCAGCCTATATATATTGAGTTATTCTTTAATGTCTTTATCAAATATTTAGTGTCTGTTATTATTTTGAGGTCTTGTAATATTTTAATACAAGCTTCGACGATTTCTTCTAAATTTTCGGGATATTCATATTTTTCTCTTAACATAAATGTCCCACGATCTACAATGATAAAATCTTTTGAACTAGTAATTCGCGTATGGACTATATGCTCTATATCTTCGCCCTTAATTCCAACATTGCCAAAATGGTCTTTATAAAGTTCTGCGATTTCAGTAAAATGTAATGGCTTATCAGTTTTCTGCATAACCAGTTTAATGCGATCTGGGATAGTAAGTTTCCCTGGTGACAAAACCTTTCCATCTACTATTTCAATACGATCATTTTCTAATAGATGATAAGACAAATAATCAATGGACAAAGGTCCGAGTTTATTAATTATGCTATTAATTAGTTCATTCTTGTTTAATGGAAATTTGCATTCTAAAATCGATTCTCTAATCTTTACAGAGAGTTTTTTTGTATCACCATAATTAAGATTTGACAAGAAACAATTACTGATTATGTTATATTGCGATTTATAAATATCTGTCAATATATTTAATAAAAACCAGAGTTGTTTTTTATCTGCGGAAAAGAAATAATCATGTTTATGAATATCATTAATGCTTACTATCCCTTGATATTGTAAAAGCACATGATCTAAAGATTCTAATATAGACTTAAGAAATATTATTCTTACTGGATGTTTTATTCTGTTTTTTGCTTTTACTAATATTTGTCTTACTCTTTCTCGCGTTATATCAAACCAATTACCAATCGCCTCGAGAGTCTCGCATTTATTGTTATTATATCCATATCTTCTTTGAAGTATATCTAAATCTTTTTCAGCAAAGGGAGAAAAGAGAGCTTTATATGCATCAATGAAAGAGGTTCTATTGAAAGAAGTGGCGCAGGATTTATCAGAATCGGCTAGATTGTTTATTGCGTTACCCACTTCACGTATTTTCCCCTCTCCAATAGATCTGAATATGGAAAGTTTATTGGGACCATTATTTATAAAATCTCCCACTGACTTTATTCCTGCTCTTGTTAGTATTCTCTCAACACTATTTGATAGTCCTATTTGATTAGTAGGTAAGTCCAATTTTTTAATATCAATTGGTATATTGATTATGTCCTTAATCAGTGTACCAATTAATTTTTCTTTTGAATGCTTATAACTCAAAATATACCTCGAATCAAATAGCTTCTGGGAAAAATCTAGAATGCGTCACAGCAAGTGCAGCTCTAGATAATGAATTTAATATGAGAACCTCATATCGTGTATCATCAAGATTTCTGCATATATTATGATATTCCTTAACAGCATAATCGCGGTCCTTAATTGTAAACATATATTCCTTTAGAAGTTCATTCGCATGATTATCATAGATGATTATGTATGAAGTACCAACCTTATGAGGGTGATATTCTTGCAAAGCTCCATCGAATAAGCCATTAAGAACCTTTAGCTTTCCAGAAATGGGGGTGCGATTTTTCATTAATGACCCTGGAAAATCACTTTCTGATACTTCCGTTCCATCTTCGAGCATTTTGCAAGCTTTAGATAAATTTGATAAATAACTACGCTCAGAGGTTGAACCACTCCCTTCTTTTACAGGTTCCCCAAATGACTCTGATTCATCAGCCCAAAGATGTTGAATAACAGTTCTCAATTGAATTTCAATAAGTTTTGAGCCTTTATAGGAAATTAAATGAACTGAACGGTAAATTTTGTTCTCATTTCTATAATCATATATTCTTGGTTTTAATGGTATTGAATTTTTTAATAATAATATTATTTTATCCTGTAGTGCAATGTCTCTGGCAATAATCCTCAAACCAACAATATCAGAAATTCGTGAAAGATCCATGCCGTGATTTTCTGGCCTTTGTATCTTTCTTATTATAGATTTGGTCCTTTTTGATCGGCCTGAAATGAGAAATTCAATTTTATCTTTTGAAAGAAGTTCATCGATATTAAATGCCGTCTCTAACAATAACGGATCGAATTCAGATCTATAAGTCTCAAGCATCTTAATATCACCAAGCGAGCGGCTTCCATCTCGAAGCCGCTTACCCAGTGATTTAATTTCATTACTAGAATATGCTCCCATAATTAAGGCTCACTAAATTGGTAATGGAAGTTTAATCTTGTTCAAGTCGATTTTTTCGAGATCACCATCATAATTAATCCACTGAGTTTCCTTCACAGTTCTCGCTTCAACAAAACGTAGTAATAAATCCTTTCTGTCAGGGTCCTTTGCCCCTCTCAATAAGTACTTGAGTAAGTCCACTGCCAATTCTTGATTTGATACAATCATTTTCTTTTTAATCCCATCATATGTTATTCCAGACCAAACATTCATTGATTTGTGTGCTTCAAAACCACCACTTTCATCATAAAGAGAAAGTTTTTTGAAGAGTTCTTTTAAATCATATCCTTCATGAATGAGTTGGCCTATAGCCCTTGCTAAAATAGTCTGGCCAATTGGCCTTAATAGCAAGTGGCCACCTGATGCATTTTTATCATCAGGGAACTCCCTTACATCATCTAGCTCGTTGCCACTCGCTAGTCCCCTAAATACAGGAATCTGCTGTACTTGATCTAGGAATTCAAAAAACTCTTGTTCAGCAATTTTTAGATTTTCTTCATCTGGACGAATAGGAACTTGACCAGAAAAATGCGGAGCCCACCTATGTGCTCTATCTTCATCCTGAGGTATTAGATACCCACTCGCCATGTCTTTCAGTGCTTGCAAAGTTGTGTACCAACTTGTTCTGCGTGGTAAAGACGTATTTTTCCAATTTACTTTTTCTCCAGAACTAAACAGAGAATGCAATACGCCAGCCTTCCTGGCAACTATTGCATACCCATCAGATTCATCCAAAAGGATGTTTTCACCTTTATCTGGCTTTTTAGCATAAGAATTTATAGCAACAAATACTGATCGCACTCTGCGGGATGCCATTTCTCTGGTTTCGCCAGCAAGAACTGAAGGAATATATTCAACATTCATTTTTTCGCTTAAGAGAGATTGTAGTTTAGCAACATCCAGATTAAATTCTTTCAGAAACTCTTCTTTTGTAATTACTTTGTTTTTAGGAGTACCGTCTTTTTTCTTTAAATTTAGCTTGCTATCATCTCGAATATTTTGCACTCCCCTTATACCCATTACTCTATGCTGACCATCTAATGCATAAACGTGATAATCGTTTAGGTTCAGTAAACCTATATTACCTTCAGAATCAAGCGCTTCAAACTGATGAGCATTCTTCAATGATTTACCATTTGGGCCCCAATTCTCATGCGAAGGATTATCAACCCACGAAGGACTTATTACGGCTAAGATTGTCCCAAATTTACGATTATTATCATGGGCAAGATAAGCAGCAAGAGCTGGCTGCCTTGTCCAATCGGGCACTCTTTGTTTGAGCTCATGTGCATTTGATGCATCAACAATAATCCTTCCTTCTTTATCGATACTATGTTCCATAAATGGCATTTGAGAACCCATTTTCATATTCTTACCTATCCAGTCAAGATCATGGGTAACTACAAATGATGGGGTTAATGTTCCTGTACCCGTATCTGCTAATGAAATACCCATTGTACTTCTCAAAGCAAACACCTTACCTTTTTGATTTGCAAACTTATCTAATAAGTTTGCAAGTACAATTTTATCTTTTGAATCTCTTTCAAGTATTTCATCTTTCATTTCATCAATGCTGTTTTCTAGTTCTTTGTTTGTAGATTTCATTTTTACCTCCTTATTTTATAAATTAATATTCAGTTTTGTGTTTCATGATTTATTATTATAATTAAAAGCATTTACACAGCTTGTAGTTCATTGCTTAGCCCCTCTATATAAAATATGATTCGTCATTGGGGTTGATGCATTAATTAGTTTCCGCTCAGCTCTGTCTATTTCTTCTCCGGGTAAGCTTAAATACCAAAATTCCCACTTTTCCCTATTGCCCATATTATTTAGTGATTCATTATGCTCTCTCCACGGATTTGTATGATCAAGAAAACGACGCCTCAGATTTTTTGATTTACCAACATAGATAACGTCAAGTTGAATTGGCAGGCCAAAAGCCCTATCAGCTCGCACAATAGCATATATTCCTGGCCCTTTTGGAATTAGGAAGGACAATGATGAGCTAAATCTATTACTTCTCCATTTATGCTTAATGTTTTTCATAACAATAACATTGTTACACAAAGCATATTATTTTGTCAAGCATTAAATGGCTATGTTTCAAAAAACTTTATACTTATTTTGCAAAACAATTAGTTTGTTTCGCATAACTCATCTGTTTTATTGGGTTTAATCATTTTATTGCTTCAAATTCCCTCATTTGCTCTAGCAATCCTATCTTGTCATTTCTAATCTTAAGCTCTAGAAGATATTTCTCTTTTATTGCATAGAGCATTTCACGATTGTATTCAGTGTCAAAATATAATGTTCCATGATGCTTAGAACGCTTTTTTCGTGTTGAGTCTCCCAGTTTATCCTTCAATTTTTCTTTCTCCGTGATCCAAGCCCCGCTATCTCCTGCTACACCTGTTATTTCTACGAAAACAGGTGTATAGTCTCCTTTTAAATAGAAAGCATTAATCCTATCAAATTTTTGTTTTAGTTTCCTGTCCACATAAGAAGTAACTTTATCGAGGTCTTTATTCATATATTCGAACTCTCCATCATCAAGCAATCTAAACTCTTTTATATGATCCAAGTATTCAATTTTAAAACCTTTATAATTACCATTCAATTTCATAGTGTTTTTCCTATCTTACTTAATTATTTTATTATTACTTTATTGCTTTATTACATTATTGCACAATAAAATCAATATGTCAAGTAATTTTTATTGCTTTATTACTTAATTATTTGTATAATTTTTCAGAACTAAACGAGGACAATTAATGGGTGAAAGAAAGACATATTCATTAAGATTGTTGCCAGAAATATATACTAAATTAAAAATCCTGGCTGCAGAAAATGGGAAAACTGTCAGTTACCTAGCGGAAGAAGCTATTAACGATCTTATTGAAAAATATAAAGAGAAATAATTTGCACCGAAATAAAATTATCCCGGGATATTGTTTCGGGAACCTGCGTAATAAGCTTTCTCACGCGCTGACTTTGATCCCACTCAACTACTACAAAAGACAACCTTTAAATCAGATATCAGCACATCTGGTAATACATATTTATTATCCATGTCCCATTGCTTTGTGTGTACCTATATTTTCAGCATACCACAATCTTTCTTTATGATTGTATGCTAAGTGAATACGATAATTACCATCTAAGCGCATCGAGTAAATAGTTCTATCTACCTCTTTATTCCATGGCTTAAAATCTAAACTTTTAAGTAGAGTTGATTGTTTCAACTGTGATTTCCGCAGAACCCAAATGTTTTTTAATTGCGTTGAAAGTTTATTGAAACTTTTAAGAAAGCTCTGAGTTTCAATAATCTTAGGTACATGCGAAAAAAGGTCTATATAAAACTCAATAATAGTCTACTATCACAAGATTCAGGCCGGTTCAAAATCATTAATAATTGAGAGTGTTTTAAAGGGGGCTGAAAATCAGCCCCCTGAAAGCTATGCAACAAGTGCTTCTTTTAATCCCTTTCCTGCAAGCACTTCCTTCCGGACCTTTTGTAGTTGCTGTATGACCAGATCAAGGCGCTCGGGTTGGATGTCTTGCCGGAAGCCTGCCTTTTTCAGATAATTGACTTTGTCCCGTTCGTAGACCTGCTTGATAAACCTCTCCACGTTCCGGAGCATGGAATTGAATGTATCGATCGTTTCCTTCTCGGGTTGCGACATCTGCTCCAGCTGAAAGAACGCTCCCTGACTTTCCAGCTCGATCATGGCATTGACGAAGGCACGTATCTTGTTATAGCTGTTAAGCTCTCCCCTGAGGATTTTATTGACTACCTGCTGTTGTTTCACCTGCGGGAGCCTACTCACCTCAAATGCCTGTGAATTGGTGAGGTTGTTGTTAGTAACCATCTTCTGGATATCCTCGGAAAGATTCAGGAGGCTTGTGCGCTCGTCTATCCTCCAGATCTGTTTCAATCCCATCTTGCGGGCAAGCTCTTCTTTTGACATTCCACGATCGAGAAGGGACTGGAATGCCCTGGCCTCTTCAATAACGCTTAGGTCTTCACGCTGAATGTTCTCCAGAAGCGCCAGCTCTTCAACCTCTTCCGGTGTGTAATGCTCAACAATCGATGGAACCGTCTCTTTTCCTGCAAGGCGGGAAGCACGAAAACGCCTCTCTCCCATAATGATCATGTACCGGTCCTCACGCGGGACAACTTTGATCGGCTCCTGAACGCCATATTCGGCAATAGACATTGCAAGCTCCTGCAGCTTTGTTTCGTCAAAGTGTTTACGCGGCTGGTCCGGATTTGCAAATACCTGCGAAAGCGGCAGGTTAAGCACCTGTTTTGTTATATTCTCGCTCACTTCCTTTTCCTCCCTTCCTTGCAGTATTCCTCTGTCAACTCAGCAGTCGTTTTTTCCTGCCGGTTAAACAGGTGGATTACTTCAACTCCTTTTCTCATAAGCCTGCGCGATATGTCGTACATCCTGTGACAGTCGCAAGGGTGGTTCTCCATGCACATTAAAAGCAAATTAAAGCCCCTGCCATAGTGCAGGTCCTCATCGATCCTGGTTATGCACTTCTCAGATACCGGCTTGCCGGACTTTCCACCACAGAGATCGCCGATCCAGAGATACTCTTCCTCCAGGCGCTCCTGCAGGCGGTTCTTGTTGAATTCGTATTTCAGTGGATTCCTTGAGTACGGATGTGAACGGACATCAACCAGAAGGTCGATCTTCTTCTCTTTCATAAACATGTCAATTACCACTATGCTGTTGTGCTCATAACCAACTGTGTAAATCATTGCTTCTCCTTTTTAGTTGAAGGCGCAGGCTCTAGACACCCTCGTGGCTGATAAACACCTTACCGTCATGGCCGACACCTGCGCCTTCATAATAGTTTATGTCCTCATTGGCATTACAACTGCCTTGCTGTTAATGAGTATCGGGGATAATGATTCATTAAGCTCCATGATCACCGAATCGTCCTCTTTAGATGTATATGCCTTGATGGCGTCTATGAGGAACTTTGCGCTAATGCCGATTACAAGGTCCTTGCCTTTGTTGCCCTCTGTTTTGCATGGGAGGCTCCAGCTGTACTGCCCGAGGTCGGGGTTCATGGAATCGACTTTGATCTGCCCGTTGATGGTGAGGCGGACTGCTTTAGACTCTCTCCTTGAAAGAGGTATTGCCCCTTCCATGATCTTGAGCATTTCCGTACCGCTGAACCTTGTCGTGATCGGGTTTTTCTTCGGGATGATGTTTTCATAGTCAGGGTAAGTGCCCTCAACCAGTCTTGAGACCAGTGTGCCGCCGGCGACTTCGAAGTTGATATGCTGCTTGCTGTATTTCACAGTATCGGAAGCGCCGTGCTTTACTGCCAGCTGCATTGTGCTTGTGGGCACGAGCAGCTGAGGGCTGTCCATGTATGCCTCAATGTCATCAATGTGCAGACGGTGCCCGTCGGTGGCCGCGATGTGTCCCTTCTGAAGGTTGATGCAGACGGTGTTCAGGGTGTAGCGTGTGTCGGAGTCTCCGGCTGCCGGAAGGACACGCTTGGTTTTCACTACCAGATCGGTGATCTCCGCTTTTTTGCTCCCGCCGTCGGGCATTGCCGGAAAGTCGTTCCCTGGGAGGGTTTCTATCTGGCACCTGTTGTTTACACTCACTGTATGTTCATCGAAACTGAGCTCTGCCAGCTCTATGTCTGCCGGTAGGGCTTTGACTTCGCTGTACAGCACTTCAACCGGTACACAGCGGTTGACCGGTCCTCCGGGCTTGCAGTCGATATTCTTTGACCAGAAACGATCAAGGTTTGTAGCAATCAGCCTACAGCCGACTTCTGTGATGCCGAGGTAGACATGGGTAAGGATAGGCATTGTCCCGCCTTTTTCTACGAAGTCACGGGCTACTGCCAGAGTCTTTTCGAAATCTACTCTAGAGAATTTGACGGTTATTGGCCCTGATGCTTCGACTACTGCAATCTTAGGAATAGTCTGTGTTTTCTGCTTCCTGACCCTCGGCTTAGGGGCTGTCTTTGTTTTTACTGTTTTTGTTTTCACTGTCTTCTTTGCTGCCTTTGCCCTCGGTTGTTTTTTCTCTGTCTTTTTTGTTACTCTCATTTTTCAAACTCCTTTCTTCACGGTTGGGGGTTGGGGGCTGTCTCAGGACGGCCCTTTTTATTTTTCTGCCTCCTTTCTTTTTTATGTTATATATATATCCTACTTACCTACCTACCTGGGTCAAGTTGGCTACGCCTTGATACACATTGAAGCGGTGAGGGAAACATTGCCTTGCGCGGGCACGCTCTTTCGCTCGTATTTATACATGAAATTACATTTTATTCAGTTCGTTGATATAGTGAATGGCAGAGCGCAGGATTTCGGCATTTTCAAGTTCTTCATCTTCGAGCGTGAGGTAGCCGTTCTTATCCAGTGACCAGAGTTGTCGCTGTAATTTCCTTATCTCTGTCATGTTAAATAAAGCTCTCCTGTTCTGTTTTTTTAAATCCCTGATTCTTCAGGTTGGTAAGCCACTGCCTCAGAAATCTGTTAAGTTCAATCTTTGCTCTTGTGTCGATCTTTCCGCCAGAGTAGTAGACCCGCCGGTATCCAAAGGAATCCTGATAGGTCAATGCCTCGGCCATCTTCATGTCGTTGTAAATCCTGATCTCCATGTCAGGGTCCGCTATCATGTCTCCGGACGGATGCTTGTAATAGTGGCTCAGTGCGATCACGAGGCCTCCGCCTTCCTCCTGATACAACCGGTCCATGTTCAGATCCATGAAGCCGCCTGATTTAAGTTTCAGGTACTCGGGGAGTTTGTCCATGTCCCCGAGTACTGCCTGAAGTTTCCTGTAAATGGTTTCGTAGATATGCATTACATATACCCCTTATCCTGAAGGCTTAAGAATGAGCCGTCTTGTGTCACGATTATATGGTCCATTACCGAAATGCCTAATATGCTTCCGGACTCTTTAAGCTTTTTTGAAGTTGCAATATCATCGGTAGACGGCAGCGGATCGCCTGAGGGATGATTGTGTCCCACAATGAGGCTGGCCACTGCCTTCATGATTGCCATTCTGAAAACTTCACGGGGATGAACAAGAGTTGAATTTAATGTGCCGAGACTGACAAGCTCAATGTATTTAATCCTGTTCTTCTGGTCCAGGCCGAGCACCCAAAAATGCTCCTTTTCCCTGTCAACTTCGTTTGCGGCGCTCAGAAGCGACCGGAATACCTTCGCTGCTTCGGATGATTTCCTTATGGATTCTTTTTCCTTTACTTCGATGTTCATCATTACTCCTTTCTTCACGGTTGGGGTTTATGTTTATTTATCAATAGGTTATATATATATCCTACTTACCTGCCTACCTGGGTCAAGTTGGATACGCTTTGATACGCTTTGAAGGGATTAAGGAAGCCTAAGTACGCTTGTTTACGCGAAGAAGTTCGTAGTTATACTTTTATTTTCGATTATTTGAAAAATGTTCTGATCTGAGGGGAAAATCGTTGATTACCATTTGAAAGCAAGTAGTTCTGAGTCTGTCTGGATTTATTGAGAAGTTGAAGTTATCTATAAGGTAGAGTCAGAATTCTGTTGATACTTTTCTATTGTGAATGATCTTAATATTTCGACAAAATGCAAGATTTTTCCCTGTTATGCATAATCCCACAAACTTGACCGGCGAATCCCATTTTACTTGACCGGAATTATCTCATTCAAAAGCCGTTGGATTTATTTTTCAGTATGTTTTCATTTACGATATAGAAGTCGGTCACTT
>SDBV01007392.1_pt1 | contig 15036 bp, 17 predicted proteins | sample 2277081 | NCBI WGS metagenome assembly SDBV01 (sample SAMN10402039, study PRJNA504765) | marine sediment metagenome | isolation source: marine sediment core GS10_PC15, 223 cmbsf | place: Arctic Ocean: Southern Knipovich Ridge | collected 2010
CTCTTCTACACCTAATCTCTTTTCTTTTTTTTGTAGTCGTTCATGTTTTTGTTTCTTAAGTTCTTTTTTCTCTTTAACTTTTTTTCTCTCTTCAGGAGTAAATTTTACTTTTTCTCCTTTACGGAATCCTGCTTCTTTCCTACGCCTCTCTTGCTCAATCTCTTGTTTAACTTTTGTTTGAACTCGTTGTTTTGGAGTAGTCTTCTCTACTTCTTTCTTAGCTCGTTCGGGATCAAGTCCCGTTTTCTCAATCTTTTCTCTAACGAGTTGTTTCTTAGTAAGTCTTTCCTTTTTCTTTTTGGATTCTCCTTTTGAAAGTATTTCAAACTTACCATCCTTTTTAAATCGTAATTTCTGTCCTTTTTGGATAAAGATATGTTTTCCTCGAACAGTTATCCATCTACCCTCTTCTTTTAAGTCTGTAGTAAAATCTGGGACAATCTCTTTCATTAAATCTTCAGACCCACTAAGATCTTGTCTAATCTTACAGAATTTCTGTAAAAATTCTAATTGTTCTTTATCAGATTTCTTTAGAAAGTGAGAAATATCCTTAAATTTTCCTCTTGCTTTTTCAATACATATAGAATTGAATCCTTCTTGAAAATCATTATTCCCTTTCTTAAAAGCGAGTTTTAAAATATCTCTTAAATCTAATTTAGGGTTAGAAATAGTTAGCTCCTTAACCTTATGTACCATTGCTGAGGTATCTATTATCCTATAGACATCTCAATCACCTAATTATCCTATTGGGTTAAATTCTAAAAGAATTATTAATAATGTCTTGATATTTTTAGGTGTTTGTAACATAAGGTTAGAAACCTTGTAATGATTGATTCTTATGTATAAATTATAGTTATACTCTTATTTAAATGTTATTTAATGACCTTATTGGGAATACTACTTATATATCTAAGAGTATCTTTTCCTACCTCATAAACAGTTTCTCTAAGTCTTGGTACGCCATTCTCAACGATCCATACATTAGGGTTCCTATATTTCTCCATAACTTCCCAGAACTCCTTCTCTGTTATGTCTAAGTATTCTAAGAACTCTTGATAGTATTTTATAGGAAATTCTCCATCATACTTCTTAACTAACTCAACACCCTCTTCTCTAGTAATAGAACCATCCCTTATCTCATGAGCGGCATCCGCAGTAGCTCTACACGTTCCAAACTTCATGAAAGCTAAGTAGTAATGAAATCCATCGTGTTGATCATCTAAGGACGCATATTTAGTATAAGTTCCTTCTGATCTCTTAGAACTTGAAGTAAATCCAGTGTTTTGTTTGGCTAATAGATAATTCTCATGAGGGGTCCATTTATAGTAATATGAGAAGTAGTGAAACTGTATATCCCGATCCTTCATATCCTTAATATCTGGAATCCTATACCATTGTAGGTCACTCTCATCATAGTCATCTTTAGTAAAGTAGTCAGTTTCCTCTAATCCATATTCTATTATACCATCAATAGTAATTCCCTTCAAGCATTTCTCATGCCATATCTCAAATGGCATACCACTTTGGTTATATAAATCAGGGTCTCCAGAATACTCAGCCTCTCCATTTTCCCCATAGAAAACTAACTTAATATCAAAGGCTTTAGCTATATGAAACGCATAAGCTGCTTGACCATAAGCAAAAGGCATCCAGGCATCCCCTACAGCCTCAAATGAGATTCTCGTTAGTTTCTTCATGAGTTTAGCATTAGGAGAAGCTAAAAGATTATCAAATCCTCCCACTTTAATGAAGTTCCTAAAATTCTTATAACCTAATGGAGTATATTCAAAAGGAGCCCATGTAATAGTTAAAGGATGCATATTATACTTATATTTTAATATATGTGCTACTCTTGAGGAATCCTTACCTCCACTAGCGGGAACTACTACATCATATCTCCCATCATTCCTACGATATTTATCGCAGAGCTCTTCGAGCATTTTACGTCTTGCTTCCCAGTCTGTATTCTTCTTAATTTCTGCAAAAGTACAAGCTCCACATATTCCATCCTCAGACCAATGAATCCGAGGACGTTGGTTAGACATTACACATTTCTTGCAGAACTTAACCTCTTTAGGTAATTGAGGAAGCTGTTTATCAAGTATTTTTTTACTTATCATATTTTTCACTTTATTAATTTTATTATCATTCCTTGAATTACATTACAATTATGATATGCTTTATCATGTAGAACAGCAGGAGCATTACCGAACTTCTCAATAGCTCTTGAATCATAAATCCACTCTATATCTATACTACTGAATTGAAATTCTAATCCTAATGGTCTCCCTTCCCCTACTAAGCATTTAAAGGATATCTCACTAAAGGCATGTAGATGAGTTAAATCAGAGAAGGAATATTTATGATTCCAATATACGACCGTTATAATTAACTTCCCTCCAATCTTTAAGATCCTATGAGCTTCTTCTAATATCTTAATAGGATTCTCTAAATGTTCTAGAATATCAGTCATATAGATTACATCCCAACAATTACTTCCTCCTCCAAATACCCAAGGAACTTCATTTAAATCGCAAACATAATCTACTCTTGGAAATTCTATATGATCTACTCCAAAAGCTCCTTTTACTTTATCAGTTCCACATCCTAAATCTAATATCTTCTCTTCCATTTTTTCCCAATCCCTTATAATTATCTTATTTCCCGTAATATCTAAACATTTCTCACAAACAATAAAACATTTTGTAATTGTTGTAGTTTTCTGCTTTACGAGCCACTCCTGAATAACCTCTTTATTTTCATTTTCTCCAAATATTTTATGACATAATTCACAATTAAGTGTTTCAATCAATTCATCAACTGTAGCATTAATCATTATCCTAAATCCATCTCTTGCATAAGACTCTTGGTTATTAGCATATTTATATTGAGGATTTGTAAGGTTAGGAGTATTAGCATCATAAGTTTTATTAATTATAGCTTCAGTTTGTAATTGAGCTTCAGAAATGTTAGAAGCATATCGTAAATCAATTAATCGTAAAGTATCGCTAGGTCTATGACCTTTCGCTAGAATATCAGAATAACATTGCCAATTCCTTTCGGGAGGATTCACGGGGATTATAATAGGTCTTGATTTAGGGAAATCCAAGAAGTCAAATACTTCATTAAAGGTATTGAAGGTATAACTATTTAGATCATCTAAATGGACATATTTTATACTAGGATCTTCACTCTTATTCCCATATACTAGATTCCAATACTTCTCAATAGTAGAAAAGAAATTAACATATCTAAGATCATCTAAAGACATTTCATAAGGGAAATCTCCATGATGTAATCTCTGAGAAGTCCAAAATACCCGTTTAACTGTTTCTAAGTTACGTTCTAAGACTATAATCTTATCATATCCTTTTTTCAGTAAATCATGAGGATCTACGTTATACACACTATTCCAACCTATTACTCCTTCTATTGCGGAAGCTCTATCTATTTCATGATTCCACTTTACTAATTCTCCCATAATTGCTTCATACACTTCTGAGATAATAGCTCCAAACCAACTAGAACCACACCTCTCCATAGATACAATTATTATGTTCATTTTTCTAAACTTCTCTCCTAATTGATATATAGTATTTACTATAATTTCCCCTTTATATCTCCCATGAAATTGCGTTATCTTAGATCCTTTATTAATATCTAAGGTCTCTCTTTCTCCTTTATATAATATAACTAAACTAATTGCGGGATATAATTCAAAATAATAAATAGCTTCAAGAAATAAATCCTCTTGTTTGCATTGCGCCTCTAATAACTTGATTGATGTAGGATAATTCATTGCAAATCCTCCATGATAAGTTTGACAGATAAACACCCCTTTATCAAGAAAGGTATTAATACAATTTAATATCAAATCCGAGAATCCTTTATCATTCCATTGTAATTCTTGAGGGAATCCACTTAGGTAAATAACATCGTAAGTATTAGCTTCTTCTTTTAGAACTTCTTGTATATTTCCTATAATATAAGTTAGATTAGGATTCTCAGAAGTGTCTAACTCATCTAAATACTTCATAGCATAATAATTCTCATCAACAATCGTAATATTACATCCATTAATCGAAAAATAATACTCTTCATGTCCAAATAAACCTCCAATAGATAGAACTTTCTTATTCTTTATATTATATCGTTCTATTAGTTGATTCATAGGTTTTTCAAAATCTTCGAAGAAATATCCTAATTCTTTAGGAGTTTTATCTTCTCGTAACTTCTCAAAATATTCTTCAGCAGCAACTTCATATTTTCTCATTCCCATTAGTTTTTCTCCTTTTTAAAATAATTATCATATATCTCTAAAATCCGCTCTGCTCGATGTTTATGTAAATGTTTCGATAATACTAGATTGTAAGCATCCTCTATGATTTGTTCTTTATTTGGAGTTTCCTCATAGATTTTCTCTATATTTTTAAGATTAAAAAACCCTTTGAATCCAATGTAATGTTCTCCATTTGTAAGACCCATTTCCCGTAAAATCTGTTCATGCCTATCAGATTGTACTTCAAATACACATAACGTCTTACATGCCATTGATTCAAACATCATTCGAGTAATGAATTGACCTCGGGGAATTGAGAAGTAATGAGCTTCGCATTTAGGGAGTATTTCCCTATATTCAAGTGTTGAAACTGGAGTTTCAAACATATTTATAATACTCCCTACTTTTGATGCTATTTTCCTAAGTTTCTTTTGTTCTATAACTTCAAGAGTTCTCTGAGCTATTCCTAATAGTTCAATATGATCTACTTTTGCTTCATTATCATTTCTACTCCCAAACCAAGAAACTCCTTTATATATCTTCTCTTTAGGTTTATATGTATCAGTTTCCGTTGCGCTAGGTAATATATATTTATATTTACTCAAATAGAACTCATAAGGACAAAATATTGTTTTACTGTATTCCATTAATGCTGAAGTAAGAAAAAACGCCACTGTAGGATAGAAACAACCAAACCTACGATGCACATATTTCTGATTATAGAATACGGGGATCTTTACATCATTTAACCACTCAAAATCACATTGATCTGCAAAAATAAGATCAATCTTATCTTTTTCTGCTTCAAAACGAGAGATTCTAAAAGGTAATTTATTATATTTATGTAGATTATATCGTTTCTCAGTTATAAAACCCTGAATATCTTCCACTCCTATGAACGTTACTACATGACCTAACTGAGAGAATTCTAACGCAATATTCTCTGAGCAGTGAGACCTCTCCCCATATCCTTTATTTCCTAATACTAAAATATTCATAATAATATCCCCTCATTTCTACATTCCTCTGTAATATATGCAATTAAATCATTACTCATAACTTCTTTATATTGACCACTTCTCCCATCTCTACAAAAGAAACCTTTATATAATACTCCCCCTAACCCATATTCTTGTTTTATATCTATACTCATTTTACGTATATTATCAAAACTACTCATCGAAATTGATTGATCAAGAATATCGTAATCTATATCATTATCAATCAATTCAATAGCGAATAGAAACAAGCGGAAATTCTCTCTTAATTTATCATAATCTAATACCAAATCTGCTTTATCTTTAGTGCTCTTTATATGATATATCCATTTAGGTAAAAACCATTTAGTGAAGTTTGCCATATCTCGTAATTCTCTTACCTTTTCTCTACTAAATACATCATGAAATGGAACATTTCTATCCATAGTAAAATGATAGTAGCTAATTACGGTATCAAACGGATTACGATAAAAATAAATAATTATATCAAATAGATCGAAAAAAGCTGAGAACCTTGGTTTATAATCATGTATTCCATATCCATCATATGATCTATGAGAACTAAATATTATAGGAAATCCATCGAAGTATTTATAATCTACCCCATTCTTCTCACGTATTATATCTATTGCTTTTAATTCATCCCAAGTAAGTGTTTTTGTAGCCCCGTTATTCTTTATATTAAAATAGTTAAATATAACGAACTTACTCCATGTGTTACCTGTTTTCTGAATACCATCTAGTAGAATCTTTTTCATTATGGTTTAACCTTCTTAAGATCTGCATAGACATCATCTAATTTCTTCTCAGCTCGTTTTAGTTTCTCATCAAAGTCTGGATCTATAAATCGGAGTACATCTTTTATCTCATTCTCTGGAAGTTCTCCACTAAGTCTAAAACTTCTCGTTTCTATAGTTAATTCTTCTGGAGCTCTACAATATGGATTAATATCATTTACATAAGGATATTTCACTTCCCCAGTATCTACTACCTCATTTTGTTTAGCAAAGTATAGTTTCTCTTGGATTACTTGCTCAACTGTTGCCAGATCATATTGTTCTTGGATTCTCCTTAATCGAGCACATACTCTCGTACCAGTAGTTAAAACATCAGAATATACTTGCCAATGTCGTTCAGGAGGGTTTATTGCCATAATATGACACCTTCCAAACCTTGGGAATTCTAAATGATCTAACAATCTATTCATTTCCCAATACGTAAAATTGTTCAAATCTTCTAATCGAATCCGTATAACTCTTGAATCCTCAAACGCTTGATCAAACATCAAATCCCAGTATTTCCTAACGTTTCTTCTCAATCGTACCATAAAATCATCATCAAACGCTTTATCCGGGTGATTATACAACCAAATATCTCTACAAAGAGAATCGTAATCTTTTTGGAGTAAGATAATTTTATCATAATCTCTAGCTATTACTTGTTTGATATCTAAATCATATACGGAGTTCCAACCTTGAGGGAGTTCAAATCTCTCCTTTACTGCTATGGCTCTACTGATTTCATGATTCCATAATGGTAAAATACCAAAGGTTTCACGATGACATTCTGAAATATGAGCTGCTAACCAAGAACTCCCAGACCTCTCCATTGAAAGCATTAAAATATTCAATTCAGAAGGAAGTTTTTTATCAACTTTATTATCAAGTCTCCTTAGAACCTCAGAATTACCCTCCACTTCCCGTTTTAAGGCAAAATATGAGTTCATTGAAAGATAATTAACTTCCCTACAATCAGGATTAAAGCATCTAATCTCAGCAATAAAGTTTTCCTCCTCATCAATACTAATGTCCTCTACTTGTAAATGATTCAAATTTGCCTTACATGCTTTACATTTCATTTTTATATCTCTTTAATTTGTTTTTATTATTTCTAGCCATTTTATATTTTCGTTTTTTGTAAATTCTAACACTTCTTTTTTTGTAAGATCGAATAGTTTCATATTATATTTCACACTCCCTAAGATTAATTTGGTCATAAAATCATTAACTAATGGAGAATATTTGATTAATCCTTTCCATTGCATAGAATGAGTCTCTCTATTAGAGTATGTATTTCCTCGTAACACAATCTTATGTAGATGTAAGGCATAGTTCTTTTTGTATGTATATCCATTAAATTCACATACATTCTGGAATATTAAATCTTCATTACGATATACATAATCGTCTTCAATCTGTATTATAGAGGATTCTATACATGCTTTTCTTATTAATTGAAACCCTGAATATGCTCTTGGTTCATTATAATAGTTATAATATTTAGGTACTCCATCCTCTATATGGAGATGCTCGCTTTCTATCATTCCAACACCCTCAACCATCATAGGCTTCATTTGTTTATAAGCATAAGACGTAATCTCTACGTCTGTATGTACAAACGCAAACCATTCTGTTTCTACGAGACTCATAAGCTTTACTAGCTCTTTACCTAATGTTTTTACATTACTCATATCAATAAACACTATTCTATTATCATAATCTAAGTAGTCCAGAAGCTTAGTATCATGAGCTCCTATATAGAGCTTATTTACTGGAAGTTCTCTTAGCCATGATTTAAGGTTAACTTCAAAATCAGCATCTATATGATATGCTGGTACAATTACATCTATTTTCATATAGCAGCACTCCCTATAGTTTCTTCATTAGGTCGGGGATAACAAAATGCTAATACTTGCTCTAAGAATCCCATTCTTACTCCCGTTTCCCACATTCTAATAGATAAGTCAATATCATTAACTCTATTCCATTTTTTCTTCCAACAGTTAATATCATACTTAAAATGCTTCAAAAGTCCTTTATAGAGCCAAGTTTGGATTCCTCCTATACCTCGCTCATCAGCTCCCACTATTTCCTTATTACCATAACGAATAGCTTCATATTGAGCTGAGACAAAATCATATTCCCCTTCAAGAGCAAATTTGAGTAATACTTCGAGATGATCCTTAGTCCAAGTATCATCATCATCTAATCTACAAATCCAGTCTCCTTTAACCTCTTCTAAGGCTTTATTTGAAGGTATTACTGGTCCCGCTAGCCAATCATTCTCTTTTGATGGAGGATATCGATTAGGATCTCGTTTAATCTTAAAATACTTGATTCTGGGATCATCATAGGATTCTATAATCCTCCCTAAATCATTATCTTCTAATCCATCATGGATTATTAAATATTCAAAATTAGTATAGGTTTGAGCTAAGACTGTTGGGATTGCTCGCTCTCGGAGTAATTGATTTCGGTTATAGGTTGGTGTGTAGATGCTAATTAAAGGAGCTTCCTTAAACCATTTACATTTACAATTAGACTCTTCACACCACATATAATATATTTGATCACGAGCACTATCCTCTTCATGTTTCCATCTTTCATGTCCACATTTACACAAAGCATTACTTTCTTTAATAATCTTCTCTAAATAATCCTTCATTCATATACCCTCTCATTTGGCTGATATTGTCTAAAATTTCTGAAAATTCCCGGTTTCCAGTTCTTAACATTCTTATTATAATCTCTTCTAGTATATTCTTTATAGTAAATATCGAACTTAAATATCCCATTAGCTTCATTCTTATAGAGTAATTCGATATTTCCGATAGTCGCTAGTTGTTTCTTAGAATTATATACATGATTATCAAAGGGAATACATATGCTACATTTACTACAGTAGAGCTTTACTTGGTCTTGAAAGTCTTTAGGTTCCTTATCCCACCATCCTTTCTCTACTTTCCATCCTCCACCTAAATCAAAGAGTCTATCCATAGCTGCGGCAACCTCACAGAAAAAAGCTCCATTAGGATTAATACTAGGTGACCATCGAGCTTGCAACCAACAGTTATCAATAAGTTCTTTCCGTAATAATTCATCCTTTATTATCTCTTCACTAGCGATAAGTAAGGGTTGATGCTGACCGACATATTCGTAATCGTGAGCATTATATAGTATATTCTCTTTAGTAAAGGTTTCTCTAATTATCTCTTCATGTTCTTTCCATTGGGCTCCATTAGTCCATAACCCTCTTTTCTCTTTAGGAATATACTCTTGATATAGCTCACATATTTCCTTAAAGAAGGGATGTAAAGTAGGTTCTCCCCCCATAACTCCTACTATTCCTTTAAATCCTTCTAAGGATTGTAAAGCTATTTCTACATCTTTTAGTTTCATGAAATACGGTTGAGAATAGTGCCCAATGAATCTAGAGCAATTCTGACATCTCATATTACAATGATTTGTAATTTCTATTTGGATGCATTTAGCATCGTATATGGGTTTCATTCAATCTCCTCTATTTCTAATACTTTAATAAATTCTTCATAAGATAAATTTCTAAGCGCACTATAAAATTCAGTTCTAAGAAAAACTAAAGAGTCTTCTCTATTTTGTTTATTATCTAGTTCTTCTGGAAGTTTTATTTTAACACACCATTGAAACTTAGCTAGCCATTCTTTCATTGATTCAAGTACCTCTCTTCACAGCTTTTACACGGTTCTATTAGATGAGCTTTCCCATCATTCAAGTATTTCCTAATTTTCTTTACATACTCTCCATTCCATACTTCCTCTAAGCTCATCTCAGAATAATTCCCTATAAACTTAGTCTCAGAGATATACCCACAGCATAACCAGATATCTCCATTCCATCGTACTAATAACCTCCTAAATGGAGCGGGGCAATTAAACTTAGGAGTTGCTCCCATAGTCATATCCTTACTATAATCTATACACCAAGGAGATACCCAAACTATATCGGCAAGAGGTTCAAAAAGATCATAATAAGCACCAGATTTTATTTCCTCTTTATTCTGCTTAAAAGGTATTGCTTGAACTTGAATAGTAGTATGTTTTCTTGTTTTATCCCTTAGATATTTAAAAACTACTAAATTCTTAATGACTCTCCCCAATCTCCCTTTTCTTCTTATACTTTCATAAATATGAGGGTTTATAGAATCAATCGAGAATATTATCAAGTCTAATCCCGCTTCAATTAAACCCTTAGATATTTTCTTAGTTAGAGTATTCCCATTCGTAGCTATTCTAGTATCTACAATCCCGCATTTCTTAGCATACTTAACAACCTCAACTAAATGAGGGTATAATGTAGGCTCTCCGAGATATACAAATTTAATCGCACACCCTCCTTTTGAAGCAAACTCTTTAATGATTCTCTTAGCTAAGTCTAAATCCATATCTTTTATTGGTTGAGAGATAATTGTTCTAGGACAAAAAGGACATTTGAGATTACATCTAGTTGTAAGTTCCAAATCTAAATGAAGTGGAACCTTCTCTTGAATAAACTCTTTAGGGTATTTATCCCATTTAGCTCTATATTCTTTATATTTCTCTCCCATAATTCCTTTTACCTAACCATACAATTTTATCTTTATCTATTAAAAATGGAGCCTCATAGACTCCAGAACTCGAATTTGTATAAAACTTCTCACACTTCTTAATCAATCCAAGCAACTGCTCTTGAGGTAATGAATCATACTGAATATCTGGATTAGGTCCTATAAATATTTCCTTAATCTTAGTACATGGATTATAAAGTACTAAATTATAGGGTTCTTCTGGAACCTTCTCAAAATTAAGAATAGTATTATTTAAATGATTTGATTCTACAATCTTTATATTAGGTTTCTTATTAATCGTTTCACATAACTCTCGCACGACAACAGCACATTTATAATTCTCACACCATTGTTCATCCGAAAGTAGGGTAATACTATGACGTAAATAATCATCATAGCAAGCTAAGTTCTCTTGTTTGATCCCCGCATAATAATGAATAAGATATTTATGATCTATAAAAGCTCTGTAAGCCAATTCAAATATTTCTTTACGATCTCCAATACATAAAACTATTTCAGCCTCATTATATTCTACAAATTCAATCTTATCCAAATGATCACATAATACCTTATCTGATCTTGAACTATGCGCATAATAAGCTCTCATCTATATCCTCTCCAAATACAACACCCAGAAGGATGTTTTATTAACATTACTAAATAATGTTTCTTCATTTAATATTAACTCCTTTAGTCTAAATCCTTCAATTAACTCTTCTAATTCATCTCGATCAAAGAAGTGCTGAGGTAATCCCTTCTCACACTCATCTTCGATTATATATATATTATTCTCTATTTTCTTACCCTTCTTATATCTCGTATCGTAAGTTGAATGAATTTCTAATTCTAATAACCCTTTTGGTTTTAGGATTCTATAGATCTCCTTCATTAACTCCTTAGCCTTAGCAAATAGCACATGATCAAGTACTCCATGAGATATTACAAAATCAAACGTATTATCTCCAAAAGGTATTATAGAACCATCATAAACCTCAAATACCGCATAAGATTTCTCAGTATCTCTTCTCTTTTTAGCGATCTCTATAGCTTTCCCAGAAATGTCTATCCCATAACCTTGTAGTCCAATACTACTCATATAGAATGTATTCCTTCCTACACCACATCCAAAGTCTAATGCACTTTTCCCTTTAATATCCATTTTCTTAGATATCCTTCCAAAAAACTTTACAATAGCTTCACTTGGACTCCACATGATATATTTCCCATCTTTATAGAATTCTTCCCATAACTCCTTAGTTTCCATTAGAAAAACACCTCTTTATAATATCTCACCATAGTTAATCCTTCTTCAAACTTATCATTAGGTCTTGGTTCTACTCTATTTATTAGCCTTATTAAATTAGGTAATATAGTAGTATCTGCTTTTATAGAGAGTATTGAACCTCCTCCGAATCTAGGGTTAATATCTATAAAATATACTCCTGAGTTATTTTTAATACATTGAATACATGAGGGGCCGAATAGTTTAAGTTTTTTTACAATTATCCTACAGTAATCAATAATCTCTTTATCATATACCGTTTTGGATATTACGGACTTCCCATCAATTACCTTCATTCTTAGCCTTGGAACAATATTGAGAGTATTACCTTCTTGGTCTGCGAGAATGTCTATGGAGTATTCTTCTCCTTCGATGTATTCTTGGAAGATATAATCATCATTCAAATGTAGATCTTTATCTAGAATATCCTCAATACTAACCTTTTTAATTCCCTTCCCACCTCTTCCAAATCTAGGTTTCATCATATAATAATCTTTTATCAATTCAATTACATATATAATAGGAGTAGGAACATCTATTTGTCTAAGAAACTTATCCATTTCTAGTTTATCAGTACAAATCTTTAAAGACTCATAACTAGGCATCAATAACATTACCTCATTAAAGTATTCTCTATTCTCAGCCAATACTAACAACTCCTCCTCTGGACCGCTAATAATAGCGTCTGGTTCCTCTATATCTATAATATCTAATATTACATCTAAGAAATCAGCTTCATTAGCTTTAGGAACTACATATCCAGCTAACTTCTTTAAAGCATAGGAATTATGATCAGAATCTACTCCAATTACCTCAATCCCTAGTTTTTGGAGTTCTTTAATGAATCCCCAACTAACAATAGATCCCGCCGCCGTTCTAATTATTTTCATAATATTTCACATAAAAGGATAAATTCTTTTTATATAATTCAGAATTATTTTCTCTTTTCAATTCCTTTTGTAAGCAATCATAACAGAAAGGAACAATTTTATTAATCTTTAAACCACATCTCATACAGTTCATTTTATAACCTCCCTAACTAACATAAACGCCTCAGCATACTCCAAATTCACATCATTTCCTCTATACTTAGCATGAGTCAGAATCCCATCTAGACTTCTGGGATGTGGAGCTTCTCTTACCTCAGATTCATAAAAACTAAAAGCTTGGAGTTTCTTACCTATATAATCCTTAATATTTACAAAGTAATTAGGTTTAAATGACTCTAGAGAAAACCTAGTAGATTCACCCTCATACATCAATATCTTACATTGTGTAAATATAGCTCTTGCTCCCACTATAGTAGCTACACTTACTAGATTATGCTGCTCATTTAAATCTTTATTAAAATGAGTGTAAATTATATCTGGGTTTAGTTTAGAGATAAATGTAGCTACTTCGATATTAAACCTTCCTTTAGGGATAGTATTCATTTCTAATACGGGAAAATTAAGATTATATCTCCTTTCAATACCAAGGAATTTATCTACTTTTTCTTGCTCTATAAGTTTATTATCCCTATAAGCATCATCCCATTCTGGACTAGAGGCTACAGATACTATACAAACATAAACCTCATCTCCATCCTCTACATGCTTACAAATAGTTCCTCCACATCCAAGAACGGGGTCATCTGGATGAGCTCCTATTACTAAGACTTTCATGATTCTAACATCTCCTTTAATCCTAACTTCTTAAATAGGTATTCTGCTATTCTAAATTGATAGAGGTAATCTATATCTATTCCCGTTTCTGTAGGTGTTGGGATTGCCATAATTTCTGAATCATATATCCGATCTCCACTAAAAATATAATATAACCCATTAGGATTCCAATTAGAGCTATATACAGAAACTACAGATTTACCTTCTTTTAGATGTATTTCTATAGCCTCAATCAAGATCTCTGGAGTTCTTACGGGAGAAGTAGGTTCTAAGACAATCATAGAACCTTTAATATTATATTTATTTTTTATATATAGATAAATATCATCAGTATGAACTTCATAATAACAGAACTCTGGATCTCTATGATCTATTATGACTTTAGGGTGTTTAAAATCATACGTCTTATGATCTGTAGAAAAAATAATCTTATCTATTAGATCACATTTTAGGGCTACTAAGATCGCCCATTCAGCTAAAGGTCTTCCACAGAAATCAAGGAAGTTCTTATCCTTTAATCTTTTACTTCCCACACGGGCAAGTATTATTGCTGTTATCATTTTCTATTTCCTCTAATAATTTTAGTATTTTAATATCCTCCTCTAAGGAGTAATGGTATTCTATATCAGTATCTAATGATTCTATGAAATGACTCATTTCATTTACATACATTTGCTCAGTTGGAATTATTGTACGTTGAAAGAAATTACTTCCCTTAACCATAATAAACTCTCTCTTACCTCCTTTGGCATAGGGAGAGATAATATCAATCCTAACATGACCTATAGTCCCACTTTCAAACTCTATTAAGATTTCATAGATATCATCTATCTCTCCAAATAACGTAGTGTTTTTTATTATACTTTTTAATGTTCTAACCTTACCAAAACACCATACTAACCATTCCAATTCAAAAGGAACTATTTCTCTACAAGCTCCAGTCTTTTTCTTAGATACATAGAAATCACTAATATCTTCATTAGGATGCCAATCTGGTAAATATGAACTACAATAATAATCAAAATAAGCAGGATTCCCTTCATATTCTATATTTCTTTTTATGATTTTAATCTCTTTATTAAATCTCATAGTAGCTGAAGGATATATTAAAGAACTATTATCTAATTTCTCTAATCCTTCAAGACATACAGAGGCTTCAGTAAAACATGGAATTCCATGAGCAATACCAAAACTCTGATATGATAAATGATGATCAGGAGGAGTACATATTAAGAACACATCTGGTTTTTCAAACATAATCAATCCAAAATCAGTAAAAGTTTGTATATCTACACTTAAAACTCGTTCTTCTTTAATATCATATCCTACAATATCCTCATATCCTAACTCCTTTAAACATCCAATCCTTCTCTTACCCATGCTTCCTAAACCAATAACTAAGAACTTCATTATATCATATAATTTGGATGTTTTTTGATTAAATCTTTATAA